>ERZ650307.1783-NODE-1783-length-11949-cov-20.497225_pt1 | contig 11949 bp, 9 predicted proteins | sample MGYA00376243_ERZ650307 | MGnify/ENA primary metagenome ERZ650307 (study PRJEB26733, sample SAMN07839242) | wastewater metagenome | biome: urban; feature: artificial channel; material: waste water | place: USA: North Carolina | collected 2016-03-31 ... | reverse complement strand
AATACCCGGCACCCGCTGTTTCCACTTGCCTTTACCGGTGAAGCAGGCGGTGATTTGCTCCAGCGTCATCGGGGCGTTGGCGTGTTCCAGCAGTTGAGCGACGGCGGCGACTTGTTGCGGCAGTTCGCTGGGCCAGGGTTGGCGCTGCGGCGGGGTGGGGCGAGGCGCTGCGGCGTCGTTGCTGGCGTCGGCGTCGGTGTCGAGCTCGGTTTGTTGGCCACTGGCGTGTGGGGCCTGGAAGTCCGGGCGCAGCCAGCGGACATGGCCTTGCTGTTCTTCGCGGGCGCGTTCGGCATTCAGCGCCGCCAGGCGGGCAAGCAGGGTTTCTTCGGCTTCGGCCAGCGCGTCGGGTTTGTCCACCAGGGGGGTGAGCGCGCCGGGTTGGCCCAGCAGGGCGCCAGCCAGGTCTTGCCAGCCGTAGGCTTCCAGCACGGCGGCGTCCAGTTCGTTGTGCAATTCGTTCAGCACGGCCGCCAGGCCGTGGGCGTGCAAGGTTTTTTCCTTGGCGTTCAGCGGGGTGTGGCGGCGTTGTTTTTCCAGCACGTTATACAGGCCGGTGAGGGTGACGTCGGGGTAAGCGGCTTGTTGTTTTTTGCGGTGGGCGTCGATTTTTTCCGCCAGCGCGCCGATGGTGCGGGCCTGGGCGTCGGTGAGCGCCGGGAAGGGAAAGGTTTCAAAGCAGCGGGTTTTGTTGTAGCGCGGGCGATCTTCCAAAGTGCCACCTGCCGCCAGCGCCCACAGTGCGTGGACGCGGCTGGAGAGCACGCCCAGGGTGGCGGGTTGATCGTGGGCAATCACCACCAGCATATTGTCTGGGGCAATTTTGGCATCCATGAACTGGAAGATGCGATGCTTGGTGGTTTCTACTGTGGCAATAAAGCACGCCAGCCCCATTAAATAACGTCTAAGTTCTTTTCTAGGCTCACCAAATAGCCACCAATTATCACGATAGACGGCTCTTGTATTTTGATCTCGTTCGGGTTTTACTCGTTCAGCTAGATGCTGATATAGCGCGGGGTGGTATTCACGCAAACTCTCAACAGAGAAGCCAAACGCATCAATAACAAAAACACCTCTGGGCTTATCCGCCAAGTCACGGCCATTTCGGTAAGGCTTGATCAATTGCTTGCTGTTGACTTCCATGTCAATCAGCTCGGCAGCTTGCTCTTCCGTCACAATAAAACCCGCACCATGCAGCTTGAAGCCCGCCGAGCTGATGCCAGAATTGGCCGCTAATGTTTTTGCACTCGCCACATCTGCGCCAATACGTAAATCGGCATGCACTTCGCCGCTAAACGCAGCCAACGTCACCTCATCACCTTCACCGCCCGCATTCCATTCTTTGGTGACGGTTTGCAGCACGCCGGCTTGTTTGTCGCAGCTGCCGACGGTCATGGCAATGCGCACGGCAGCGCCATCGCTGGAATCCACCCAGGGGTGATCGGGGATGGCAAAGCTGAGTTTTAGCGGCGGGTCGGCTTGCAAATGGCGCTGCACCACACGGCGGTTAAAGGTTTGTTTCAGGCTGTTGGTAGTGATCAGGCCAAAGCGGCGGCTATGGCCGGCGCGCACGGCGTTGGCGGCTTTTTCCCACCAGAACATCACCAGATCGGCAGAGTCCGGCACATCCGGGTAGGCGCTGCGCAGGGCCTCCACATAGCCATCGCCCAGCGCGGCGCGCATTGGGCCTGCGCCAATAAATGGCGGATTGCCAATGATGAAATCCGCCTGCGGCCAATCTGCCGGGCGGGGGTGCTGATAGCGATACAAGGGCAGGCGGGCGCTGTCGTCGGGCACGCGCTCGCCGGTCACCGGGTGGGTTTTCCAGGTTTTGCCATCCCAGCGGCTGCATGGCTGACCGTTGGCGTCCAGCAGGGGGTCGATCTGGCTCCAGCTTAATACGGCATCGCGGCATTCGATGTTTTTAAAGTCACGCAACACCGGCTGCGGCGGCTGGGCGTGGCCGTGGGTGCGGAAGTGCCATTGCAGATAGCCAATCCACAGCACCAGCTCGGCCATGGCGGCGGCGCGCGGGTTAAGCTCCAGCCCCAAAAACTGGTGTGGGTCTACGGTCAGGCCCTCGCCTTCCAGCCGGCTGGTTTGCTGAAAAGTGTGGTGCAGCATGTCCAGCACTTCGCCTTCCAGGCGTTTGATGTGCTCCAGCGCCACATACAAAAAATTGCCCGAGCCGCAAGCGGGATCAAGCACGGTGATATGGCACAGGCGATAGTGAAATTCGTGCAGCAGGGCCACGGCGTCGGCGGGTTTGTCTTCGTTGCCCAGCAGCAGGGCAGCAGCGCGGACGTTTTCCCAGTCGCGGCGCAGCGGCTCAATCACGGTGGGCAGCACCAGCCGTTCAACGTAGGCGCGCGGGGTGTAGTGGGCACCCAGACTGTGGCGCTCGTCCGGGTTGAGCGCGCGCTCCAGCAGCGCGCCAAAGATGGCGGGTTCGACTTGCGTCCAGTCGGCGCGGCCGGCGCGCACCAGGGCGGTGATTTCATCGCGGTCCAGCGCCAGCGCATGCGGGGTTTTGAACAGTTTGCCGTTAAAGTGCAGCAGTTTGCTGCGCAGGGCGGCGCAAAAACCGCCGGTGTCCATGCTGCTCCAGACGTTTTCCACCATATCAACAAACAATTCTGGGGTGTGTTGCAGGCTTTCCAGCAGTTCGGTAAAGCTGCGCTCGGGCAGCAGGCGCATGTCTTCGGCAAAAAAGGTAAACAGGCAGCGGGTGAGAAACGCGGCCACTTCTTCGGCGGGGTGGCGGGTTTCCAGGCGCTTGGCCAGTTGGGCCAGCATGTCGGCAATTTCACGGGTGGCGCGGGCAGATTGGCGGGAGGGGTCCAGCGACATGGGGTCAAGCCACAGCGCACGCAGCCGCGCCTGGACTTCTGGGCGAGCCAGCCCGGCCAGCGGGATGCGGTGGTTTTGCGCATCCGGGAACGGGGTATGTTCGGCGCCGCTGCGGGTAAATTCGGCGTAAAGCTCAAACGTTTTACCCACATCGACAATCAGCAAAAACGGCGGGCGGCCTTCACTGTCGGCAGGCAGGGCGCGGGCGTAGTTTTGGGCCTGGCTGCGGGCTTCTTCCATTTTGCGTGACAGCACCTGACCATCGGCCTTGCGCGAGCCTTTGGCTTCCAGCACAAAGCAGCCGCGTTTGTAGCAGTCGATAAACCCTTGGCTGACGCTGCCATTGCCATGGCGAAACACCACGCGGCGCTCGCACACATAGGCGTGGTCACGGCTATCTTCGCCAGAAGGGTCGGGCGAGGGCACGCCCAGCAGTTGGCAGAGCTCAACAATAAACAGCTGGTAGTTGGCGCGCTCGGAGCCGCCGGCAGCGGTTTTCCAGCGGGTGATAAAGGCCGTGACGGCGGCGGGGTCTATGGTGGGCAGGTCGGACAATGCGGACATGGCAAAGCGGCGGCAGGCAAAAAGCATAATATACCTGATTCATATGCCCCAGGCTGCGGCCAAAAACAACACGGCGCTTCGCGCAAAGCTGCGGGAAGCGCCGTGTGGGCAGGTCGGCAAGCTGGGTTTACTTCAGTTGCAACACGTCCTGCATGTCGAACAGACCGCTGGTTTTGTCGCCCAGCCAGCGGGCGGCGCGCACGGCGCCGTTGGCGAAGGTGGCGCGGCTGGAGGCTTTGTGGCTGATTTCCACGCGCTCGCCCAGGGCGGCAAACAGCACGGTGTGGTCGCCCACCACATCGCCGCCGCGCACGGTGGCAAAGCCGATGGTGTTGGGGTCGCGCTCGCCAGTGATGCCTTCGCGGCCGTACACGGCGCAGGTTTTCAGGTCGCGGCCCAGGGTGTCGGCGATGACTTCGCCCATGCGCAGCGCGGTGCCGGAGGGGGCGTCCACCTTGTAGCGGTGGTGGGCTTCGATGATTTCGACGTCAAAGCCGTCGGCCAGCACGCGCGAGGCGACTTCCAGCAGTTTGAAGGTGAGGTTGACGCCCACTGAGTAGTTGGCGGCAAACACAATGCTGATTTCTTTGGCGGCTTCGGCGATGGCGGCCTTGCCGGCGTCGTCAAAGCCGGTGGTGCCAATCACCATTTTCACGCCAGCGGCGCGGCAGGCGGCCAGATAGGCCAGCGTGCCTTCCGGGCGGGTGAAGTCGATCAGCAGATCGGCGCCTTGCAGCGCGGCGGCCAGGTCGGCGGTGATGGTCACGCCAGTGGTCTGGCCGCTGAACAGGCCGGCGTCCTGGCCCAGAAACGGGCTGTCGGCGCGCTCCAGCGCGGCGTGCAGCCGGCAGCCGGGGGTGTTGAGGGTGGATTCAATCAGCGCGCGGCCCATGCGGCCACCAGCGCCGACGATGACGAGATTCAGCTCAGACATGGTTTACTGCTTTCCTTCAGGGGCGGCGGCGGGGGTGCTGTCCAGGGTGGCGCGACGCGCCGGCATGGCGCTGCCTTCCACCTTGCTGAGCTTGCCTTCCGCGTCAAAAAACACCGACAGACGCCGCGATTCGGCCAGGGTGGAGCCATTGCGCAGGGTATAGACATAGTCCCAACGGTTGGCGTGGAACATGTCTGCCATCAGCGGGGTGCCCAGCAGAAAGCGCACCTGCGCCTGGGTCATGCCCGGCTGGAGCTTGTCCACCACATCCTGGGTGACGTAGTTGCCCTGCTGCACATCAATGGTGTGAGGGGTGAGCCAATTCAATGGCGAATAACTGCCACATGCGGTCAGCAGCAGCACGCCGGACACCAGCAAAATTTTTCGCATGACGGATCGGAGGATGGTTGACGGGAGAGGGCCGGGCGGCTTGATTAGGCAACAGCCCGAAAACGCTATATGATAACTTACCCAGCCCAAAATACGATACGTCCATGAACAAGGCAAGTCATCTCAAGGATATTGGCCTGAAGGCCACTGGCCCCCGCCTGAAAATCCTCGATCTGTTCGAGCGCAGCAGCGCCCGTCATCTCAGCGCAGAAGACGTCTACCGTCTGCTGCTGGCCGAAGAAGTCGATATCGGCCTGGCCACGGTCTACCGCGTGCTCACCCAGTTTGAGCAGGCCGGCATTCTGGTGCGCCATCACTTTGAATCCGGCAAGGCGGTGTACGAGCTGGACGAAGGCGCGCACCACGACCATATGGTGTGCATGAGCTGCGGCCGTGTGACCGAGTTTTTCAGCCCGGAAATCGAAGAGCTGCAAAACAAGATCGCCGAGCAGCACAACTTCCGCATCCGCGAGCATTCGCTGTATCTGTACGGCGAATGCAAGGATTGCGCCTGCGCGGGTAAGTCCGCAGGCAAATCGCGCGGCTGACGCTGATCCCTTTCGGCGCGCCGCCCGGCGCGTCGGCGCTTTTGTGTGGCGACACTGCCGATGATTCCCTGGTTGAGCCCCCACCCGAGCTTTCCGCCGGTCGCTCAGGCGCTGAGCGAGCCTGATGGCCTGTTGGCTGCGGGCGGCGATTTATCCACCGCCCGCCTGCTGGCCGCTTATCGGCGCGGTATTTTTCCCTGGTATAGCCCTGGCGACCCGATTTTGTGGTGGTCGCCCTCGCAACGCATGGTGCTGCACACGGCCCAGCTGCGCGTGCCGCGCTCGTTTGCCAAGGTGTTGCGCAACCGGCGCTATCAAGTGGTGTTCGACCGCGATTTCGAGGCGGTGATCCGCGCCTGCGCCGCCCCACGCGATGGCCAGAACGGCACCTGGATTGTCGAAGACATGATCCAGGCTTATCTGCGGCTGTTTCGCGCCGGCCACGCTCATTCGGTGGAAACCTGGCAGGATGGCCAGCTGGTGGGCGGCTTGTATGCCGTGAACGTCGGGCGGATGGTCTATGGTGAATCCATGTTCTCGCGCGCGCCAGACGCCTCCAAAATTGCGCTGGCGCACCTGGCCCGACATTTGCACGGGCATGGGCTGGACTTGATCGACTGCCAGATGCACACCGGGCATCTGGCCAGCATGGGGGCGCGGCTGATGCCCCGCGATGACTTTATCGCGGCAGTGGCTGCGCGCGTGGCCGCGCCTGTGCCGGCCGGCGTCTGGGAGTATTGTTTCGACAATGAGCCACCGCGACCATAACCGGATTTTCAGCATCCACTTTTACGCCACCGCGCCGTATCCGTGCAGCTATCTGCCCGGCCGTCAGGCGCGCTCGCAAGTGGCGATTCCGGCCGACGCCATCGACGATGCGGTATATAGCCAGCTGGTGCATATCGGCTTTCGCCGCAGCGGGCTGTTTACCTATCGGCCGTATTGCGACGAGTGCGACGCCTGCGTGTCGGTGCGCATCCCGGTGGCGCGCTTTGTCGCCAACCGCACCCAGCGCCGGGTATGGCGTCGCCACGCCGGCCGGTTGTTTGCCGTTCGCCGCGAGCTGCGCTTTGAAATGGAGCACTACGCGCTGTATCGGCGCTACCAGGCCTCGCGCCACGCTGACGGCAGCATGGCCGACGACAACCACCACCAATACGCCGAATTCATCCTGAAAAGCGGGGTGAACAGCGAGCTGGTGGAATTCCGCGACGAACATGGCCAGCTCAAGATGGTCAGCCTGATTGACCAACTGGCCGATGGCCTGTCGGCGGTGTATACGTTTTTTGAACCCGACGACGCATCCGCCAGCTACGGCGTGTACAACGTGCTTTGGCAAATCGAAGAAACCCGCCTGCGCGGGCTGTCGTATCTGTATCTGGGCTACTGGATCGCCGAATGCCGCAAGATGGCCTACAAAACCATTTACCGACCGCTGGAGCGACTGAGTCACGGGCGCTGGGTGGAAATGCGCGCCGCAGACTACGCCGCCACCGAAAGCCCGCCGACGCGCGCTTGACCCTTGCGCGCCCCGGTCTGATAATTCGCGGTTTCATTACAAAGACTTGCGCACGCCTGCTGGCTGCGCCGTCACTCACGCTGATTTCATGCCCGCCGTCACCCTGCCCCCCCGCCGTCTGGCCGTCGCCCCCATGCTGGACTGGACCGACCGCCATTACCGCTATTTTGCCCGCCACATCACCCGCCACACCTGGCTGTACACCGAAATGGTGACCACTGGCGCGCTGATCCATGGCGACATCCCGCGCCACCTGCGCTTTGACCCGATGGAATCGCCCATTGCCCTGCAACTGGGCGGCAGCGAACCGGCCGACCTGGCGCACTGCGCCAAACTCGCAGAAAACTGGGGCTACGACGAGGTGAACCTGAATGTCGGCTGTCCGTCCGAGCGGGTGCAGCGCGGCGCCTTTGGCGCCTGCCTGATGAACGAAGCCGCGCTGGTGGCCGACTGCGTGAAAGCCATGCGCGACGCGGTGAGCATCCCGGTGACGGTCAAGCACCGCATTGGCGTCGATCAGATCGAGCACTATGGCTTTCTGGCCGAGTTTGTTGACACCGTCGCCGCCGCCGGCTGCACGACGTTTATCGTGCACGCCCGCAACGCCATCCTGAAAGGCCTGTCGCCCAAGGAAAACCGGGAAATCCCGCCGCTGAAATACGATTATGTGTACCGGCTGAAACAAGAACGCCCCGAGCTGGAAATCCTGATCAACGGCGGCGTGCGCACGCTGGAAGACATCGACACCCATTTGCAGCATGTGGACGGCGTGATGATCGGCCGCGAGGCCTACCACAACCCCTACCTGATGGCCGCGTTCGACGCCCGCTACTACGGCGACGACCACCCCATCCCCAGCCGCGAAGACATCCTGGCAGCCATCACCCCGTACATCGCCCGCGAACTGGCCGACGGCAACCGCATGAACAACCTCACCCGCCACATCCTCGGCCTCTACCAAGGCCAACCCGGCGCCCGACGCTTTCGCCAACTGCTGTCCGACAGCCGCCGGCTGGCAGAAAAACGGGTGGCGCTGCTGCAAGAGGCGTGTCCGACTGCGGGCGGAAAAGCATGAAACACCACCGGCTCACCTGCCTGTCAGCGGCGCTGAATGCACATGCGCACGCGCCATGGTCTTGAGTCTGTCGCGCTTAGCCGGTTTGTCGTCCCGTGTGGCGCGCTGAGCATCGCAGAAAGTCAGGGGGCTTTCCGGCCCGGCTAAGCGACGCCGCAGGCGGCGCGCCATTCCGGGCCGGCCCTGACTTTCGAGAAGCGCAAGGCAGTCAGCCCGCAGGGCTGACCGCGACACCCGGGTCGCCTTTCTTTCCCCTATTTCTTTGGCGAGACAAAGAAATAGGGTCGGGCGCGGGGTGAAACCCCGCCCCAAATCAAACCCCGCGCACAGCGCGGCGCCTTGTATAAGGATTCCCACATGCTCAAAAAACTGGTGCTGGCCAGCAATAACGCCGGCAAACTGCGCGAATTCTCCGCCCTGCTCGCCCCCCTGGGCTGCCAAGTCATCGCCCAAGGCGAACTGAACGTCCCGGAAGCCGAAGAACCCTTCCACACCTTTATCGAAAACGCCCTGGCCAAAGCCCGCCACGCCAGCCGGCTCACCGGCCTGCCGGCGCTGGCCGACGACTCCGGCCTGTGCGTCGACGCCCTGGGCGGCGCCCCCGGCGTGCTGTCCGCACGCTTTGCCGGCGAACCCAAATCCGACGCCCGCAACAACGCCGCCCTGCTGGCCGCGCTGGACGGGAAAACCCCGCGCAGCGGCCACTACTACTGCGTGCTGGTGCTGGTGCGCCACGCCGACGACCCACAACCCATCATCGCCGACGGCGTCTGGCGCGGCCAGGTGCTCAGCGCCGCGCAAGGCGACGGCGGCTTTGGCTACGACCCGCTGTTCCAGGCGCAGGGCGAAAGCGTGTCGGTGGCGCAAATGGACGCCGCCGCCAAAAACGCCGTCAGCCATCGCGGCCAGGCCATGCGCGCGCTGGCGGCCAAGCTGGCCGAGCTGGGGCAGGCATGATTCCGCTGCAATTTCACCCGCGCGCCGCCGCCTGGCGGCTGGACAGCCTGCCGCCCTTGTCGCTGTACATTCACTTTCCCTGGTGCGTGCGCAAATGCCCGTATTGCGACTTCAACTCGCACGAGCCGCGCAGCGCGCTGGACCAGGACGGCTATATCGACGCGCTGATTGCCGACCTGGAAAGCGCCCTGCCCTTGATCTGGGGCCGGCGGGTGCAAACGGTGTTCATGGGCGGCGGCACGCCCAGCCTGTTCAGCCCGGCGCATATCGACCGCCTGCTGCGCGCGCTGGATGCCCGGCTCAAGCTCAACCCGGACGCAGAAATCACCCTGGAAGCCAACCCCGGCACGCTGGAAATCGCCCAGTTCGCCGGCTATCGCGCGGCGGGGGTAAACCGGCTGTCGATTGGCGTGCAAAGCTTTCACCCCGGCCATCTGAGCGCGCTGGGGCGCATTCATGGCGCCGACGAAGCGCGCCGCGCCGCCGAGCAGGCCAGCCGCCACTTCGACACCTTCAATCTGGACATCATGTACGCCCTGCCCGGCCAGACGCTGGAGCAGGCGCTGGCCGATGTCGAACAGGCGCTGGCGCTGGGCGCGCGCCATCTGTCGGCCTATCACCTGACGCTGGAGCCCAACACCCTGTTTGCCGCCCGCCCGCCGGCCAATCTGCCCGACGACGACCTGGCGGCTGATATGCAGGAGGCCATCGAGGCGCGGCTGGCGGCGGCTGGATTTGTCCATTACGAAACCTCGGCGTTTGCCCTGCCCGGCCATCAGGCGCGGCACAACCTGAATTACTGGACGTTTGGCGATTACCTGGGCATTGGCGCCGGTGCGCACGGCAAGCTGTCGTTTCACGACCGCATCCAGCGCGATATGCGCCATAAACAGCCGGCAGCCTATCTGGCCGGCGTGGCGCAGGGCAGCCAGGTGCAGACCAGCCAGCCGGTGGCGCACGCTGACCTGGCGTTTGAGTTCATGATGAACGCGCTGCGCCTGACCGAGGGCTTTGCGCTGAGCCTGTTCAACGAACGCACTGGCCTGCCGCTCAGCACCATCCTGCCGGCGCTGGAGCAAGCGCAGACGCGCGGCTGGGTGCAGCGCGACGGCGACTGGCTGCGCCCGACCTTGGCCGGGCAGCGCTTTTTGAATGATTTGCTGGGGCTGTTTTTGCCGGATCAAGACTGACGGCGGCCAGATGCACTGGGCTTAGCGCCGCTCACACAACACACCCTTCCTGGCGTTGTTGCGCGGCCTGGCCGTGTCTGCGGTCGTGCGCTGGGCTTTGTTGCCGACGGTTACTGCCCCAGCGCGCGCAAGAGGCCGCGCGCCTTGTGGCGGGTTTCCTGCAATTCGCGCTCGGGATCGGAGTCGGCAACAATGCCGGCGCCCGCGCGAAAACGCAGCTGCGCACCAGTGTGCATAAAGGTGCGGATCAGGATATTGCTGTCCAGCGTGCCATCATGGTTCAGATAACCCAGGCTGCCGGTGTAGGCGCGGCGTGGCGCGGTTTCCAGCTCGCGGATGATCTGCATGGTGCGCACCTTCGGGCAGCCGGTGATGGTGCCGCCGGGAAACAGCGCGCGCATCACCTGCGCCGGGCTGACCTCATGGCGCTTGCGCCCACGCACATTGGATTCGATGTGGTGCACATAGCTGTAGCTGGCCACCGCCATCAATTCGTTGACTTCCACCGTGCCCGGCAGGCAGATGCGCCCCAGGTCATTGCGCTCCAGGTCGATCAGCATGATGTGCTCGGCGCGCTCTTTGGCGTTGTCGATCAGGCGTTGTCGCAGGGCAGCGTCTTCGACGGGGTCGGGCGAACGCGGATGGGTGCCGGCAATCGGCCGGGTGTCCGCCCAGCCATCCACCACCCGCACCAGCCGCTCCGGCGACGAGCTGACCACCGCATGCTCGCCCAATTGCAACAGCGCCGAAAACGGCGCCGGATTGGCCAGCCGCAGCGCGGCAAACACCTCGGCCGGGCTCAAGGCCTGCGCCAGCGTGACATCCCACTGGCGCGACACATTCACCTGAAACACATCACCTTCGCGGATATAGCGCTGAATGCGGCGCACGGCATCGGTAAAGGCCTGCGGCGGGTCTTCCTGCACGCGAGCCACCTGCGGCGCGCGCGGGTTGAAGGCCGGCGCCTCGGCTAGGCTGGCGATCAGCCGATCCAGTTGTTCGCGGTGCTCGGCCACCAGCCAGGCGCTGGCGTCGGCGCGGTTGACCAAAATCGCCGCCGGCACGCGCAACAAGGCGCCCAACGGAAAATCATCCTCCAGCCCCACCGGCACGCTGGGCTCAAATTGCTCGAGCAACTCATAACCCAGATAAAAAAACCAGCCGCCGCGAAACGGCAACTCGCCCGTCGCCCAACCATCGCCCACCGGCAAGGCGGCCAGATCCGCCGCCAGCTCCGCCGCCTGGCCGGCGCCATACACGCGCACGTCTTCAGGAAACGCCGCCAGAATATCCCAGCCCTGGCTGCCCGCCGATTGCAACAAGCAAGGGAAGTGCGCAGGCTCGGCGGCGGCCAGGGCAAGCAGATCAGGGGTATGGGAGAGCGAAAGGGTGTGCATTGAACCAACAAAAGAATAAGAAAACCGGGCTGAGGGTAACACGGCCGCCCCGGCTGTCAAGCGCGGTCAACAGCATGCAAGCTGACACGCCAAAACCCCAGGGCGGCAACGGGAGCTGACAATACGCAGTGCAAAGATGCGCGCAGAAAACACAAGTCGTGCGACAACGCCGTACCACAACGCCAGGAGGGCTTGATAGCAATGCTTACTGAGCAAACACCCCGGCCAGACTGTCCGCATCCAAGGCGCGATCCAGCCATAATTCCAGCTCGTCGATGCTGGCGCTCTGCAAACGGGCGAGCACATCTTCGGACAACGGGCCAAAGCGTTTTTGCAGCAGACGGCGCAGTGCGTAGGCCTCGCCTTCGGCTCGGCCCTGCATCAACCCCCGCTGCATGCCTTGTTGCATCCCCTGCAAAAGGCCTTTTTCAATCCCGATCTGCTCTACAGAAGTCACGTAACGCATTTTTTCTTGCTCCTCAAGCACTTCGATATTGTGCCACAGCGAACGTTTCAGCTGTTCTG
>ERZ650307.1780-NODE-1780-length-11964-cov-4.437652_pt1 | contig 11964 bp, 11 predicted proteins | sample MGYA00376243_ERZ650307 | MGnify/ENA primary metagenome ERZ650307 (study PRJEB26733, sample SAMN07839242) | wastewater metagenome | biome: urban; feature: artificial channel; material: waste water | place: USA: North Carolina | collected 2016-03-31 ... | reverse complement strand
ACGGATTGAAAATCCGTGTGTCCCCAGTTCGATCCTGGGTCCCGCCACCATATTCGAAAAGCCCCAAACTTAAGTTTGGGGCTTTTTTTATGTTTGTTATTTTCTATTTTGTTGTTTTATGGTAAAATTGTCCTGCATCCGCTATACTATACTTATGAGATTACAATTCAATTAGAAAATTTAAGCAGTCTGGAAGGAACTCACTATGAATGCAGTTAATCAAAAGATCCCGTCCGCCTTCACGGACGAGGTTTACGCGGCCTTAGAAAAGTTCGACCGACGGATCTATTTTCACTGGGATTTAGCCCATGATATCCTTGAACTTGATCCAGCCTGCGCGGGCAGCGCCTATAATCTACCATTACATCTGACCGAAGCATCGACACAGTTGTGGCAGTCTGAGCTGATTCATCCTGAAGATATTGCACTGCTGCATAATTATCTGCACATGATTTTCCACCATATTCCGCGCTATACCAACCGCACTCGCAGCTTCTCGGGCAAGATCCGGCTCAGTGGGCGCCATCAGCATAAATATATCTGGTCCGAGATCCATATTGTCACTTATTTTGATGGTCATGCACCAGCCGCAGCCTTTGGCAACATCCGCAATATCCATACCCAGAAACTCTGGCAGGAACGAATTGAGCGTGAAGCAGCTTATGACAAGCTGACCGGCCTGCTGAACAAAGATGCTTCAAAGAAACGGATCGATCAGGCGCTACACGCATTGTCTCCGCAAAACGATCAGGCGGCACTGATGATCATCGATGCCGATGGCTTCAAGAATATCAACGATTCCTTCGGTCATCTTTTTGGCGATGCGGTCCTAAAGGATATGGGAAATGCAATCACTCAAAATTTTCGCCAGTCTGATATCAAGGGACGTATCGGTGGCGACGAATTCGTCGTCTTTTTCTATAATGCAGCCGATACGAACATTTTAAAATCTCACTGTGAGCAGTTGATTGCCAGATTAAAGCGCAGCTATAAGAGCGGAGACTCGTCCCTGCCTTTCTCCATCAGCATGGGGATTGCCCAGTATCCGGTCCATGGCACGACTTATGCCGAGCTCTTTAAACATGCAGACCGCGCCCTCTATGAGTCCAAGAGTCAGGGACGAAGCCGTTACACCTTCTACCAGAGCAGTCTTTTCGATGTTACGGCGTCAACCAGCCAGCGCAATGTAGACAGCTTTGCCGATCTGCAGCAGCGTGCTTTCAATGATAACATGATTGAGTTTATCTTCATGCTGCTCTACGAGACCAACAGCCCCAAAACCACAATTGAATTATCACTGGGGATGTTCGGTAAGCGGTTCAATCTGGATCGGGTGTCCATCGATTACTTTGACAACGACACCAATCAATATACCAATCGGTTTGAGTGGCTGAGCCCCAAGGGATTCTCCCTGCGGCAGCAGAATCACGAAGAAGATATCTCCGATCTGATCCCGGTGCACAACACCCTGATCCTGGATCAGTATAAGCCGACACCGTACGGTGTCATGGCAATCTGTCCGGATACTTCACAGTTGGATATAAAATACCAGCCAGCAGCAAAGACAATGGGGCTTGGCTCTTTTGCCCATTGTCTGATTTCCCATGGCAGTGACACCCTGGGCTGCATCGGCCTTGAAAGTGCACAGGCGCCACATGAATTCTCCCAGGAAGTCATCAGCAGTCTCAGCATCTTTGCCGTCATTCTGGGCAACATCCTGCTGCCTCACGATTCTGACACCAGCATCAAGCATGAAAACGAACAGCTGCGCGATATCCTCAATCATATGCAGGAAATGATTTACATTGTCGACAAGATCACTATGAAACCGGTCTATTATAACCAGACGATCCGGCAGCTGCTGCCTTACGCCTCCAACCAGCATCCCTGCTACCATCTCTTCCATCATCGGGACAGCCTCTGCCCTGGCTGCCCAGTCCGGAAGCTTAGTGGCGAAGGCAGTGAATACATCGAATCCAGCCTTGACAACTGGATTGCCGGTAATCCGGTCTGCACCCGTGCCTGCAATCTCCACTGGGGTGCGGAAAGCGGCCAGCCATTGGCCATGGTCATCCAGGAACCCGTCTGATACATACAAAGCCGCTTTCGTTCAAAAAGGACAGCCAAAAGGCCGGGAGTACTCCTCAATGAAGTACTCCCGGCCTTTTTGCTGTCGCTCAGGAACGGGATTGCCGCTGCCAAAGACGCAGAGGCAGGACAAGGATAAAATTCAGGACCAATATCGAAAGAATCAGCAACGCACCAATACCATTCGCAATCAGGTCGCGATCGGGTACCAGCCCTGCACTCATGAGATACCAGAGATGAACAGCCAGCGTTTCGCCACCGGCCATGACATCGGTATCATAAAGATAGCGTGATACGGTCGTCCCGGCTGTAAAAATCAGGATGGCTGTCTCCCCGAGCGCCCGGCCGGCGGTAAGCGTTATCCCCGTAATGATACCAGGCAGCGCATTTGGCAGGACCACTTTGCAGATGGTCTGCAGTTTTGTGGCGCCAAGGGCCAGACTAGCTTCTTCGTATGCTTTGGGCACCGTACGGATGGATTCCTCCGTAACGCGTACCAGCATCGGCAGGTTCAGCAGGACCAGCGTAAGAGCCCCGCCGAGCATACTGAAGCCAAGATGCATCGTATTGACGAAGATGATCATGCCGAACAGCCCCAACACGATAGAAGGAACCGTTGCCAGACTCTCAACAGACAACCGGATGCATTTTGTCAGACGGTTGTCCCGGGCATATTCTGCCAAATAAATCCCCGCTCCCAAAGCGAGCGGAATTGATATGATCATCGACAGGAGCAGCATATAGAATGAGTTGAAGAGCTGCGCGCCCACGCCGCCACCGGCCATAATATCACTGGACTTGGCAAAAATGAAATGGAAATTCAGCACCGGCAGACCTTTATAGAGGATATACCCGAGAAAGGCGGCAAGCAAGGACAGGATAAACAACCCGGTCACCCAAAGTCCAGCGACCGCGATGTGGTTCTGTACTTTGCTGTTCATCAGTAGGCCCCCTTCCCTTGTCCAAAACGGCGAATCAGCAGAATCATCCCTAATGAGAGCAGCAGCAGCACAAAGGCCATCAGGAATAAGGCGTTCCCCCAGACAGACCCAAATGGCGTATTGCCCATCTCTACGACGATATTGCTCGTAAGGGTCGATGTCGGAGTAAACAGCGAGGTGACGATCTGGGGGGTATTACCGATCAGCATCTGCACCGCCATCGTCTCTCCAACGGCCCGAGCCATCGCCAGTACAACAGCCGTCATAATGCCCGGTGCCGCCGCTGGCAGGACAACATGGATCATGGTCTGCCACCATGTTGCCCCGAGTGCTAATGAAGCTTCCTCCATCGACTTGGATACCGCCTGAATCGCATCGACACTAAGCGACAGGATAGTTGGCAAAATCATAATGGCCAGCACCAGCGATGCCGCCATTACACCAAATCCGGTAGCAGCACCAAAAAACTCCCGCAAAAATGGCACCAGCAGCGTCAGACCGATATAGCCATAAACCACCGAGGGAATCGCCACATAGAGATCCACCGCTGGACGCATGACCTGTTTCAACATTCCGGGTGCTACCTTGGCCAGGAATATTGCTCCGAGCAGCCCGAGCGGTGTTCCCAGCAGCACGGCCAGCAGCGTGGATACAACCGAACCAACAATAAAGGCTGCCGCACCAAATTTCCCAGTAGACGGGTCCCAGACGCTGCTGAAGAAAAATTCCAGTGGACTGACTGCGGTAAAGGTCAGCAGGCCCTGCCGGCCGACAAAAAAGATAATGGAAAAGATGATCAGCGTCATGAGACAGGCCGCCATGATGAAAAGGTACCGTCCGCACCGATCATAGAACAACCTGCGCTCATGTCCGCCACCTGGCCGGTGTGCTCCGAGCCGGCTCATATCTGCTGCCTGTTCCATAACGTTTAACTCCTTGTCTGCTGTTTATTTCTTCATCTTGCTGACGGGGATGAATCCAAGTTTCTCTACCTGGCTGTTCTGGAATTCATCACTCATGATGTAGTCGATGAATGCTTTGACGGCACCGGTCGGCTCACCTTTTGTATACATATGCCCATAACCATAAATTGGATATTTACCATCGATGATATTCTGAGCGCTGAACTCTACCCCGTCAAATTTCAATACCTTGACTGATTCATCTGCATAGGGTGCATCCACGTAGCCAATCGCGCCCGGTGTTGTTGCGATAGCTGCCCGGACTGCGCCATTGGAATCCTGTATGATCGCATCATCCGTGAAAGCCGCGCCCTTCAGGACAACCTCACTGATTGTGGCCCGCGAACCAGATGATTTGGCGCGATGGATCAGCGTAATTTTCTGATCTGCCCCACCGACCTGGCTCCAGTTCGTGATCTTTCCGGTCAAAATATCGACAGCCTGCTGTTTCGTCAGGTTATCGACTTTATTGGCTTTATCGACGATGAAGACGAACGGCTCTACAACCACTTTATGGTCGACCAGTCCTTTATCCTTATACTCATCCGGCAAGCTGACATCAGAGTTGCCAATATCGACTGAGCCTTCAGCTACCTGATTCATGCCCGTGAATGATCCGCCGCCCGCGACATTGACCGTCACTTTGGCATGCTGATTCTGGAACTCCTCCTGCGCTGGCTTGAGCAAGGGAAGCAGCGCGGTCGAGCCAGAAGCACTGATCTTGCCACTGACCTCCGTGGCAGCACCAGAGCTGCCACCCGATTCACCACCGCCACAGCCGGCCAAAAGAACAGCCGCACTGACGGCCAGTGTACCCATGGTAAGAATTTTTCGCATCTGATTGAACATCTTCGTCTCCTCCTGTTTATGAACCTCATTCGTAATGATTGCCTGGAACGTTCTCTATGCTTATCCTATCAAAAGCTGTCCCCTGGATTGTTGCCACTATGTTAATTCTATGTTAAGGATAGCATACAGCCAGCCCTGGTATGATACAATAAACTCAAAGATACCATCCATTGGCGTATTATTTAGGAAAGAAGGGCATTTCATGCTGAAATCACGGATCACGCTGCGGCTGGCGTCATCATTCCTGCTGGTCGTACTTGCTTCACTGACACTACTTGGAGCCTACCTGCTTAACTATTTTCATGACCATACGATAGAACGGGAACGTGACTCGCTCATCCTTAATGCCCGTATTGTGGAGATGACCCTGGCCGACCAGCTTTATCCAGCCAATGACGGGCTGGCCGCTGTGATTCAAAATATCAGCCAGGCCACGGCTCTGCGCATCACTATCCTCGATGAGAACGGCACGGTGCTGGCCGATACAGCAGAACCGGCGGACCAGCTCGACAATCATCTGCTGCGCGACGAAGTCCAGCAGGCTATGAATCATGAATATGGCACTGCCATCCGCTACAGCCAGACGCTCAAAGAAAACCGTATGTATGTAGCAGTTCCAGTCTATCAGGAGGGGCGGCTGGCCGGTATCATCCGGACCTCGACCTCGCTCTCTTCTTTGGAGCAGTCCTATGACGTTATCGTGCGGGCCATCGGCTTTGCTCTTATGCTGGCACTGCTGACCGCCCTCATCATTTCTCTATGGCTGGCCCGCCGCCAGGTCCGCCCGATCCAGCGGATGAGCGCGGCAGCGCGAGCAATCGCGGCTGGTGACCTGGAACGCCGCATCCAATGGCACAGCGGCGATGAATTTGATATCCTGGCCCAGACCATCAATAAGCTGACAGCAAATCTGGCCGAAAAAATCAAAGAAGCCCGGGCCGAGACGCATAAGCTCTCGCTGATCCTTGAAAATATGGATAACGGGGTCATGCTCATCAATGCCCGTGGCGACATTACCGGCATGAATCGGCAGGCACAGCAGTCGTTCCAGCTCCGCCCGGAACAACTGCAGCGGCATAGCATCCATGTCATCGGCAGTGCCCAGTTATCCCAAGGCGCCCAGCAGGTACTCCGCGACAATTTCGCCCAGACCATCAGCTTCCGCACGGAACTTCCCGGCAAGACACGTACTTTTCAGGTCTTCCTCGCTCCTTTTCCAGACACCTGTGAAGAGACTGTACTGGCTGTCTTCCACGATATCTCACTGCTCGAGGAAATCAATCGCCGTCAGACCGAGTTCGTCGGCAATGCCGCCCATGAACTGGCCACGCCGCTGACCTCCATTTCTGGCTTCGCCGAAACCCTGATGGATGATGATTTCAGCCACCCCGATGACAGCCGCCACTTCGCGGCCGTCATTTACCGCGAGTCTCAGCGCATGAGCCGTCTGATCCATGACCTGCTGCAGCTCGCCCGTCTCGATTCCTCTGATTATCGCCAACAGATCCCGCGTACCGCAGTCGATGCCAGCGCTGTGCTGCTGGCCGCAGAGGCTCCACTTCGTCGTCAGGCTGCTGCCAAATCACAGACCATCACACTCGATCTGCCTGACACTGCGCCCAAAATAAAAGCTGCGCCGGACCTGCTCGAGCAGATTCTGCGCAACCTCACTGAAAATGCCATCAAATATACCCCCGAACAGGGGACCATCACGCTGCGCTGCACAGCCGATGACAAAGCCGTCCGCTACCAGATCAGCGACACTGGCATTGGCATCGCCGCCGGCGACCTGCCGCGCATCTTTGACCGCTTCTACCGGGTAGACAAAGCCCGCACCCGCCAGTCTGGTGGCAATGGTATCGGTCTCTCCCTCGTCAAATTTCTGGTCAACCTCTTCGACGGGACGATTACCGTAAAAAGCACCCCCGGGCAGGGAACCACCTTCATACTTGCCTTCCCCAGAATCGCCGAAAACACAGACGAATGAACGAGATTTTGAAGGAATACCTCAGAAATCAAAAACAGGTTGCGAGCAGGTCAATCCTCAGCATGGGGCTCGGTAAAACTGCCTTTCTGCAGGCAGGTCTGAAGCCGATTCGAACAGAGTGACTCAAACCTCGATCTTTGCCTCACTCATGCTCCCGTTTAGCGCTTTTATGACAATTGTTTCTTCTGATGAATGCGCTCGGCTGTTTCCAGATAGATGATCCACTCCGCAATATTGACAGCATGGTCGCCTACGCGCTCAAGAAAGCGCGCGATAAACAGCAGTTTTGTTGCCCGCTCCGGATGCTGTAACTCATCGGTCACGAATTTTGACAGCGAGTAGAACGTCCGCTCAAATATTGCATCCATCCGTCGGTCCATATGGCGAACCTCATCAGCCAACTGTACATCGGCCAGCCGATAAGCTTCCATGGCCTTGTCCACCATCTCCTGCCCGCAATCAGCCAGCTCACGGATCAGCTGCAGCCGTTCATGGTCGAGCGGTGCCTCGAGCGCTCCCGCGGCCCTTGCAATATCAAAGGCATGATCGCCGATACGCTCAATATCCGTTGAAATCTTGAATCCCGTAGCGATAACCCGAAGATCATGCGCGATCGGCTGCTGCTTTGCAATGAGCAGCAGGCAGATATCCTCGATATCAATAATCATATCGTCAATGATATCATCCTCCCGCATAACCTCAGCTGCCAGCGCAGCATCGCCATGGATTAGCGCCTGTACCGCCTTTTCCAGCGCTACACCGGAGCGTACACCCATCTGATATACTTTGTCCTGCACCTGCTGAAGTTCTTTGATGAACTCCTGTCTCGTCTTTTCCATCAGCCGAACCTCCCCGTAATATAATCTTCCGTTTTCTTGTCATGTGGCTTGGTAAATATAACATTCGTCTCATCGTGCTCAATCAGCTTGCCGTTGAGAAAGAAGGCCGTATAATCCGATACCCGGGCCGCCTGCTGCATATTATGGGTCACCATGACAATCGTATATTGCTGCTTAATCTCGGCAATCAGTTCCTCAATCTTCATTGTAGAGATCGGGTCCAGGGCCGAACACGGCTCATCCATCAAGACAACTTCAGGTTCGACAGCCATGACGCGGGCAATACAGAGCCGCTGCTGCTGACCCCCGGACATCCCCATCGCCGAAGCATTCAGCCGGTCTTTCACCTCATCCCACAGAGCTGCCCCGCGCAGGCTTCTCTCTACAATCTCATTGAGCTTCTTCTTGTCCTTCATCCCATGTACCCGGCAGCCATAGGCCACATTGTCGTAAATCGACATAGGGAATGGATTGGGACGCTGGAATACCATGCCGACCCGCTTGCGCAACTGGACCAGATCCATATCATCCTGATAGATGTTCTCCCCATCCAGACGAATTTCGCCATCGATATGCACGCCATCGATAAGATCATTCATCCGGTTTAGCGTTCTCAGGAAAGTCGACTTGCCACAGCCCGATGGGCCGATGAGCGCCACTACCTGATGCTCCGGCACTGGCAGGGATACATCATAAAGGGCCTGATGGTCACCATAGTATAGATCCAAATTATCGATTTTCATCTTCATTGGCTTAACCTCCACAATCTTACTGTGTTTATAGCATAACAAAACCGCAACAGTGAACTGTTGCGGTTTTGTTAATTCTATGTAAAGTTAGTTCGATCAAAGATCACGCACGAACCGATAACCAATACCACGCACGGTCTCTATGCCAGCAGCCAGTTCCGGGGCAGCAGCAAGCTTGGCCCGCAAGTGACGGATGTGGACGTCCACGGTCCGGGTATCGCCGTAGTACTCGTAACCCCAGATGCGCTCGAGCAGCTCGTCGCGCAGGAATGCCCGTCCCGGATTGGTCACAAGTAATTTCAACAGTTCATACTCTTTGGGCGTCAAAGCCAGACGCTGGTCGCCAATACGGGCCGTATAGGACTGAAAATCCAGCACCAGTTCACCGACTATCAACTGCTGCTCAGCAGCCGGCTGGCTGTTCTGGCTCCGGCGCAGCACGGCCTTGACACGAGCCAGCAGCTCCCGGATAGAAAACGGCTTAACCAGATAATCATCAGCACCGAGCTCCAGCCCGAGGACCTTATCAATCTCTTCTGCCTTTGCCGTCAGCATGATAATCGGAACAGCCCTCAACACCGGGTCTGCTTTGAGGCGGCGGCATATCTCAAAGCCATCAATCCCGGGCAGCATGACGTCAAGCAGAATCAGATCTGCTCCGGATGCTTTATCCAGCGCTTCCCTGCCATCTGCTGCCGTCAGCGCCTCATATCCGTTGCGTGTGAGCTGCAGCTCGAGCAGTTCACGAATAGAGTCGTCATCATCTACAGCCAGGATCTTCATGTCTGCAGCCTCCTTCAGCGCATCATCTTATCAATTGACTATGCTTCATCAGCCGTTCTCAAATGCCGCTATTACTAAAAGCATCCGCGAGACGGCCAAATTCTATCAGGGACAGCGTCTCACCGCGGCGCGTCGGATCAATGCCCGCCTGCTCCATTGCATCACGAACCTGCTCCTTCGGCAAGCCGCCACCTTTGAGTGCATTCGCAAGTGTCTTGCGGCGCTGTCCAAAAGCTGCCTTGACCACACGGAAGAACATCTTCTCACTGCGGACCTGCACGGCCGGCTGCTCACGTACTTTGCAGGCAATAACTACACTGTCCACTTCCGGCGCCGGGATAAACGACCGTGGCGGCACATCGAGCACAATGGCCGGATCCGTATAGTACTGGACCGCTACTGAAAGTGCACCATAAATCCTCGAACCCGGTTCTGCCACCATGCGTTCCGCAACTTCGCGCTGCACCATCGTCACGAGATTGGTGATTGGCAAATGACGCTCCAGCAATGTCATGAGGATCGGCGTCGTGATATAGTAAGGCAGGTTTGCGGCCACCTTGAAAGGCCCCTCCCCCATAATCTCAGGGATGTTGACCTTCAGGATATCACCAGGAACAATCGTGACATTATCGTAAGCCTTGAGCGTCTCGGCCAGAACCGCGGGCAGTTTCTTGTCGAGCTCAACCGCTGTTACACAGGCACCGGTCTCGGCCAGTCCCTGCGTCAGCGTCCCGATCCCCGGACCGATCTCAAGCACGCGGTCGCCAGGCTGGATCTCAGCTGCATCAACGATGCCCTGCACAATAGTGGCGTCAATAAGGAAGTTCTGGCCGAGCCGCTTGCTCATATGAAGTCCGAACGCCTTCAGGATATGCGTCGTAACCTCCCGGCTGGCAATTTTCGGCTGTATAATCTGTTCGTCCTGCTGGTTCATGCGTTTTCCTCCTGTGCAAGCATAGCAACGGCAGCATCGAACTCCTCGCGGGTGATGCCATAGTGATTGAGTCGTTTCAGGAAAGTCTTGGCATTTGCAAAACCAAGACCAAGTGCTGCGCCAAGTCTGGCGCGGCGCTGGCTCGCATCAGCAGCTCCCGACAGATCGTTCATGATGAGATCGGCCCCCGTGAACAGGTTCGTCGGTTCCCATTCCAGTGTGCGAACCTTAGCCAGCGCCTTGCGGATGGCCTCTGGCTTAGCCTGTTCGATGCCGATATCATCATGATCCGTTGCCTCATCGACCGGTACAAAGGCATGCTTAGCCTCCGGGAAACGACGCGTCAGATAGGTCCGTATGCGCTCTCCAGCCATGTCCGGATCTGTCATGATGATGATGCCGCGCTTCTTGTAGGCCTGCTCGATATTCTTAAGCGCCTGCGACTTAAGATTAAAGCCCTCCGTGATGATACAGTCAGCTTCAACCGCCTTGTCAATAGCAACAACATCCATCTTGCCCTCGACCACCAATACTTCTTTTATCATAGAATCTCCCTTACTGCCTGATAAACCTCGGTATGAATTGCCTCAATGCTGCGCGGCTGTCCTTGCGCATCGCATTTGACTTTTGACCAGCCATAGCGCCCAGCCAGTTCAGCATAGGCCCGGTAGCAGCGATGCAGGTAGCCCGTATCCTGCTCATGTATGTCCTTTGCCTGCCCGGTAGCGGCGGCGCGGACCGCAATCAGCTGATCGGCTACCGCCGGCGACATATCCAAAAAAACGACCCGATCAGGTACCGGCAGCCCCATCTTGTTGAATTCCAGATCCCAGAGCCAGTCCAGAAACGCATCGCGTTCAGCTGCATCCGTAAGTTTTACTGCCTGATGCACCATATTGCTGGTTGTATAGCGGTCTGCCAGGATGATATCCCCGGCATCATAGAACTGCTTCCACTTCATCCGAAAAGATGCATAGCGATCGACCGCGAAGAATGTCGAGGCAGCAAATGCATTAACGTCCTCCGCATGTCCGCCAAAATCGCCATGCAGATACATCCGCACGAGTGCTGAAGAATCGGCCTCATAATCGGGGAATTCGATACGATGAACCCGATAGCCGTCAGCCTGCAAATGATCATATAGTTCCCGTGTCTGCGTCGCCTTGCCCGAGCCATCACCGGCCTCGATAATAATCAATTTCCCTTTGCTCATTCTCATCTGTCCTTTACCACTTTTATTGTCTGCAGACCGGCCTCTGCCGGTCCGACGACTTTCAGCCCGAGCTGCTGCATTGACCGGATATAGCGCACCGCTGCCGCATCGATAATATCCCCTGGTGCCAGAATCGGTATTCCCGGCGGATAGAACATCACCTGCTCCGCAGCAATCCGGCCTGTCGCCTCATCAAAGGACACAGGTTCTACGTCAGCAAAGAATGCGGTCCGCGGGTCCAGACCACAACGCGGTACCGGTGGCAGGTCAGCGGGCACAGCAAAGATGCCCTGCCCATGATGTTCCTTTGCCAGCCTCTGCAGTGCCGTCAAAAGCAGTGCCGTCTCCCGCTCAGTATCGGCATATGAGATAATAAACAGTAGATTAAAGGCATCAGAAAGCTCACATTGTATCTTATATTCATGCCGCAGAATGGCCTCAGCTTCAGGTCCACTGATACCGAGACCACGAACACTGACCGTCACCTTGGTAAGATCAAGAGCGTCGGCCCTGTCGCCCCCCATATACTCACTGCCGAAAGACCACAGCCCATCGATCTCATTGATAGCAGCCCGCAGCGCCTCCGCCAGACCTACAGCCCGGCCAATCAGAGCAGGTC
>ERZ650307.1776-NODE-1776-length-11989-cov-7.219792_pt1 | contig 11989 bp, 10 predicted proteins | sample MGYA00376243_ERZ650307 | MGnify/ENA primary metagenome ERZ650307 (study PRJEB26733, sample SAMN07839242) | wastewater metagenome | biome: urban; feature: artificial channel; material: waste water | place: USA: North Carolina | collected 2016-03-31 ... | reverse complement strand
CTTTGGCAGAAAAATACAATGATTTCGTTGCCAATGCCATAAAATTTGGAAAATTTGAAGGCGAAACATTATTTATTGCAGGTGCAAAATCGAATTATATTCTTCCACAAGATGAATTGCTGATTCGTCAACAATTTCCTAAATATCAATTGGTTACCATAGAAAATGCAGGACATTGGGTACAAGCACAAAACCCGAAAGATTTTAATTTTGCGGTCAAAGAATTTCTATCTCAATAATAATTTTAAATTTTATTGAGATAGTTTTGTTTTAAATTAATGTTAATTTTTGATAGAATTCCTTATATTTAATTTTATTTAATTGTCATACTATCAGTGTTTTAAATTTAATTATACTTTTGATTGATTTATATTTTTTTAATATATATTTAAATTTCAATTAAGATTATTCTGTTTTCATACTTCTACATTTGCGTCAGTTTAATAAGAAGTTATGAAAAAAATCTTTACTACTATTTTTTTGTGTGCAGGATTGTTTATTTATGCACAAACTGGAACCGTTTCTGGTAATATTAATGATAATTCTAAAATTGCACTTCCAGGTGCTAAAATTACCTTATCTCCAGGAAATATATATACCGTTTCAGATGAATACGGAAATTTTGTTTTCCTAAATGTACCAGCAGGGAAATATACCATGAAGGTTGACTACATTGGTTACGGAAGTAGAGAATACGAATTGGTGGTAGATGCAGAAAAAAACACAAAACAAAACATTGTTTTTGATAAAAAGGAAGTTTCAATAAAAGAAGTAAAATTGACTGGTTTTAACTTGCAAAATCAAGCAAGAGCATTGAATAAACAAAAAAGTAATGCTAATATTACCAATGTAATTTCGGCCGATCAAATTGGTAAATTTCCTGATTCTAATATAGGAGATGCCCTAAAAAGAGTACCTGGTGTAACGATGCAAAATGATCAAGGTGAAGCTAGAGACATTATCATCAGAGGTTTAGCTCCAGAGTTGAATTCTGTAACCATTAACGGAAGTAGAATACCTTCTGCAGAAGGAGACAACAGAAAAGTACAAATGGATCTTATTCCTTCGGATATGATACAAATTGTAGAAGTAAATAAAACCCTTACTTCTGACCAAGATGCTGATGCTATTGGAGGTTCTGTGGATTTAATTACAAGAAGTGCTTCTGCCAAAGAGAGAATATCGCTTTCTACTGCATCTGGTTATAATCCGATTAGAGAAAAAGCACTTTACAATAATAGTTTTGTATACAGCAACCGATTTTTGAATAATAAATTAGGAATGGTTCTTAATGGGTCTTATAATAATAACGATTATGGTTCTGATAATGTAGAAGCGGTATGGGCAAAAGATAAAGCAGGAAATGTATATATTGAAGAAATGGACATCAGAAAATATGATGTAAAAAGAGAAAGAAAAAGTGTAGGAGCAGATTTGGATTTTAAATTTAATGACAAAAACAAAATTCGTTTTTCAGCCATGTATAATTGGAGAGATGACTGGGAAAACAGATATAGATTAAGATACAGTAGCATAGTACCTGTGTATTCTGATGCGGCAAAAACCATTATTTCTGGATTTACTGGTAGAGCAGGTTATCAAACCAAAGGAGGGGTTAATAACAACCTTAATGATAATGCAAGATTAGAAAGACAAATTATGCAAAACTATGCTGTAAATGGCGAACATGTTTTGGGGAGTAAATTAGAAATGAATTGGGGCGCATCTTACTCTAAAGCTGAAGAACAAAGACCAGGCGAAAGATACATTCATTACAGAGCAAGTGGTGTTTCTTTTGATAAAAATTTTGATTCTCCAGAAGAACCACTTCTAAAACCAACCACTCCAGTTGCGCTTAATAAATTAAAATTACAAGATCTAACAGACCAAAATGGTTTTACTTATGAGGAAGAAATTACAGCTAGATTGAATTTTAGATTACCATTTTCTATTATCGAAGGGCAAAAAGGAAGATTAAGACTTGGAGCTAAAACCAGATTAAAAACCAAAGAAAGAGACAATGATTTCTTCTCTTACAAACCTACAGGTTCTAACATGAATACAATGGACCAAACTGACTTAGTTTTTTGGGGAGGAGAAAAATTTAATCCGAATTCTAAGTACAGTCCAGGATATTTTGTATCTAATCAATATTTAGGAAATTTAGACTTACATAATCCTTCATTATTTAAGAAAAGCGAAAAGCCTTCAGAATTTCTTTTTGCAAATTACTCAGCAGACGAAAAAATCTATGCAGGTTATGTAAGATGGGATCAAAATTTCACAGATCAACTATCTATGATTGCAGGGGTAAGAGTAGAGAATACCCATACCAATTATTCTGGAAACGTGGTAGAAGACGAAGAAAAACTAACAGCAACCAGAGAAATAAAAAATGATTATACCAACTTTTTACCAAGCTTAGCCTTCAAGTATTCCCCTACAACCAATATTGTTGTTAGAGCGGCTTATTCTACGGCATTGGCTAGACCTAGTTATTACAAATTATCCCCTTTCGTTGGTATTATTCCAGATGACAGAGACATTACTGCTGGGAATCCAGATTTGAAATCATCATTTGCTCATAACTTTGATCTCATGGGAGAATATTATTTCAAATCAGTAGGTTTACTTTCGGTAGGCGGATTTTATAAAAAAATCAATGATTTTATCTACGATTATAGAGACCAAAATTTTACCTATGACAAATTCTCAGAATTGTTTCCAGACTTACCAAATTCATTAGTCCCAGGTCAAAATTACACCCTTCTATATCCTAAAAACGGAGAAAGTGTAAATGTATATGGTTTTGAAGTTGCACTACAAAGACAACTAGATTTCTTACCTGGTTTTTTAAAGAATTTTGGAGTATATGTTAACTATACTTACACCAAATCTGAAGCCAAAGGAATTTACAATGCAGATGGAGATTTAAGAAAAGGTCTTATGTTGCCAGGAACAGCACCACATATGTTTAATTCTTCACTTTCTTGGGAAAACAAAAGATTTTCTGCCAGAATATCGCTTAATCATACTGCAGCTTATCTAGATGAGTTAGGAGGAGGTGATTTTGAAGATAGATATTATGACAAACAAACTTTTTTAGATGCAAATGCTTCTTATTCTATTAATGATTGGTTAAGATTCTTTGTTGAAGCCAATAATTTAACCAACCAACCGTTAAGATATTACCAAGGGGTATCTGCTAGAACTATGCAAATGGAATATTACAAACCAAGGTTTACAGCTGGTTTAAAGTTTGATTTTTAATTTATTGATTTATGAAAATTTTAAAGAATATAGCCTATTTATCATTAGTTATCATTTTAGCTAGTTGTTCATCAGTTGGCTCAGGATTAAATAATGACAAGTTAAAACCAATATATATTACTGAAAAAGTAAATTTTGACACCGATGATCCTGCCATTTGGATTCACCCAACAGACGCCTCCAAAAGCATCATCATAGGAACAGATAAAGACACTAATGGCGGCCTTTTTGCCTTTGATATCACCGGTAAAATTGTGAATAAAGTACCAAATCTAAAGCGCCCAAACAATGTAGATTTGCGCTACGGATTTGTTTTAAATGGTCAAAATATTGATATTGCCGCTCTTACCGAAAGAGAAACCAACAAGGTGAAACTATATAGTCTTCCAGAATTAAAAGAAGTAGGAGAATTCAATGTTTTTGACGGCGAACAGCAAAGAAGTCCAATGGGAATTTCTCTGTATAAAAATCCTGAAACCCAAGAAATATATGCCATAGTTGGTAGAAAAACTGGTCCATCAGGAAGCTATCTTTGGCAATATAAATTGGTAGAAAAAGAAGGGAAAATTACTGGAGAATTGGTAAGAAAATTCGGAAATTTCAATGGAGGTAAAGAAATAGAGAGTATTGCTGTAGATGATGCTTTAGGATATATTTATTATTCTGATGAAGGTTTTGCGGTACATCAATACTATGCTGACCCTAATAAAGGAAATGATGAACTTTTGCTTTTCGGAAAGGGAGATTTCAAAGAAGATATAGAAGGAATTTCTATCTATCCCACTTCAGAAAAGACTGGCTATATTTTGGTTTCTAATCAGCAAGCCAATACGTTTAATGTTTATTTAAGGGAAAACCCTGCAAAAGGAAGGATAGCCGAAATACCAGTTTCTACCTTAGAAAGTGATGGTTCAGATGTTAGTGCGGTCAATCTCAATGCACAATTTCCAAAGGGAATTTTTGTAGCAATGACCAATGGCAAGGTCTTCCATATCTATGATTGGAGAGACCTAGAAGCTAAAATTAATTCTACAAAATAATTACATTTTTACTTTTTATTGCCTCGTTTCATTCATTTTGAAACGAGGTTTTTTATATTTGTAACATGAAACTCAATAAACTTTTTCTAACTTTTGTAATAGTAGTTTTTTGTGCAATTTTTTTGTTAATAATTGACTTTCAGGTAATTGAAGATTTAATAATTCCAGATATCTGCGCATTTCATTATGGTAAACAAGCCTCAATGTTTTTTGATTTATTCTATGGGTTTCCTGCTGCAGAAGGAGGGCATCCTTCTCCAACGGTTTTTCATTTCTTTTTTACAATTTTTATTGGGGGAACTTTTGGGTTTTTTGTATCAAAAATAATTTTAAGAAAAAATGATGAAACAATATTTTAGACTAATATTCCAAGATGTTTTTTTATGTACATTAATTGTAAACGCAATTTTAATTTTCTTTTTTTTATAACAGTTTATGATAGATTTAATGGAAGAAAAAGCCTTAATCCAAAAGAATTTTTATTTTCGGGAGTTATCTTGTTGGTTTTAACAATAATCAATATTCTTTACTATAAAAACAAAAATTTTAATTCTAAATAATTAACCGTATTTTTGTAAAAATCATTTAACATCCAACATCCAACATCTAACATCCAACAAAAAATGATTCTCGTTACAGGCGCTACAGGAATTCTCGGGAGAGTTATCGTTTTAGAATTGTTAAAACGTGGTAAAACTGTTCGTGCAACCAAAAGAAAATCTAGCAATTTAGAAGAAGTAAAAGATTCTTTCCGTTTTTATACCGAAAATCCTACCGAATTTTTTAACAAAATTGAATGGATAAACGTTGATTTTGAAGATATTTATTCACTTCAAAAAGCATTGGTTGGTGTAGAAGAGGTGTATCATTGTGCTGCGAAAGTCAGTTTTCATCCGAAAGATAAAAGAAAAATGTACAAAACCAATATCGAAGGAACCAAGCAATTGTTGTACGCCTCGGAAAATTCTTCGGTGAAGAAATTTCTTTTTGTGAGTTCTATTGCGGTTCTTGATGGTTTTAATGAAAACGGAGAATTAGACGAAAGTTCAGATTTTAATCCAAAAGTAGATCATTCTTCGTATGCTATTTCTAAACATTTTTCTGAAATGGAAGTTTGGCGTGCTTCAGCAGAAGGTTTAAATGTAGCGATTGTAAATCCAGGCTTAATCATCGGAAGCGGAAATTGGAACGAAAGCAGCGGAACTTTGTTCAAAGAATTAGGCGAAAATGCTTACACTTTTTCTGGAGGGACTTCTTATGTTGACGTAAGAGATGTGGCGAAAATTTCGGTAGAATTGATGGAAAACAATATTTTCGGAGAACGATTTATCTTAATTTCTGAAAATAAGAAGTATGAAGAAATTGCAAATTTCATCAAACAAAAATTAGGAAAACCAGCCACCAAAATTATTCCGAATGGTTTATTAAAAGTTGGCGTTTTCTTAAATGCGATTTTAGGTTGGCTTATTTCTCCGCTCAAAATGGCAAATAAAGTCAATGTGCAATCTGTGACGGAATTCAACAAAATATCCAATAAAAAAATCAAAGAAAAGCTTAATTACGAATTCATTACTGTGGAAGAAAGTTTAGCTTTTCATTTAGAAAATTATTTAAAGAGAAAGGAAGTAGGGAGTTAGAAGCTGGAAGTTTGAAAATCTTTGATTTTCTTGCGCCTTAAAAAAATACATTATTTAAAAATTAATTTGCGTCATTGCGTTAATAATTATGGAAAATCAATTTTTAGGAAATCAAAATTTCAATATATCAAATCAAGTTGTTTCTGCAACTTGTCCGTCTAATATTGCCTTAATCAAATATTGGGGAAAATACGCCAACCAAATTCCTGCAAATCCGAGTATTTCATATACTTTGAATCATTGCAATACCCAAACTTCAATGGAGTTTTTGGCAAATGAAGCGTTTTCTGTTCAAACTTTTTTGGCAGGAAATGAAGAAGTGAAATTTGCAGAAAAAATCGAGAAATATTTTAAAAATATTGAACAATATTTGCCTTGGATTCTCAAAGGGAAATACGTTATTAAAACTGAAAATACATTTCCGCACAGTTCAGGAATTGCAAGCTCTGCTTCTGGTTTTGGAGCGATTGCAAGTTGTTTGATGAGCTTAGATGAGATTTTCTCTACTGACAACCATCAACCATCAACCATCAACCAAAAAGCTTCTTTTTTAGCAAGACTAGGTTCTGGAAGTGCTTGCAGAAGTTTGTATAACGGACTTGTAGTTTGGGGAAAAACGGATGAAGTAGAAGGAAGTTCAAATTTGTATGCCGTGAAATATTCCGATGAAGAAATTCACCCAATTTTTAAGAATTTCAATGATTGGGTTTTACTCATTCACGAAGGCGAAAAATCGGTGAGTTCTACCGTTGGTCACGGTTTGATGAATACCAATCCTTATGCTGAAAGACGTTTCCAAGAGGCGAGAGAGAATTTTGTTCCTCTGAAAGAAATTCTTAAAACCGGAAATCTTGACAAATTTATCACACTCGTAGAACACGAAGCATTAACGCTTCACGCAATGATGATGATGAGTGAACCTGCTTTTATTTTGATGAAAACAGGAACTTTGGAAGTCATCAATAAACTTTGGAATTTCCGCAAAGAAACAGGAAATCCATTATTTTTTACGTTAGATGCTGGAGCAAATGTTCACTTGCTTTTCCCGGAAAATGAAAGTACAAGAGCCATAAAAGACTTTATCTCTACAGAATTATTGCCTCATACCCAAAAAGGAGGAGTAGTAAAAGATGTGATGAGGTTTTAAATCAATAGGAACGGGCTTTAGCCCGTTTCGATGTTGTCGTTTCAACGAATTGGCTTTAGCCAAAACTTATATGGGTAATTTAAACTCAATCTATTTCTTACCTTACATCAATTCATTCGCTGCTCAGAAGTTGTATTTTTGAATAAAAATTTAGAATATGAAAAAATTTGAAATAGGAGTTGGGATGTTCGGCGATTTGGCTTTCGATAAGGAAACAGGGAAATTTGCTGATGCTCAACAAAAATTACAACAAATTTTAGCCGAAATAAAATTAGCCGACGAATTAGGAATTGATGTATTTGCTTTGGGCGAACATCACCGTCCAGATTACGTAGTTTCTTCACCAGAAATGGTGCTTTCTGCAGCAGCTTCTATTACTAAAAATATTAAATTAATGAGTGCTGTTACGGTGTTAAGTTCAGCAGAACCTGTAAAAGTGTATCAAGATTTTTCTACTTTGGATTTAATTTCTGGCGGAAGAGCCGAAATTGGTGTCGGAAGAGGAAGTTTTATAGAATCTTTTCCGCTTTTTGGTTATGATTTAGATGATTATCACGAACTTTTCGAAGAAAAATTAGATTTATTACTCAAAATAAATTCCCAAGAAAACGTAACTTGGAAAGGAAATCTTAGAGCTCCAATGGAAAATCAAACGGTATATCCAAGAGCTACGAAAAATGGTAAATTACCTGTTTGGATTGCAGTTGGCGGAACTCCAGAATCTGTTCTTAGAGCTGCTAGATTAGGTTTGCCTTTGGTGGTTGCGATTATTGGTGGTTTACCAAAACAGTTTAAGCCTTTAATAGATTTTTATAAACAAGAATATTTGAAAAACGGACACAATCCTGAAGAAATGCAAATCGGAATTCATTCTCATACTTTGGTAAGCGAAGATCCAGAAGTAATTGATGGATATTTTGAAAATTATGCAGCTCAAATGAACAGAATTGGCAGTACAAGAGGTTGGTCTCCTTACACCAAAATGCAATATGAAGGCGGTAGAAGTAAGGATGGAGCTTTGTTTATTGGTAATTCTGATGAGGTAGCGGAGAAAATAAATACGGTAAAAGAAATGTTTGGTTTAACACGTTATATTGCGCATATGGATGTTGGCGCACCCAATCACGAAGTGATGATGAAAAGTATTGAATTATTCGGAACGAAAGTTTCAGAAAAAGTAAGATAAATTTAAAAAAATGAAAATTCATCATATTGCCATTATTTGTTCTCATTACGAAGTTTCTAAAAGGTTTTATACCAAAATTTTAGGACTTAATATCATTAGAGAAGTTTACAGAGAAGAAAGACAATCTTATAAATTAGATTTGGCGATTGGTGATGATTATGTCATTGAATTATTTTCTTTTCCTAATCCGCCAAAAAGACCTTCTAGACCAGAAAGTTGTGGTTTGAGACATTTGGCTTTTGCAGTTGAAAATGTGGAAGAAAAAAGAGCAGAATTATTGCAAAAAGGACTCAATTGCGAAGAAATTAGAATAGATGAATTCACCGATAAAAAGTTCTTTTTCATCGCAGATCCAGATGATTTGCCTTTAGAATTTTACGAAATGTAACTTTTCAAAATCTCAAAAGACTTATTTATTGAATTTTTAAGAAATTTTTGTGGTTTATGAACAAATATTTCTGAAACTCAAAGTTTTATTTTAACAGCAATCAAACAAAGAAAGCAAAGTTTTTTCGCTTTGCGAATTTTTAAGCGTAAGCTTTAAGCGAATTATTTCGCTCCTTTGCTTCCTTAAAATAGATTTAAATTTTTTATCTTCTTTGCGTTTATATAAAAATAATATGTAATAATTTTTGATATGAAACCATTAATATTTCTATTGATTTCCAGTTTTTCTTTTGCTCAAGATGTATCTGAAAAAGAAGTAGTAAAACCTATCGAAAGTCTTTTTAAAGCAATGAAATCTGCAGATTCTCTTGGAGTGAAAAACGCTTTTTCTGGTTCTGCAATTATGCAGACTTTTGGGAAAAATCAAGAAATAAGAACCGATAAAGTAGAAGATTTTGCCAAACAAGTTGGCGCATCTCAAGCTGGTGATTTAGACGAAAGATTTACCATTTCTAAAATTTTAATTGATGGAAATATGGCTTCGGTTTGGGTTCCGTATCAGTTTTATTACAAAGGTAATTTTTCGCATTGTGGAGTTAATAGCTTTCAATTGGCAAAATTGAATAACGAATGGAAAATTCAATACATTATTGATACCAGAAGAAAAGATAATTGCATAAAATAAAATCGGACGAGAGTTCGATTTTTTTATTTTCAAGATTAATTGTTAACTGCAAAACTTATTTATATTTTTGCACAGAAATAAATCAATAAAAAATGAAAATCGGTATTCTTGGTGGTGGACAACTCGGCAGAATGTTCATTCAAAATGCATTAAATTATGACGACGAATTCTGTGTACTAGATCCTCAAAAAGACTGTTCTTGTGCTCATATTTCGCATTTTACGTTAGGAAGTTTTAATAATTACGACGATGTTTTGGCTTTCGGACAAGACAAAGATGTAGTTTCCATAGAAATAGAACACGTAAATGTAGATGCACTTTTTGAATTGGAAAAATTGGGTAAAAAAGTAATTCCAAGTGCCGAAATCATCAAAACGATTCAACAAAAAATCCTTCAAAAAGAGTTTTATAAAAAACACAATATTCCAAGTCCAGATTTCGAGATTTTTGACGGAACTTCAGACGAAATTAAAATCGATTTTCCTTTTGTTCAAAAGCTAAATACTGGTGGTTATGACGGAAAAGGCGTGCAAATAATCAAAAATGCTGAAGATTTAAAAAATCTTTGGGTACAAGATTCTGTGTTAGAAAATTTAGTGGATATAGACAAAGAACTTTCCATCATCATCGCCAAAAACGAAAATGGCGAAACCAAAACTTTTCCTGTAACAGAAATGGTTGCCGATGAAAAACTGAATTTGTTGGATTTCAATATTTGTCCAGCCGATATTTCATCAGAAGTTCAATCTCAAATAGATGTTATTGCAGAAAAATTCATAAAATCTGCCAATTCTCCCGGACTTTTCGCCATCGAACTTTTCCTCGATAAAAACGGAAAAGTTTGGGTAAATGAAACTGCGCCAAGATTGCACAACTCGGGGCATCAAACGCAAGAAGGAAACGCCAATTCTCAGTTTGAACAATTTTACAGAACTTTGAAAAACCTTCCTTTAGCAGATACAGACGCTTTTGGTTTTTCGGGAATGCTGAATTTAGTCGGCGAAGAAAATTACACTGGAAAAGTAAAATACGAAGGTTTAGAAGAGGTTTTAAAATTGCCTAAAACGTATGTTCACCTCTATGGAAAAACCGAAACAAAACCGGGAAGAAAAATGGGACATATCAATGTTTTGGCAGATTCGAGAGAAGAACTTTTAGAAAAACTCAATCACATAAAAACTTTGGTAAAAGTAATTTCGGTATAAATTGTTGTATTTTTATAAAAATTTATAATCTAAAATCTAAAATTTTTAAAAATGGTAGGAATAATTATGGGCAGCCAAAGCGATTTGCCAATTATGCAACAAGCAGCAGATTTTCTTAAATCTCTAGAAATTCCTTACGAACTCACGGTAGTTTCTGCGCACAGAACACCAGAAAGAATGTTCGATTATGCTAAATCTGCAAAAAATAGAGGCATAAAAGTGATTATTGCAGGAGCAGGAGGAGCCGCACATTTACCAGGAATGGTGGCAAGTTGCACTACTTTGCCTGTGATTGGTGTGCCTATTTTGAGCAGTAATTCCATTGATGGTTGGGATTCTGTTTTGTCTATTTTGCAAATGCCTTCCGGAATTCCTGTGGCTACAGTTGCTTTGAACGGTGCTACCAATGCAGGGATTTTGGCTGCTAAAATTCTAGGAAGTTCAGACGAAGAAATTTCTACAAAATTAGAAATTTATCAATTGAGCCTGAAAGAAAAAGTGCTTTCTACCATCGAAGAAATTAAAAAAACGCACCCTAATTCTTACGATTAACCCGTCATTGCGAGGAGTTTTATGAAATAAAATGGCGAAGCAATCTGTTGAAATTAGAAGCAACACGCTTTCGTTTCTTTTCACGTTTAGTCCTGCTTTCGCAACTCGCTTTTTTGTTTTTTTTTAGAAAAAAAACAAAAAGAGCTCAAACAATTGCTCAATCAGGGCTAGGATTTTGGTTTTAAGTATTTTGTAACAATTAAATTTCAAATTATAACATCTATAATAAAATTTTTTATTTTTCTAAATTTTCTATTTCTTTTGTAATTCTATCATAATATTCAATATTGAACTCAAGAACTTTATCAATGCTCCAGAAATTTACAAACAAGAATGTAGAATTTTTTATGCCACCAAAAAATATATCATAAATTTTTTGAGCAATTGCTGTTAATTCTTGAATTTCTGACAATGACTCTACTTCTATATTCTTTATTTTTTCTGGATCAAAATGAGCATAAAAAGAATCTCTTCTTAATTTTATTTTATTTACTATGGTTTCCGATTCTTTTATTATTTTTTTTACTTCTTCTATTTTAGTTTTTATCTCAATTTTATTTTTTAAAAGGTAATCGTATTCACCTTTTATCCCAGAATTAAATTTTTCAGTATTGTTAATTAGTAATTGTTTCAGCTCATTGTCATAATCAAAATTTTCAAGTTTATTAAGAAATTTTACTAGACTACGTTTTTCTTTATCAATAAATAATTTTGACAATGTTATTGCACAATATGAATAACAAAGAGAAACATAATGACCTAAAAATGGATTGATAATGTTTATTTTTCTAAAATCTTTTTTCTGTTGTTGAATAATTTGTTCAATATTATCAGTACAAATAATTAAATCAAAAATATTATTTTTAAAGGATTCTAAAAA
>ERZ650307.1771-NODE-1771-length-12017-cov-6.427437_pt1 | contig 12017 bp, 11 predicted proteins | sample MGYA00376243_ERZ650307 | MGnify/ENA primary metagenome ERZ650307 (study PRJEB26733, sample SAMN07839242) | wastewater metagenome | biome: urban; feature: artificial channel; material: waste water | place: USA: North Carolina | collected 2016-03-31 ... | reverse complement strand
CGCCTACGACTCTTTGAAAAAAGACAACCGTGACCTAGGTGCCGAAGCACCGTCGGTCAGGTTTCTATTTTTGTTTTATTTTGTAATTTTGTTAGAAAGGACGAGTGTTGCGTACTTGAACCCGAGCTAAAAGCTCGGAAAATAGATAGAGCTCCTTGTGTGCAAGTCACACAGCGTCGCTCTCCTTTTATCTTGTTATCTTAATTTAGAAAGGAAAGCCGACTAGGTGTTGGAATTGAACCCGCCTACGACTCTTTGAAAAAAGACAACCGTGACCTAGGTGCCGAAGCACCGTCGGTCAGGTTTCTATTTTTCTTTGAGTCGCTTAACGGCTTAGTATCTTAGAATGCCCGAGTTACCTGAGGTGGAGACGGTTCGTCGTGGTTTGAATCGGTTGGTTAAGGGGAAGGTCATCACCAAGGTGAAGGTGACCTATGCTCCGATGGTTAAGACTGGTGTAGACGTATTCTGTCAGGATTTAATTGGTCAAGAAATACAGCATGTGGATCGTCGTGGAAAGTATCTGTTAATCTATCTGACGGATTTTGTGTTGATTTCTCATTTGCGTATGGAAGGAAAATACAACTATTTTTCAGAAAATGTTCCGAAAAATAAGCATTTTCATGCCTTTTTTACATTTTCAGATGGGTCGACGCTGGTTTATCAAGATGTCCGCAAGTTTGGGACCATGGAATTGCTTGGGAGAGCGGATGTTGAGGCCTATTTTCTCAATCGAAATCTTGGTCCTGAACCGACAGAGGAAGATTTTGACTTGGAGGTATTCAAGACCAAACTGGCACGTTCCAAAAAACCTATTAAAGCCCATCTCTTGGATCAGTCTTTAGTGGCTGGTTTGGGCAATATCTATGTAGACGAGGTTTTGTTTAGAGCTAAGATTCATCCAGCTCAAGCTAGTTGTCGACTTACGGAGAAACAGGCAGAAGACCTGCGTCAAGCTGTAATTGCAGTGTTGCAATTAGGGATTGAAAAAGGTGGTTCTACGATTCGGACATACAAGAATGCCTTGGGGATGGATGGAACCATGCAAGAATATTTACAAGTTTATGGAAAGACAGGACAGGCTTGTCCTCGCTGCCAGACAGAGATTGTGAAAATCCAGTTAGGCGGTCGTGGGACACATTTTTGTCCCACGTGTCAGGTGAACAATGACTAAGGTAATTGGATTAACAGGTGGAATTGCGTCAGGAAAATCAACTATAACGGATTTCCTACGCCGACAGGGGTATCCTGTCATTGATGCGGATCAAGTGGTGCATGAATTGCAAGCAAAGGGTGGTAAACTCTATCAGGTTCTTGTCGCAGAGTTTGGTAACTCAATTCTAACGGCAGAAGGGGATTTGGATCGGAAAAAATTAGGTCAAGCAGTTTTTGAGAATGCTGGACTAAGAGCACATTTGTCTCTTTTGCAGGACAAGATTATCAGGGAGGAATTGCTGGCTAGAAGGGATGCTCTTAAGCAGACTGAGGATGTAATTTTCATGGATATCCCTTTGCTGTACGAGGCGGATTATAGCGGGGAAGTGGATGAAGTCTGGCTTGTTTATGTCGATAAGGCGCAGCAGTTGGAACGGCTTATGAAGCGCAATGGTTTTTCTGTTCAAGATGCTGAAAATCGACTGAATGCGCAGCTTTCTTTAGAAGAAAAACGAGCGAAGGCTCAGGTATTAATTGATAATAGTGGTGCGGTCGAGGAGACGTTTGCAAGGGTTGCACTACTTTTGGAGGATTTGCAGGATGGACGACAGTAGTAGTTATTAAAAACAGAATTTGAAGGTGGCTTGGTTGGGAAATTTCCTGACGGGAACGAGTTTTACCTTGGTTATGCCGTTTATATCAGTGTTCGTGGAAGAATTGGGTGTAGGGCCTGGTTTGGTGGAATATTATGCGGGGCTTGCTGTATCAACGAATGCTCTTGCAGCGGCCTTGATGGCACCGATTTGGGGGAGTTTGGCTGACCGCTATGGGCGCAAGCCTATGATGGTTCGGGCGGCTTTTGTTATGATCTTTACCATGGGTGGAATGGCTTTTGTTCCCAATGTTTTCTGGCTTCTTGTTTTACGTGTGTTAAATGGTGTCTTTACGGGTTATATCCCAAATGCGACAGCGCTAATTGCTAGTCAAGTTCCAAAAGATAAGACAGGTTATGCTCTAGGAACGTTATCAACTGGTGCTGTAGCCGGAAATTTGATTGGTCCGACTCTAGGTGGTGTCTTAGCTGAAATGTTTGGAGTCCATACTGTATTCTTGTTGGTTGGTCTTCTTTATGCTATAGTAGTAATATTGACTGTGTTCTATATCCGAGAGGATTTTGTACCAATTAAGAAGAGCGATGCCTTACCTGTCAAAGAAGTTTTTGCTCAGGTAAAAGACCGAAAAATATTAGCGGGACTCTTCGTGACCTCTATGGTTATCATTGCTGCGGCACAAGCAGTCGTTCCTATTTTGACTCTTTACGTTCGTCATTTGGGACAAACCGATAATTTACTCTTTGTGGCTGGTTTTATCATTTCTCTTCCTGGAATGGCATCTTTGGCGACATCGGGTTACCTTGGTAAGTTGGGTGACCGAATCGGCAATCATCGTCTCTTGTTAATGGCTCTTACCTATAGTCTATTGATTAATGTTTTCTGTGTTTTTGCGGAAAATCCATTTCAATTAGGTTTGCTACGATTTTTGTATGGTTTTGGAACTGGGGCGCTCTTGCCATCTGTCAATTCATTACTGACCAAGTTGACCCCAAAAGAAGGTATATCAAGAATTTTTGCTTATAACCAACTTTTTAATAATTTGGGTTCTGTAGTTGGTCCGATGATGGGGTCGGCAGTCGCAGCCCAAATGGGTTATGATTGGGTATTTTACCTATCCAGTGGATTGGTCCTCTTTAACCTAATCTGGTCTTTGACCAACTTTAGAAATTACTTGAAAGTAAGGGATATTTAGTGAGAGTTAAAATCAATTTACAATGTTCAGAGTGTGGTAGTAAAAACTATCTGACCAGTAAAAATGCCAAGACCCATCCTGATAAGATTGAGGTCCTAAAATACTGCCCAAAAGAGAGAAAAGTTACACTCCATCTTGAAACCAAATAAATTTTATGCTATAATGAATGGAGTTATTGTAGAAAGAGAAAAAAATATGTATCAAGCATTATTAACCATTCTGTTGATTTTATCTGTTATTCTTATAGCCATGATTCTTATCCAACCAGCAAAAAACCAATCAAGTAACGTTTTTGATGCTTCAAGTGGAGCCCTCTTTGAGCGTGCAAAGGCGCGTGGTTTTGAAGCCGTTATGCAGCGTACTACAGCCCTCCTTATCTTTTTGTGGTTGTTAGATGCTGTCGCGCTAGTAATCATTTCTAGTAAGTAGATAGACAGACTGGGACTTGTTCTTGGTCTATTTTTTTGGGAATGGGCCAGAACTCGACAAATGTAAAGGAGTTCCCCTCACTTAAGCATTGATTGGTTCGGGCTTCTATGGTCACTTTCTTATTTTTAGGTGACCAGCTGAAACAGTTCACTGAACTGTTTCACTCCACCGGATTGTTGGAGCAATCAACCACTGCGTCTTAATGATGACGCAAACTAAGAGAAATAGTGTTAGGTTTTTATCCAGCACTTTGGTAAGTATAAATGAAAAACGAAATTATTAACTATATTAAAGAAGTTGGGCCTGTTACCATGGAGCAATTAGCGGATCAGTTTGGAGCTGGTTCTGCTAAGAGCTTTACCGATTTGGTCAAGCTAGTTTCTTCTATGGAAGGTCAGCGGAAACGGGTTTTCGACCAAGATGGAAGAATTGCTCTTCCAGCGCCCAAGGTTACTAGAAATAGAGTAACCTTGCAGGGCATTTTCCATGCCCACAAGTCTGGTTTTGGATTTGTGACCATTGATGAGGAGGAAGATGATCTCTTTGTCAGTCGTGACAATGTTAACTTTGCTATCGAGGGTGACAGAGTTGAGATTGCAATTAAAAAGGTTGCAGATCGTCTCAAGGGAACTGCCGCAGAAGCGGAAGTCATTGATATTTTAGAACATAGCCTGAAAACTGCGGTGGGCTTGATTGTTTTTGATGAAGACAGGCCCGAGTATTCAGGCTACATCAAGTCTAAAAACCAGAAAATTGCTCAGAAGATTTACATCAAGAAGTCACCTCTGGTATTGACCGGAACGGAAATCCTCAAAGTCGACATTGAAGCCTATCCAAATAAGAAACGGGACTATTTTGTTGCGACCATTCGGGATGTGGTGGGGCATAAGGATGATGTAGGGATCGATGTCTTGGAAGTTTTGGAATCCATGGATATCGTGTCGGAATTCCCTGATGAAGTCTTGGCGGAGGCTGATCGAGCGCCAGAAAGTCCGTCTGAGAAGGACTTTGAAGGCCGTTTGGATCTGCGGGATGAAATCATCTTCACCATTGACGGTGCGGATGCTAAGGACTTGGACGATGCTATCCATATCAAGCAACTCAAGAACGGCAATCTGGAACTGGGTGTCCATATCGCTGATGTCAGCTATTATGTCACGGAAGGCTCAGCCTTGGATCAAGAGGCCATCAAGCGTGGGACTTCTGTCTATGTGACCGACCGTGTGGTGCCAATGTTGCCAGAACGTTTGTCAAATGGTATTTGTTCCCTTAATCCAAATGTGGATCGCCTGACCCAGTCGGCTATTATGGAAATTGACCGTAAGGGCAAGGTGGTTAAGCACTGGATTGGCCAGACAGTTATTAAAACCACCTTCCGCATGACCTATTCTGATGTCAATGACATGATTGCGGGAAATCAGGAAAAGCTTGCTACATACAAGGCAATCGTGCCAAGTGTTGAGCTCATGGTCAAACTCCATGAGACGCTGGAAGCCATGCGCTACAAGCGTGGGGCTCTGAACTTTGATACATCTGAAGCCAAAATCATCGTCAACAAGGATGGTCTGCCAGTAGATATTCAACTGCGTCAACGGGGTATTGCCGAGCGGATGATTGAGTCCTTCATGCTGGCTGCCAACGAGTGCGTTGCCGAGCATTTTGCCAAGCTTGACCTTCCTTTCATCTATCGGATCCACGAGGAGCCTAAGTCAGAAAAGTTACAGAAGTTCATCGACTATGCGACAAGCTTTGGCTTGACGGTTTACGGTACGGCTAGCTCTATCAGCCAGGATGCCCTTCAAGATCTTATGGAGCGGGTCAAGGATGAACCCTATGCGGATGTCCTCAACATGATGTTGCTGCGTTCCATGCAGCAGGCGCGCTACTCAGAGCACAACCACGGCCACTACGGACTGGGTGCGGAGTTTTACACCCACTTCACCAGTCCTATCCGCCGCTATCCCGACCTGCTGGTTCACCGTATGGTGCGGGAATATGGTCACAATCCTGCGGAAAAAGCAGAGCATTTTGAGCAGGTTATTCCTGAGCTTGCCAAGTCTTCGTCCAGTTTAGAACGCCGTGCTATCGATGCAGAGCGGGAAGTCGAAGCCATGAAGAAGGCAGAGTTCATGCAAGAATTTGTCGGGCAAGAGTTTGATGGTGTCGTGTCTAGCGTGGTCAAGTTTGGTCTCTTTGTTGAGTTGCCAAATACAGTTGAAGGACTGATCCATGTTACCAACCTCAACGAGTACTACCAGTTCCACGAGCGGACTCTAACCTTGCAGGGTGAGAAATCTGGTCGTGTCTTCCGTGTCGGTCAGCCAATCCGAATTAAGCTAACGCGGGCGGATAAGATGACAGGGGAAATCGATTTTGCCCACGTGCCGTCCGAGCTGGATCTTGTCGAGAAGAATCTAAAGGCGAAACGGAAAACAATGAGTCATTCAAACCGCGATCGTGATGATCGGTCAGGGCGAGGACGGGGCAAAAACCGTAAAAAGGAAGCTGTTGGTCGCGACAGCGGACGTCACAAGTCTGGAAAAGACAGCAAATCAAAGTCTGGAGCAACTGACAAGAAAAAGAAACCATTTTATAAAGAAGTGGCGAAAAAGGATAAGAAGAAAAGGAGATAGGTATGGCCAAGGGTGAGGGCAATGTGATTGCGCAGAATAAAAAAGCCCGTCACGACTATACCATTGTGGATACAGTGGAGGCGGGGATTGTCCTTACGGGGACAGAGATTAAGTCCATTCGTGCGGGGCGGATCAACCTTAAAGATGGTTTTGCCCAAATAAAGAATAGTGAGGCTTGGTTGGTTAATGTTCATATCGCTCCCTATGATGAGGGCAATATCTGGAACCAAGAGCCAACACGAACTCGCAAGCTTCTCCTGCGAAAGAAGCAGATTGCAGATTTGGAGAATGAAGTCAAGGGAACTGGGATGACCCTTGTTCCTCTCAAGGTCTATATCAAGGACGGCTTTGCCAAGGTCTTGATTGGGCTTGCTAAAGGGAAGCATGACTACGACAAGCGGGAGTCCATCAAACGCCGTGAGCAAGACCGTGATATTAAACGGACCATGAAGGCGATTAATAATCGATAAGAACTGGGAGAAATCCTGGTTTTTTTTTGAAAATAAACCCTCATACTCTTCGAAAATCAAAATCAGACGTTGTTGACTTGATTTGATGAGTGTCAAGCTCCAGTGGATCTTAACAGCCAGTTCCCTTGAAATATAAAAGGAATAGAGTTCTATCTGCATCAGAGCGAAGCGAACTACGTTCCCCTATTTCCAACCTCCAAAGGTTCCCCTAACCTTTGGAGCAAGTCTGATTTTGATTTTCATTGAGTATCGGAACTAGAGTTTAGAGGTTATTTTCATTGAGTATCAGTCGCAAATTTCAGACGAATTCTGATTCTTTATAGTTGAACACGTGTAATACGTATGATATAATAATCTTGTCAGGAGGTAAAAGCGCTATGCCTATGACACAAAAAGAAATGGTTAAGCTACTTACCGCCCATGGTTGGACAAAAACCAAGGGCGGTAAGGGGTCACACGTGAAACTTGAAAAAGCAGGCGAGCGACCCATAACCATTCCCCACGGTGAAATAAACAAATACACCGAAAGGGGTATCAAAAAGCAAGCAGGGCTGTTATAACAACAGCCTACCGCTTGTTTTCATTTGGAGGTAAACTATGCTTGTCACTTATCCAGCTTTATTTTATTTTGATGATACAGACGGAGCTAACGCACCCTACTTTGTAACATTCCCTGATTTTGAGCATTCAGCAACACAAGGCGAGGATATGGCGGACGCTATGGCAATGGCTAGCGATTGGTTAGGCATGAACTTAGCTGATTATATCGAGAATGGACGAGACATTCCTACCCCGTCTTCTATAAATACTTTGTCATTAGTAGATAATAACCCTTTCCGTGATGAGGATTTTGAGATGGTTTACGATTCTAGCAAGTCTTTTATCTCCATGGTGATGGTGGATGTTGCAAAGTATTTGGGCAGTCAAGAGCCAGTAAAGAAAACACTCACTATCCCACGCTGGGCAGACACTCTAGGACGTGAACTAGGATTGAATTTCTCACAGACCCTCACGGATGCAATTGCAGATAAAAAGATCCATGCTTAACACTTGCTTCTGTTATTGCAAATGTTGAAACTGGACCTTTCTACTTCCATTGAGTATTAGTAGTTCTAATGAGTGGGATGGTTCCGTTTTTATCTTTCTACTAATTATACGAAAACCCCCAAAGTTTATGTAAACTTCAGGGGTTTTGTTCTATTTTCTTACTCCACTGTTACCATTGCTTTAATGGTTTTGCGGTTTGCCATATCTTTGTAGGCTTGGTCGATACTGTCTAGGCTGTAAGTCTGAGTAAAGACACGGCCTGGGTTAATGTCGCCTTTGAGAACTGCATCGAGCAGGATTTCTTTGTCATAGGTTGTGACGGAAGCAGATCCACCGCCGATGATGATATTTTGAGCAAAGGTTGAGCCGAGCGCGTGGTTATTGTAATGAGGAACGCCAACGAAACCAACACGGCCACCATTATGTAGGACACCGAGGGCTTGTTCGATGGAGGCTTCTGTACCGACACATTCAAGAGCAGCATCAGCGCCACCGCCAAGAAATTCACGAACTTTAGCAATACCTTCTTCACCACGTTCTGCTACAATGGCAGTAGCACCTGATTCAAGAGCCATTTGCTGGCGGTCAGCATGGCGGCTCATCATGATAATCTGAGAAGCCCCGCGCATTTTTGCAGCAATAACAGCACATTGACCAACTGCACCATCACCAATGACAACAACCTTGTCACCAGGTTTGACATCTGCAACACGCGCAGCATGGTAGCCAGTTGGCATCACGTCAGCCAAACTAAGAAGAGATTTGATCATACCTTCAGAATAATCACTCGGTTGGCCTGGGATTTTTACAAGAGCCCAGTTGCCATAGTGGAAACGGATATATTGTGATTGGTAATTGTTGCCCCAGTTCGTATAGCCAGGGTGGTTGTCACAAGTTCCGTCAAAGCCAGCACGACAGGCATCGCAATGCCCACACCCATGTGTAAATGGAACAATAACAAAATCACCAGGTACAAAGGTAGTGATATCTTCGCCAACCTCTTCTACAATACCAATGGCTTCATGCCCAGTATTGGTATCACCATGATCGTGATGAATATGTTCCCCATAGTTCCAGAGGTCTGAACCACAGACACAGGCGCGAACAACCTTGATAATGACATCATCTTTCGCTTGAATGCTTGGTTTCTCGACATCTGTAACTGTCATTTTACCAGCTTTTTCATAAATAGCAGTCTTCATATTGAATACCTTGTTCTACTTGTCTTAATAGTAGAACTCCTTCCTTGTCAATTAATAGCCAACCCAATGGGTTTTCTATTGAACAATTCTAGTATACACCTTGGAGTTGACTCCAAGTCAAGGGGAAAATTGCATTTGTTATCACTTGACTTTATGATACACTATCATTAACATAATAATTGGTTTGTATAATCAATTGTCCAGTCATTGAATCTTACTTAAAAAACCATCCACTAGAGAAAAGGAGATAGGATGAAACAGTTAGTCCCCTATAAACGAATGCCAATTTGGAATCAGGAAACTGTTCCTCACTATTTTTTAACCAAGCATAATACCAAGATGGGTACCTGGGCGAAGATCAAGGTCTTAAAAGGTCAACTCAAGTTTGAAGCTCTATCGGATGAGGGTCAGATTTTGGCTACATGGATCTACAGTCCAACCGATGATATTCCCTTTGTGGAACCGCAGGCCTGGCATCGTGTGACCCTATTGACAGAGGAAACGGAGTTTTTCTTGGAATTTTTCTGTCAGCCAGAAGACTATTTTGCTAAAAAGTATGACTATACGCGAACCCATTCGGAGGTCTTAGAGGCTTTGAAGATAATTGAGCCTTGTAAGGTCTTAGACTTAGGCTGTGGGCATGGTCGAAATAGTCTCTATTTGGCTCAGCAGGGGTTTGAGGTAACAGCTGTAGATAAAGATGTACCGAGCATTCGGACACTCTTGCAGGTCAAGGAAGTGGAAGATCTGGAGCTTCAAGCTGGAACATATGACATCAATTTAGCCAGTCTGGAGCAGGACTATGACTGGATTATCTCAACAGTCGTCTTTATGTTCTTAGAGCGAAATCGGGTATCGGACATTATCCACAATATACAGGAGAGAACACGCACTGGAGGTTATAACTTAATTGTGGCGGCCATGGATACAGAAGATGCGCCATGTCCTATGAATTTCTCCTTTACTTTTGGAGCAGGTGAGTTGAAAGAATACTACCGTGACTGGGAACTGGTCAAGTACAATGAAGATTTTGGTCAACTCCATAAGCGGGATGAAAATGGCAATTTCCTTAAGATGCGGTTTGCGACCATGTTAGCACGAAAGAAATAGGGATGATCTCTATTTTTTTAATCAAAATCGTTTACAAATGTAATCAAAAAGTGTATAATATGATTACAAACGTAGTCAAAAGGAGAGCAGTATTATGAAAACATCTATCTATAATGTCAATGGGATGACTTGCGCAACCTGTGCATTAACTGTTGAAAAGGCTGTTGGAAAAGTAGCAGGAGTTTCCAAGGCTACAGTCAATTTTGCGACTGAAAAAGTAACTGTTGAATATGATGAGCAGAAAGTTGGAATGAAAGACTTGCAGATGGCTGTAGAAAAAGCTGGATATGCATTGGAAAATCCTTACCAGAGCCAAACGCTTGCTATTGAAGGAATGACTTGCGCAACCTGTGCCCTTACAGTGGAAAAAGCCTTGAATAAGCTAGATGGAATACAGAACGCCAGTGTGAATCTAGCAACGGAAAAAGCAACCATTCAGTATGATCCAGCCCATCTGAGCTTATCAGAAATCGAGACAGCTGTTGAAAAAGCAGGTTATAAAGCGGTGCTGCCAAAAACACAAGAGTCAGAAGCTCAACCGAGCGGAAAAGAACAACACAAAAATGATTTGTGGCGCAGATTTATCTGGTCTAGTGTCTTTACGCTTCCATTGCTGTACATCGCTATGGGTCCAATGTTACCAGGTGGTGGATTACCCTTGCCAGCTATCTTACACCAGCCACTAGTTTTTGCCCTAGTTCAGCTCATTCTTGTATTACCAGTCGTATATGTTGGTCGTGCATTTTATCAAAAAGGCTTTAGAACACTCCTAGCAGGACATCCCAATATGGATAGTTTGATAGCCGTCGGGACAAGTGCAGCCCTGGTTCAAGGGATCATTATGACGATTTTGATTGCTACCAACCAAGTGGATACCCAACATGGACATCCTGAGCTCTATTTTGAATCGGCAGCTGTTATTTTAACCCTTATCACTCTTGGAAAATACATGGAGGCATTATCAAAAGGGCGTACTTCAGAAGCCATCAGTAAACTGATGAACCTCGCCCCTAAAACTGCACGCGTTCTCCGTGAAGGTCAAGAAGTGACCCTGCCCTTAGACCAAGTCAAAGTAGGAGATGTCCTTCAAGTCCGCCCTGGTGAACAGATTCCAGTTGATGGGAAAATACTAGAAGGCCAATCGACTGTTGATGAATCCATGCTGACAGGGGAAAGTTTGCCTGTTAAAAAAACCATCGGGGATACAGTCGTTGGTGCGACTCTCAATCAACATGGTGCTTTCCAAATGGAAGCGACAAAAGTTGGAGCAGATACCACATTGTCCCAAATTATTCGCTTGGTGGAAGAAGCACAGGGTTCAAAAGCTCCGATTGCGCAGTTGGCTGACCGCGTCTCAGCAGTCTTTGTTCCAATTGTAATGGGATTAGCCGTCCTTTCTGGCCTTGCTTGGTACTTCTTGGGACAAGAGTCCTGGATTTTCTCCCTTTCGATTACAATTTCTGTCCTTGTTATAGCCTGTCCATGTGCACTGGGACTTGCGACACCAACTGCTATCATGGTTGGAACAGGTAAGGGGGCTGAAAACGGCGTTCTCTTTAAGTCCGGACAAGCGATAGAAGTCCTTGAAAAAATTGATACCATCGTCTTTGATAAGACTGGAACCATTACTGAAGGGAAACCTGTCGTAACAGACATTCAGGTTTTCGGAAATTTCACAAATGAACAAGCCCTTCAACTAGCAGCAAGCAGTGAGCAATACTCCGAGCATCCATTGGCTCAAGCCCTCTTACGTTCAGCAGAAGAGGAATCAATTCCCTTGCTTGCCAGCAAAGATTTCCAAGCACTTTCAGGCCGAGGCTTATCTGTGACAATAGCAGAGCAACACATTTTACTCGGAAATGCCAAATTAATGACAGAATCTGCTATTGAGATTGACCAGGCAGTAGCCGTCGCGGAAAAATTCGCCTCCGAAGCCAAAACGCCTGTTTATTTGGCGGCAGATGGGGAACTAGTTGCCGTGATTGCCATTGCGGACCAAGTAAAACCCTCTAGTCAGGCCGCTATCCAGGCTTTGCACCAAATGGGATTGGAAGTTGTTATGCTGACAGGGGACAATGCCAAAACAGCACAAGCCATTGCAGAGCAAGTCGGTATTGACAGAGTGATTAGTCAAGTAGATCGGAAGAGCGTCGTGTAGGGAAAGA
>ERZ650307.1770-NODE-1770-length-12017-cov-17.913058_pt1 | contig 12017 bp, 8 predicted proteins | sample MGYA00376243_ERZ650307 | MGnify/ENA primary metagenome ERZ650307 (study PRJEB26733, sample SAMN07839242) | wastewater metagenome | biome: urban; feature: artificial channel; material: waste water | place: USA: North Carolina | collected 2016-03-31 ... | reverse complement strand
AAAAAAAGCCCGGCGCAAGGCCGGGCTCAATCACCTGGGTTTTACAACAGACACGAAGAAACCCTGTTTGGGCGGAGCTGACGATCTGCGGTCAGCCCCGCGCAGTGCGTAAAATCTTTAGCTGCTCACCACACTCAGCCCAGCAACGCCAAGAGGGTTTTGTGAGCCGCTCCAAATATTTCAGAACGTGCCGCCGGGCACGCGCACCCAACCTTCCATAATGATGCGGGCGCTGCGGCTCATGATCGCCTTGGTCACCGTCCACTGGCCGTCCACCTGCTTAGCCTGGGCGCCCACGCGCAAGGTGCCGGACGGGTGGCCAAAGCGCACGGCTTCGCGCTCGCCGCCGCCGGCAGCCAGGTTGACCAGGGTGCCGGGGATGGCGGCCGCCGTGCCGATGGCCACTGCGGCGGTGCCCATCATGGCGTGGTGCAGCTTGCCCATCGACAGCGCGCGCACCAGCAAATCGACATCACCCGCGTCGATGGTCTTGCCGCTGGACGCCGTGTAAGTGGTCGGCGGGGCAACAAAGGCAATCTTCGGGGTGTGCTGGCGGGTGGCGGCTTCTTCCGGGGTTTTGATCAGCCCCATGCGCAGCGCGCCGGCCACGCGAATCGCCTCAAAGCGCTTGAGCGCTTCCGGGTCGCTGTTGATCTGCTCGCGCAGTTCAGTGCCGGTGTAGCCGATGTCGGCGGCGTTGACGAACACCGTCGGGATGCCGGCAGTAATCATGGTGGCCTTGAAGGTGCCCACGCCGGGGACTTCCAGATCGTCCACCAGATTGCCGGTGGGGAACATCGAACCGCCGTCTTCGCCGTCGTCGGACGGGTCCATGAACTCCAGCACGATTTCCGCCGCCGGGAAGGTCACCCCGTCCAGCTCGAAATCGCCGGTTTCCTGCACCTGGCCGTTGCTCACCGGCACGTGGGCGATAATGGTTTTCTGGATATTGGCTTGCCAGATGCGCACCACGGCCACGCCGTTGTCGGGGATGCGCGCCGGGTCCACCAGGCCGGCGTGAATGGCAAACGCGCCAGCAGCGGTGGACAGATTGCCGCAGTTGCCCGACCAATCGACAAAGGGCTTGTCGATCGACACCTGGCCATACAGATAATCCACATCGTGCTCGGGCACGCTGGACTTGGACAAAATCACGCACTTGCTGGTGCTGGAGGTAGCGCCGCCCATGCCGTCGATGTGCGCGGCGTAGGGGTCGGGGCTGCCAATCACGCGCATGAACAGCTGGTCGCGCGCCGCGCCCGGAACCTGGCAGGCTTCGGGCAGATCCTGCAAGCGGAAAAACACGCCCTTGCTGGTGCCGCCACGGATATAGGTGGCGGGGATTTTGACTTGGGGGAGATGGGCCATCAAATCAGTTCCTTGCGTCGGGCCGCGCCCGCCAGTCCCCCGGCGGGCGCGGCGTCAGATCAGGCGTTGGATTCCAGGAAGTCCTGGGCAAAGCGTTGCAGCACGCCGCCGGCCTGGTACACGCGCACTTCGGCGGCGGTGTCCAGACGGCAGGTGACCTGGGCTTCGGTGGTTTCGCCATTCTTGCGATGGATCACCAGCGTCAGGTCGCAGCGCGGCGACAGCTCGCCCTGGATGTCGTAGGTTTCCGTGCCGTCCAGGCCCAGGGTCAGGCGGGTGACGCCCGGCTTGAACTCCACCGGCAGCACGCCCATGCCGATCAGGTTGGTGCGGTGAATGCGCTCGAAGCCTTCGGCGACAATCACTTCCACCCCTGCCAGACGCACGCCCTTGGCTGCCCAGTCGCGGCTGGAGCCTTGGCCGTAGTCAGCGCCGGCAACGATGATCAGCGGCTGCTTGCGGTCCATATAGGTTTCGATGGCTTCCCACATGCGCAGCACCTTGCCGTCCGGCTCGACGCGGGCCAGCGAACCCTTTTTCACCTGGCCATCCACCACGGCCATTTCGTTCACCAGCTGCGGGTTGGCGAAGGTGGCGCGCATGGCGGTCAGGTGGTCGCCACGGTGGGTGGCGTAAGAGTTGAAGTCTTCTTCCGGCAAGCCCATCTTGGCCAGGTATTCACCCGCAGCCGAGCTGGCCAGAATGGCGTTGGACGGCGACAGGTGATCGGTGGTGATGTTGTCCGGCAGCACGGCCAGCGGGCGCATGCCCTTGAGCGTGCGCGGATTGGCGGCCAGCGCGCCCACGCCTTCGGTGTCCCAGTACGGCGGGCGGCGGATGTAGGTGGACATCGGACGCCAGTTGTACAGCGGGCTTTCGGCTTGCTCGGCTTCGCCCAGATCGAACATCGGGATGTAGATCTGCTTGAACTGCTCGGGCTTGACGGCGGCGGCGACGATGGCGTCGATTTCTTCATCCGACGGCCACAGGTCTTTCAGGCGGATTTCCTTGCCATCCACCACGGCCAGCACGTCTTGCTCGATGTCAAAGCGCACGGTGCCGGCGATGGCGTAGGCGACCACCAGCGGCGGCGAAGCCAGGAAGGCCTGCTTGGCGTAGGGGTGGATGCGGCCATCAAAGTTGCGGTTGCCCGACAGCACGGCGGTGGCGTACAGGTCGCGGTCGATGATTTCCTGCTGGATTTTCGGGTCCAGCGCGCCGGACATGCCGTTACAGGTGGTGCAGGCGTAGGCGACGATGCCAAAGCCGAGTTTTTCCAGCTCGGGCAACAGGCCGGCTTCTTCCAGATACAGCTTGGCGACCTTGGAGCCCGGCGCAAACGAGGTCTTCACCCACGGCTTGCGCACCAGGCCCAGCGCGTTGGCTTTTTTGGCCAGCAGCGCGGCGGCCACCACATTGCGCGGGTTGGAGGTGTTGGTGCAGCTGGTGATGGCGGCAATCACCACCGCGCCATCCGGCAGCAGGCCCTGGGCTTCTTCGGCGCGGGCGGCGGCCAGCTTGGCTTCGTCGGCAATGCCGCGCTCTTGCAGGGCGGAAGTCGGCAGGCGCTTGTGCGGGTTGGACGGGCCAGCCATATTGCGCACCACGCTGGACAGATCAAACTCCAGCACGCGCTCGTATTGCGCGGTTTTCAGCGACTCAGCCCACAGGCCGGTCAGCTTGGCGTAGTTTTCCACCAGCGCCACCTGCTCCGGCTCGCGGCCGGTGAGCTTCAGGTAGTCGATGGTTTGCTGGTCGATGTAGAACATCGCCGCCGTGGCGCCGTATTCCGGGCACATATTGGAGATGGTGGCGCGGTCGCCAATCGACAGGCTGTCGGCGCCTTCGCCAAAGAATTCCACATAGGCGCCAACCACGCGCTCTTTGCGCAGAAACTCGGTCAGCGCCAGCACGATGTCGGTGGCGGTGATGCCGGGCTTGCGCTGGCCGGTGAGCTTGACGCCCACGATATCCGGCAGGCGCATCATCGACGGATGGCCCAGCATCACGGTTTCGGCTTCCAGGCCGCCCACGCCGATGGCGATCACGCCCAGCGCGTCCACGTGCGGGGTGTGGCTGTCAGTGCCCACGCAGGTGTCCGGGAAGGCCACGCCGTCGCGCGCCTGAATCACCGGGGACATTTTTTCCAGATTGATCTGGTGCATGATGCCGTTGCCGGCCGGGATCACGTCCACATTCTTGAACGCGGTGCGCGTCCAGTTGATGAAGTGGAAGCGGTCTTCGTTGCGGCGGTCTTCAATGGCGCGGTTTTTCTCGAAGGCTTCCGGGTCGAAGCCGCCGCACTCCACGGCCAGCGAGTGGTCGACGATCAGCTGGGTGGGCACCACCGGGTTGACCAGCGACGGGTCGCCGCCTTGGTCGGCGATGGCGTCGCGCAGGCCGGCCAGGTCCACCAGCGCGGTTTGGCCCAGGATGTCATGGCACACCACACGGGCCGGATACCACGGGAAATCCAGATCGCGCTTGCGCTCGATCAGTTGCTTGAGCGAATCGGTCAGCGCGGCCGGGTCGCAGCGGCGCACCAGCTGTTCGGCCAGCACGCGCGAGGTGTAGGGCAGGGTGTCGTAAGCACCGGGGGCGATGGCGTCCACCGCAGCGCGGGTGTCGTAGTAGTCCAGCGCGGCGCCGGGCAGGGGCTTGCGGAATGCAGTGTTCATGACGTGACAAAATCCAGGTGAAGACGGTTGGCACGGGCCTGTGAGCAGGCTCTGTGGCGCAAAAGGGGAGCCGCCGCCAGGCGGCCCGCTCCCCTTGGGTCAGTCGATCAACGCTCGCTGATCGGCGCGAACTTCAGATCGTCCGGGCCAATGTAGTTGGCGCTCGGGCGGATGATCTTGCCGTCTTCGCGCTGCTCGATCACGTGGGCGGCCCAGCCGGTGGTGCGGGCAATCACGAACAGCGGGGTGAACATGGCGGTCGGCACGCCCATCATGTGGTAGGACACGGCGCTGAACCAGTCCAGGTTCGGGAACATCTTTTTGATGTCCCACATCACGCTTTCCAGACGCTCGGCGATGTCGAACATCTTCATGTCGCCAGCGGCGGAAGACAGTTCGCGGGCGACTTCCTTGATCACCTTGTTGCGCGGGTCGCTGATGGTGTACACCGGGTGGCCAAAGCCAATCACCACTTCTTTTTTCTCGACGCGGGCCTTGATGTCGGCTTCGGCTGCGTCCGGCGAGTCGTAGCGCTTTTGCACTTCAAACGCCACTTCGTTGGCGCCGCCGTGCTTGGGGCCGCGCAGCGCGCCGATGGCGCCGGTGATGGCCGAGTACATGTCCGAGCCCGTGCCGGCGATGACGCGGCCGGTGAAGGTGGAGGCGTTGAACTCGTGTTCTGCGTACAGAATCAGCGAGGTGTGCATGGCCTTCACCCACAGCTCGGACGGCTTTTCGCCGTGCAGCAGGTGCAGGAAGTGGCCGCCCACGGAATCATCGTCGGTTTCCACGTCGATGCGTTTGCCGTTGGTGCTGAAGTGGTACCAGTACAGCAGGGCCGAACCCAGCGAGGCAATCAGGCGGTCGGCGATGTCGCGCGCGCCCGGTGCGTTGTGGTCGTCTTTTTCCGGCAGGGCGCAACCCAGCACCGACACGGCGGTGCGCATCACGTCCATCGGGTGGCTGGCGGCCGGCAGGGCTTCCAGCGCGGTTTTCACCGCCGCCGGCAGGCCGCGCAGGGCCTTGAGCTTTTTCTTGTAGCCAGTCAGTTCGGCCTGGTTCGGCAGCTTGCCGTGCACCAGCAGGTAGGCGATTTCTTCAAACTCGCAGGTGGTGGCGACATCGAGAATGTCGTAGCCGCGATAGTGCAGGTCGTTGCCCGAACGGCCAACGGTGCACAGCGCGGTATTGCCGGCGGCCACGCCGGACAGGGCCACGGATTTCTTCGGCTTGCCAACAACAGGTGCTTCAGACATGGACAACTCCTCTATTTCGATGTGGGGGCGGCGCGGTCAGTCGGGGGAACGATCCGCCGCGCCTGTTATGACCGGCAATAAAACTTACTTGGCTTCTTTGGCGAACAGCGCGTCCAGCTTCTGTTCGTACTCGTGGTAGCCAAGGTGATCGTACAGATCCATGCGGGTTTGCATGGTCGGCACCACATTCTTTTGCGTGCCTTCCTGGCGCAGGGTCTGGTAGACATTCAGCGCAGCCAGGTTCATGGCGCGGAAAGCCGACAGCGGGTACAGCGCCAGCGACACGCCCACCGAGGCCAGCTCTTCGGTGGTGAACAGCGGGGTGGAGCCAAATTCGGTGATATTGGCCAGCACCGGCACCTTCACCGCCTCAACAAACTGCTTGTACATGGCCAGTTCGGTCATGGCTTCCGGGAAGATCATGTCGGCGCCGGCTTCCACGCAGGCGCAGGCGCGGTCGATGGCGGCTTGCAGGCCGTCCACCGCCAGCGCGTCGGTGCGCGCCATGATGACAAAGTCGTTGTCGCGGCGGGCGTCCACGGCGGCCTTCACGCGGTCCACCATTTCATCCAGCGGCACGATGGCCTTGTTCGGGCGGTGGCCGCAGCGCTTTTGCTGCACCTGGTCTTCGATGTGCACGGCGGCGGCGCCGGCTTTTTCCAGATGGCGAATGGCGCGGGCGATATTGAAAGCGCCGCCCCAGCCGGTGTCGATATCCACCAGCAGCGGCAGTTCGGTCACGTCGGTGATGCGGCGCACGTCGATCAGCACGTCTTCCAGGGTGGTGATGCCCAGGTCAGGAATGCCGCAGGAGCCGGCCGCCACGCCGCCGCCGGACAGGTACAGCGCCTTGTAGCCGCTATGGTCGGCCAAGCGCGCGGCGTAGGCATTGATTGCGCCCACCACCTGCAAGGGTTTTTCCGCGGCCACAGCGGCCTTGAAACGTTGTCCGGGGGTCATCATGTGCCGTTTCTCCTCTAGGTGTTCTGGGCTTGATGAACGGCATTCTAGCAAGTGCTTGGTTGGGGTGTAAATACAAAAATTCGTCTCGGTGGCTGACAAGGAAAAACACACGCACCTGACCGCTGGGCAATCCCCCTGAACAGTCTGAGAGAGATGCGTCGATGGCAAATAAAACCACATAAAATCAATTGGATTTGAATTTTTCTGGCAGACCTTGCGTGGCGAGCAGCTTGACGGTGCGCTGGCTTCTGGCAGCGGCCTTACGGTTGCACCAGATGCCATCGTTATCTAGAATCTGGCCGAAAAATGCCATTTTGGCAGGATGTGTGACAGGCGCTGAATTTAAGAGCCGCCCACAAAACCCAGCGCAGCGATCCTGACAAGGTGCGCGACCGCAGACATGCTAAGGCCGGGCCACCACGCCAGAGGGTTTGCTGAGCGGCGCTCAATACGCAGAGGTGAGTGTGTTGATCTTATGGAATTTGTTTCACTGGGGTAGTGCAGCCTTCATTATTGTTGTGCTGTTTTTTGCTTTTATTGGCCCGCCAAACAAACAAGGCACACCATATACCGTGGCAGTGCAACCACAAGCTGCGCCTGCCAATGCACCGGCAGAGCACAGCAAAAAGTTTAATTTCTGAGACACCGAATATGCATATGGCGTGCAGCAACATGATTTTCATCAGCAAGCAGCTTGTTGGCTGTTTGTTGGCTTTCAGCTTGGCATGCCTGGGTACGACCGCCCAAGCGGCTGAGTGCAATGGCCTGAAAGTTGCCACTGGCCCTGCTGGTAAAGGGTACGCCCGACTGTTTGCCGATATGCAACAGGTGTGTGGTCGGACGGTGGCGATGTGTGAATTGCCGACGTCTGGCGGTCTGGACAATCTGCACGCCATGTCTGCCAATGAGGCGGATATTGGTTTTGCCCAAGTAGACACATGGGCTGATATGCAAATGAGCAATGAAAATATTGCCGGCTTGCAAGCGGTGCTATCGCTCAATTTCAATTATCTGCATGTGGTGGTGGCTGCCAACGGGTTTGCTGTGGCGGGAGAAAGCCGCTTTGGTGGCTTGTTGCGCGGCAAGCCACAATATGTGTTGATGGAGCGTTTCAGCAGTTTGCGTGGTCAGCGCGTGGCGGTGGTGGGATCGACCGCGTTATTGGGGCGCAAGCTGGAGCAACGCTTGCGTTATGGCCTGCACTTTGTCGATGTTGAGACAGATGATCAGGCGTTCCAGCTTGTCACCTCTGACAAGGTGGCCGCTGCTTTGACGGTATCAGGCTGGCCGAGCGGCACGGTGGGAGCGCTAAAGCCCGACGATCGCCTGAGCCTGGCGCCTTTTGATGCCCCCAGTGATGCGCCCTATGTGGTGCGCCCCGTCAGCTACCGGGGGCTTGGGGTATATAACACCAATATGCTGGCCGCGCCGAATGTCTTGCTGAGCCGGCCATTCAAAGGCGCGAAAGCCAGCCAGGTTGCGGCGCTGAAGGCCTGTGTGGCCAGCCACATGCTGGAGCTTCAAGAAGGCAGTTATTCGCCAGGCTGGAAAGAAATCAAGTCTCTGGATAAAACCTGGGGCATTCCGCCATTTAAGGGTGCGGTTGCCCCAGCAAAAACTGACCGGAAAAAATAAGCCGCGCCAACAAACGCTTCTTCTTGGCGTGGTGGTGTGACCTTGCCCGACTCCCGCTTACACCCTTTGGTCACACACCTCACCCAGCACGCCAGTGCCGGAATATTGGGCGCTGGCTTGATCAATCATCAGCCGCCCAAGCCATTCACCACCCCCGCCACCACGCCCGCCGCCACCAGCGCGCACAGCACGGCCAGTTTCCATGAGGCAAAGCGCAGCTCGGGCGGTTGGCTGGCGTAGGTTTGCCAGCCGCTGAGCATGGCGACCACCAGATTGCGGCGCTTGATCAGGCGATAGAACACAATGGCGCTCAGGTGCAGGCCAACGGCGGCCAGCAGCAGTTTGAACGAAATTTTGTGCCAGCCAGTGATGGCCTCTGACAGATCGCTATTGATCAGCTTGGCCAGCGGGCCATCCCACAAGAACGAATCGACATCAGTGGCAAACAGGCCGCTGCCCACCTGAAAACCCAGTAAACCCAGCAGCGCCAGCACCATCAGCGCGCCCAGCGGGTTGTGGCCGGGGATGCGGTGTTCCGGCAGGCTGCCGCGCAGATAGGCCAGCATGGCGCCGGGGCCGCGCACAAAGCGGGCAAAGCGGGCGGTGTCGCTGCCCAGCACGCCCCACAGCAGGCGAAACAGCAGCAGGCCGGCAATGCCATAGCCAGCCAGCAGGTGAAGGCGCAAGGCATCGCCGCCGGTTTCACCGGACCACCACATCACCCCGAACAAGAGCACCAGGCTCCAGTGAAACAGGCGGGTGGGGGTATCCCACAGTTTGATTCGGTATTGCATGACAGTTTCTCCACGAAAGCCCAACAGACTGGCGTCATGGCGCTTGGGTTCCGAGACGGAGCCCATCCGTCCGGCGGATGTGGGCCGGACGGGGGCCGGTTCAGGCGGCCAGCGCCTGGGTGCGCTCAGCCAGGGCGGCCAGCGTACGCTGGGCTGCGCCGCTGTCGATGGCCTGGCGGGCGCGGTCGATGGCCTCGCTGAGGGTGGCGGCCACGCCGGCCACATAGATGGCGGCGCCAGCGTTCAGCAGCACGATATCACGGCAGGGGCCGGTTTCGCCGGCCAGCACAGCGCGCACGCGGGTGGCCGATTCTTCGGCGCTGCTGGCTTTCAGGGCGCTGATATCGCAATAGTTCAGGCCGAATTCACGCGGGTCCAACAGGTATTCGCTGACCGCGCCGTCTTTCAGCTCGGCTACGCGGGTGCGGCCGGTGAGGGTGATTTCGTCCAGGCCGTCTTCGCCGTGCACCACCAGCACATGGCGGCTGCCCAGCTGGCGCAGCACCCGCGCCTGAATACCGACCAGATCCGGGTGAAACACCCCCATCACCTGATTATCAGCGCCGGCCGGGTTGGTCAGCGGGCCGAGGATATTGAACAGCGTGCGCACGCCCAGTTCGCGGCGCACCGGGGCGACGTGCTTCATGGCACTGTGATGGTTGGGAGCAAACATAAAACCCAGGCCAATGTCGTCGATGCATTGGCCCACCGCCTCGGCGCTGAGGTTGAGCTTGACGCCCAGGGTTTCCAGCACGTCGGCGCTGCCCGAGCTGGACGACACCGAGCGCCCGCCATGCTTGGCCACCCGCGCGCCAGCGGCGGCGGCGACAAAGGCCGAGGTGGTGGAGATATTAAACGTATGCGCGCCATCGCCGCCGGTGCCGCAGGTGTCTACCAGATGCTCGCGCTTTGCCACTGGCACCGGGGTGGCGAATTCGCGCATCACCGTGGCGGCAGCGGCGATTTCCGAGACACTTTCTACTTTCACCCGCAGGCCGATCAGGATGGCGGCAATCTGCGCCGGGGTGAGTTCCCCGCGCATGATCTGGCGCATCAGGTCCAGCATTTCGTCGTAAAACAGTTCGTTGCCGTCAATCAGGCGATTTAACGCGGCTTGGGCGGAAATCATCAAAGGCTCTCTATCGCAATGGAAAATGGCAGGTCAGTCCGTGACATAGGCCCGGCAGCGCGGGGCCATCGGCATCAAGCGTGGCTAAAAAACCCAGTGCCGCGGTCCTGGCCAGGCGCACGGCCGCAGACAGTTAAAGATGTCGTGCAAGGCCAGGAGGGTTTTGTTGGCCGCTCTAGGCGTGGGCGGTCAGGAAGTTGCGCAGCATGGTGTGCCCATGCTGGGTCAGGATGGATTCCGGGTGAAACTGCACGCCCTCGACCGCCAGGGTTTTGTGGCGCACGCCCATGATTTCGCCGTCTTCTGTCCAGGCGGTGATTTCCAGGCAATCCGGCAGGCTTTCGCGCTCAATCACCAGCGAGTGGTAGCGGGTGCAGGTTACCGGGTTGGGCAGGCTGTGGAATACACCGAGGTTCAGATGCTGCACCGGCGAGGTCTTGCCGTGCATCAGTTGCTTGGCGTGGATGATCTTGCCACCAAACGCCTGGCCGATGCTCTGGTGGCCCAGACACACGCCAAGGATGGGAATCTGGCCGGCAAAGCGCTCGATGGCGGCCACCGACACACCGGCTTCCAGCGGCGTGCACGGGCCGGGGGAAATCACCAGGTATTGCGGCGCCAGGCGGGCGATATCGTCCAGGCTGATTTCGTCGTTACGGAACACCTGCACATCTTGCCCCAGTTCGCCGAAGTACTGCACCAGGTTGTAGGTGAAGGAGTCATAATTGTCGATCATCAGCAGCATGTTTGGCGTATCCCATTGATTTATCTGGCTAAGTGATTTTTTAAAGTCTATGCATCCCCGCTTGAACCCGCTGTCTGTCGGGTGGGCCAGGGCTTTTGGCGGTGACAAACAAGTATTATCTCCAGTGCAGCGCCGGGCGGCAAGAAATGCAAAAGGAGCCTCTCGGCCCCTTTTGTAGCAACCCCTCGCTGTGCGCCAGCCGGCTCAGCCATCAATCAGCTTGGCCAGCTCGCCATAGGCAACGGTATCTTTATTGGTGGTCATCAGTTTGAGGAAGCGCGTCAGGTTGCCATTACACAGATGCAGAATGACCACCTGGGCCAGTTGGCGCGCCAGTTGTTGACTGGCGGTGAGTTCGCTTTGCCCATTACGCCCCAGCTCGGCCAGATCCAGCAAGGTGCAGGCCTGGCCGTAGTAGCTGTTTTGAGTGGGAGACACCTTCAGCACGAGCCACTTTACCCCGCTGTAGACGGTGGTCAGCAGGCCGAACGGGGTCACCTCAAATGCTGCTTTGGCCGCTGTCCAGTCAATCGAATCCAGACAGGCATTCAGGCAGATTTCCAGCTTTTTCAGATCGGGGTCAGCATCGGATTTCAGTGTTTGGCGAGCCTGCTCGCGAGCACTGAACAGCGGCCCCTGTTTTTTAACCAGATTGGAAAACTGATAAGTGGCTTTCCATGGCGCCAGTACATTGCTGCCAAAAGTCACCGCCTTGCCGCTGAACCCCAGTACCGAGTAACCGATCAGCCCCACGGTTTGCCCGGCCGCCGCATTCAGCCCGCGGTTGATCAGCGAAGAAATCACCTTGCCGGCAATCAATCCGGGCAGGGCGTCGCGCAGCAAGGCCAGTAAACCATCTGCCGGCAGGTCTTTCATCTGCACGGCGCTGCTGTTGTCAAGAGCAGCCAATTGTTTGCTGAACCAGGTTTCCCAGTCACTATTGCCGGTCTGCCGTGACATGCTGGACAGCAGCGGCCATAGCGGCTGGCAAATGCTGTCCAGCGCCACCAGATCTGCCGGCAAGGTAGCTTGTTGCAACAGCGTGGGCGGTGACATGCGCGACACCATCACGTCATTGTCTTTTCGGGGCAAAAATCCGTCAGTGGCACGCACAAATGCGGCCAGCCGTGCCGACAAACATGCCCCCGACTGGGTGCTGAACAAGTCCTCTACCGGGCCACAGGCCTGCTGGTATTGCTGAGGTGATGCCGGTTCGCCATCATCACCATTGGTTTGGTAAGCATCCCATGCCCACCCCAGGTGGGTGCCAGCCTCCTGCTGGCGCACCAAGGCATAGCAGCTTGGATCCACCAGCAAAAACTGGATATTGTCGCGAAACTGCGGCATGCCCCAGTCACTGCTGACCCCAGGTACATCCCGAGCCGGGCCCAGTTTGTTAAAAGCCAGCCGGCCGCTCAGGACTTGGTCAAACGTGGCACAAGCCGGGCA
>ERZ650307.1768-NODE-1768-length-12028-cov-13.555082_pt1 | contig 12028 bp, 10 predicted proteins | sample MGYA00376243_ERZ650307 | MGnify/ENA primary metagenome ERZ650307 (study PRJEB26733, sample SAMN07839242) | wastewater metagenome | biome: urban; feature: artificial channel; material: waste water | place: USA: North Carolina | collected 2016-03-31 ... | reverse complement strand
ATATCATTTTGTATTGAAAAGCAAAGTAAAAAATTGATAAATAGTAAAAAATGTGGTACAATTATAAAAAAATATGGAGTGTATGGATGGCGGTAATAAAGTTCAAAAAGAGAGAAGAACCCGTAATTGAATTTGGTATAAGGCTTCCTCGAATTGTCTACAATTTAATGAGTGAAATAAAAAATAAAAAAAAAGCTGAAGAAATTGTAAGAGAGACGTTCAATGTTAACAAAAATAGACTTATAAATATTGTTGAGGCAAGAGATGCTACGGATGATGTGGCAATGATTTTAGTAGTATACAAAAACATTATGGAATCTGAAAAAGATCTACATAAATTTGATTTGGAAGTAATGGATTTTAATTTCAACATATTTGAATTTGATTTCAATATGGAAATTGATGTTGAGAAAGTAATTAAAGATATAAGTAAGGGCAAAAATTAAAATAAATTTAGGAGGAATCGAGGAATCAATGAAAAAGATTTTAGTTTCATTATTTTTATTAGTTACATTATTTAGCTGTTCTAGCATATTTAAGAAAAATGATGATGTGTCAACGAAGGTTTCAAAAGAAGATATGAAGCAACAAAAAATTGAGGATAAAAAGCAAAAAGAGTTTGTAAAAAAAATGGCTTCTTATGAATTAGAAGCAACTATTTCTACAACTAAAGGAGATATAAATGTATATTTATATCCAGAAGCAGCACCAGTAACAGTAGCAAGTTTTGTAAAACTGTCAAAAGAAGGATTCTATAACGGATTAAAATTCCATAGAGTAATTACAAATGTCTTAGCACAAGGTGGAGATCCAAATGGTGATGGAACAGGATCAGCAGGATATACAATGAAAGATGAGATTGCAGATTGGGTAGACTTTACAGATCCTGGGATGCTTGCAATGGCAAATTCAGGACCAAATACAAATGGGTCACAATTTTTCTTAACAATGAATGTTCTAACGCAATTGGATGGTCAATATACAATATTTGGTGAATTAAAGACAAGAGAAGATTTGTCAATATTAAAATTGATAAGACAGGATGATAAAATAATAAGCATTCAAATAAAAGGAAGAAAAGTAGACGAGTTTTTAGGAAACTTTACAGATATTATAAATTCTTGGAATAGATAGCTTAGTAAATAAAATATTAAGGAGGATATTGAAATGATCTACACGGTAACATTGAATCCAGCATTAGACTATGATATGTATTTAGATGCAGATATTAAAGTAGGAGAACTTAATCTTACTAAGGAAGCAAGTTTGAGGACTGGAGGAAAAGGAATTAATGTTTCGAGAATGATGAAGACATTAGATGTTCAAAATACAGCACTAGGTTATGTAGCTGGATTTGCAGGAGAATTTATTTTAAATGATTTACAGAATGATGGTATTATCGTCGATTTTATTCCAGTTGATGGAAACACAAGGATAAATGTAATCGCATTTGATAGTGAAAGCAAAAAAGAAACTGAAATATCAGGACTGTCTCCTATAATAAGTGAAGAAAAATTAAATGAGTTAACAAATAAAATTTCAAATCTTTCAAGTGGAGATACGTTAGTTTTATCAGGGAGTATACCAGCATCTATAAGTGATACTATTTATAAGGAAATGGCAGAGCACGCAGGGAAAGATGTGAAAGTAGTGCTCGATACAAGAGGTAATCTAATTGATAAGAATTTAAATAACAATTTCTTAATAAAACCAAATATAAAAGAACTTAGACAAATGTTTGGAGAAAAGCTTGAAACGGAAGAAGAAATATTAGAAAAAGTTAAGTATTTTTTTGATAAAGGGATTAAAAATATAATTATATCTCGTGGTGGCGATGGAGCATTATTAGTAAATGAAGAAGGAATGTGGGAGGCAAGTGTTCCAAAAGGAGAGTTAGTAAATTCAATTGGAGCTGGTGATTCATTAATCGGAGGATTTTTAGCAGGGCTAGAAAAAGGCTATACAACTCAAGATGCATTTAGACTAGGGATTGCAGCAGGAAGTGCAACAGCGTATTCACCAACATTAGGAAATAAGGCTCTGGTCGAAAAGTTGTATAATGAAGTAACTTTGATAAAGAAACTATAATTTAGAATCAAAATATTAAATAGATGAGGAAGGTGTTGTGAATGAGAATATTAGACCTATTAGTAAAAGAAAGAATCAACTTAAACTTACAATCATCAACAAAAAGCGACGTTATTAAAGAAATTGCTTGGTCATTTGAAGAAACAAAAGTACTTAATCATTATGATGATTTCGTTACTGCAGTTAATGCTAGAGAAGCATTAAGTTCAACTGCTCTTGAAGAGGGAATTGCTATACCACATGCTAAAACAAATGCAATAAAAAAAGCTGCAGTGGCAATTGGAAGAAAATTAGATGGAATAGACTATGATTCATTGGATGGTGAAAAATCACAACTATTCTTTATGATTGGTGCTCCTGATGGTGCAAACAATGAGCATATTGAAGTTCTTGCTAAATTATCACAATTATTGTTAGATGATGATTTCAGACTAGCTTTATTAAAAGCAAATAGTGCGGAAGAAGTTATGTCATTAATTGATAGAAAAGAGACAGAAAAAGCAGAAGAAGCAAAAAATGTTGTAGTAAATACTGATGCAGATTACATAGTAGCAGTAACAGCGTGTCCTACAGGAATTGCTCATACATATATGGCAGAAGAAGCATTGAAAAAAGCCGCAAAAGAAATGGGTGTAAATATTAAAGTTGAAACTAATGGAACTGATGGAACAAAAAATTTATTAACAGCAGAAGAAATTAAAAAAGCAAAAGGTGTTATATTAGCAGTAGATAGAAATGTAGAGACAAATAGATTTTCTGGTAAAAAAGTTATAAAAACTGGAGCAAAAGATGGAATCAACAACGCTAAGAAATTAATTCAAAGAGTATTAGATGGAGATGCTCCTATATTTGCAGGTGATGGTTCGAATGCTGAAGGATCAGCAGCTGGAGAAACTGCAAAAGAAGGATTAGGGTTATACAAACACTTAATGAGTGGGGTTTCATTCATGTTACCTTTAGTAGTAAGTGGTGGGATATTAATAGCATTTGCATTTTTAGCAGATAGTTTACTAGGATTTGCTGATGCGGGTGCGAAATATGGATCGTCATCAGACTTAGCAAAATACTTCATGACAATAGGTGGAGCAGCATTTGGATTATTCGTACCAATATTAGGTGGATACATAGCATACAGTATAGCAGAAAGACCAGGATTAACACCTGGGTTAGTAGCGGGTGCGCTAGCAGCAAGTGGAGGATCAGGGTTCTTAGGAGCAATGGTCGGTGGATTCTTGGCAGGTTATGTAGTTAAGTTAGTAATTTATCTACTAAAAGGAATGCCTAAGAGTTTAAATGGAATAAAAGCAATATTATTATATCCAGTATTATCAGTTCTTATAACAGGACTGGCAATGTTATTAATACTTAACCCTGTTGTTGGTGGAATAAACAATGGATTAACAAACTTCTTAAACTCAATGAGTGGATCAAGTAAAGTATTACTTGGATTAATTGTTGGTGGAATGATGGCAGTAGATATGGGTGGACCAGTAAATAAAGCAGCATATGTATTTGGTGTTGGGACATTAGCAGCATCACAAGCAACAGGTGGAAGTGCAACAATGGCAGCAGTAATGGCAGGTGGAATGGTACCTCCATTAGCAATAGCATTAGCAACTACTGTATTTAGAAATAAATTTACAATAGAAGAAAAAGAAGCAGGTAAAACAAACTATATAATGGGATTATCGTTTATAACAGAAGGAGCAATACCATTTGCAGCAGGAGATCCATTAAGAGTAATACCATCAATGATAGTTGGATCAGCACTTGCTGGAGCATTAACAATGTTATTTAACATCAAATTAAGAGCACCACATGGTGGTATATTAGTAATGTTCTTAAGTAACAATTTCTTAATGTACTTAGTTGCAGTAATAGCAGGAAGTATAGTATCTGCAATCTTATTAGGAATACTAAAACCAAAATTAAAATAACAGCATTATAAGAATACAGGAGTTCTCAATTTTAATTGAGAGCTCTTTCTTTGAAAAAATAAAATAAGGGTTAATGTAGGAGGTAAGCTTGATTACAATAAAAGATATTGCAAGGTATTTTGGGGTATCCGTTGGAACAGTATCTAAAGCTTTGAATAATCAAAAAGGTGTAAGTGAAACATTAAGGGATAAAATAAAAGATTATGCAGAAGAACAGAATTATACCCCAAATCTGACTGCTATAAATTTAGTTAAAAGAGAAACAAATAAAATAGCACTCTTTATTTTAAGTAAAGAGAGAAATAAAGAAGAGTCTAGATTTTCTATTTTGTGGGTAGAATTATTGAAACAATTATTGGAAGAAGTTTATAAGATAAATCACAATCTTATCATTCACAAATTATTTTATGGAGATGATGTGAAAAATTATATAGAACTTTGTAAGGCAGAAAATGTTAAAGGAGCTATATTTTTTGGATTAATGAATAATGACCCTCAAATAGAAGAATTAAAAAACTACAAACAAATACCATTTGTAATATTTGATAATAATTTTGGAGGAAGACTAAATTCGGTGAAAACAGATAATTATATCGGAATAAAGAAAATTTCAGAATATATGAAAAAATTAGAAATTTCGAGTAAAGAAAAAATAGGAATTATAACAGGTGAAGATACTGCACAAGTAAGTTTAGAAAGAGAAAATGCAGTTATTTCAGAATTTGGTAAAAAGAAGATAGAAAAATTTGAAGGAAATTTCACAAAAAAAAGTGGGTACAATGGTGCAAAATATCTAATTGAAACTAAAAAAATAAATAAAATAATTTGTTTTAGTGATACTATGGCAATTGGAGCCATCGAATATTGTAAAGAAAAAAAATATACTATTCCAGAGACAATAAAGATAATAGGATTCGATAATATTATTTTGAGTGAAATGATTTATCCTAAACTAACAACAGTTGGTCATAAATTGGATGAAATATCAAAAAATATGATTGATTTAATAATTGATAAAATGTCAGGAATAAATTTGTTAATAGAACCAGAAATATATGTGAGAGAGAGTTACTAGAATGAAGAAATCTTATTGTTTAAATATATTGAGCAATAAGATTTTTTATTTACCTATTGACAATATAAAATTATGAGGTATACATATAACAGTAAGAAAAACGTTTTTTAATTTTTAATAGAAAAACGTTTTCTAAATAAAAATGAGGAGTGATATTGATGAAGAAACTTTTATTATTAGGAGCAATGATGGTTGCTATGGTTTCATGTGGTGGAAAAGCAACAGATAAGGCAGCAGCAGCAGTGGACACAAAAGATGCATCAGGAACTATAAGATTTGCAACATGGACAGGAAATCCAGAAGAGGATAAAGCATTAAAAATGATGATAGCAGAATTTGAAAAAGCGAATCCGAAAATTAAAGTGGAATACGCACCATTAACAGGAGATTATAATCAAGTATTGACAACTCAAATGTCAGGTGGACAAGGGCCAGATGTATTTTACTATGATGCTTACACAGCAGGACAATATATTGAAGATGACTATTTAGAACCAATTGAAGGTTATGATTTAACAGATTTTTATCCAGCAATGGTAGCACCATTTGTTAAAGATGGAAAAACATATGGAATACCTAAAGATTTTTCAACTTTAGCATTATACTATAACAAAGATATGTTTACAAAAGCAGGATTACCTGAACCAAAAGATAAAATGACATGGGAAGAATTTGTTGATTTATCTAAAAAATTAACAAAAGGTGATGTTGTAGGTTTTGGTGGAAACTTTGACTTAGCAAGATTGAAATATGCTGCAGAAGCAACAGGTTCAAAAATAGAAACTGCAGATGGGAAACCTAACTTTACAGATCCAGAAGTAATAAAAGCAATTAAACAATTCATTGATATGCATACTGCAAAAACATTAGTTACAGCAGAAGAAAAAGGAGCAGGTTGGGCAGGAGATTTATTAGGAACAGGAAAAGTTGCAATGGTTATGGAAGGACCATGGATTCAACCATTCTTAGCACAAAATTTTAAAGATTTGAAATATGGTGTAGTTGAAATGCCATTGACAGCAGGTAAACCAGGAACAGCAGCATACACTGTATCATTAGGTATAAATGCAGATTCTAAAAATAAAGTAGCAGCAAGAGCATTTATTGATTTCATGACATCAGCACAAGGTATGGAAAAATGGTCAGCATCTTACAAAGTATTACCGACAAGAAAATCATTAGTAACAAAAATGGGATTAGCAGCTGATCCATTATTAAAAGCACATGTAGCTGGAGCAGAATATGCAAACTTATGGGCAGGATCACCTAATCTAAGAACAATATATTTAAACTTTGGTAAAACAATGCCATTAATTCTTCAAGGAAAAGTGACTTTAGAAGAAGGATTAAAACAAATCACAGAAGCAAAATAATAAGAAAACTGGGAGGTAGAATATGGCTAATAAAATGAAAAAAGAGGAATTGCTACAATCATACCTTTTCATACTGCCAGCGGCAATTATATTATTAGTATTCTTTTTATTCCCAATAGGATATGCGTTTGTATTATCATTTTTAAAATTAAACTCAAAGTTTGCAGTAAAAGCAGTGGTAGGAGCACAAAATTATACAGATGTTCTAAGCGATAGAAAACTTATCGCTGCTTTCTTCAACACTTTGAAGTATGTTGCAATCGTTGTTCCTATTCAGACATTTCTAGCAATGCTAATTGCATCTGTTTTAAATTCGAATATAAAAGGAAAAAATACATTTAGAATTATATATTTCTTGCCAACATTAACATCATCAGCAGCATTAACACTGATTTTTATGTTTATGTTTAATCAAGAGGGGCTAATAAATATGTTTTTAAAAGTCTTTGGTGTACAAGGAAAGAACTGGTTAGATGATGTAGATTTTGTACTAAAAGTAATAATGGCAATGAATATATGGTCAACAGTGCCATTTTTTATGACAATTTATTTAGCTGGATTACAAGACGTTCCAGCAACACAATATGAAGCAGCATCTATAGATGGAGCAAATGCATGGCAGAGATTTTTGTATATTACAGTACCTAATTTAAGGCCAATTACTGCATTTGTAGTAATAATGGGATTAATTGGATGTTTCCAAGTATTTGACCAAGCATATATAGTTTCGAAGGGAACAGGTGGACCTGGAACAGCAACATTAACACTAGTATTATTAATTTATCAGTATGCATTTGCAGGTAAACCAAATATGGGTAGAGCAACAGCATTGGCATTCATATTAGCATTATTCATAATGGGAGTAACTTACTTAGCTAAGAGATTTAGTAAAGAAGAGAGTCTCTATTAACTACAAAATCGAAGGAGGAATATTATGGCTAAAAAAAATAAACAAGGCTTATATAGTATTTTATTATATACAATTTTGATTTTGTATTCAGTAGTTACGTTACTACCATTTTTATGGACAGTTTCTGCATCATTTAAAGAGTATGGTGAGATCGTTGGAGGGGGATTTAATTTAATTCCTAAAAAATTCACACTAGATAACTATAAATTTTTATTCAACTCAGGAGCAGATTTTCCTGTTTGGATAATAAACTCTATTTTTGTTGCAACAGTTGGAACAGCAGTAAATGTCTTATTGAATACAATGTCAGGTTATGTACTTGCAAGAAGAGAATTTGCAGGTAAAAAAATATTTTTTGGAATAATTGTGTTAATATTAGCCGTTCCTGGGCAAGTACTAATGATACCAAATTATATAATATTAGCAAAAATGGGACTGTTAAATTCATTATGGTCACTTATTTTACCAGCATCAATTAATGCATCATATATATTTATGATGAGACAGTTTTATATAAATTTCCCCGTAGATGTTGAAGAGGCAGCCTCAATAGATGGATTGTCAAAAATAGGAACATTCTTTAAGATGGCATTACCATTGGCAAAACCAGCATTAGGTGCACAAGCAATATTTATATTTATGGGATTTTGGAATGAATTCATGAAACCTTTACTGTATATTTCGTCAGCTAGCAAATATACATTACCAAGGGGACTAGAAAGTTTCAAATCAACATATTTTACAGAGTGGAATAAGATAATGACAGCTTCTGTTATATCAATATTGCCAATACTTATTATGTATATAATTTTAAATAAATATTTTATGTCAAGCATGAGAATTGGTGGAGAGAAATAAAATAATATCCGAAATCAAAAAGCAGAAGGAGAGAAACACGAATGATGAAATACGATTTAGGGAAAAATGAATTTAAAAATTGGATAGTATCAGAAATAAAATTTGAAGAGAAATATATAGGAAAAACAGAAGCTATTTTCGCCTTAGGAAATGGATACATAGGACTTAGAAGTGCTAATGAAGAAAGATACTTAAATGAAAAACGAGATTTATTTATTTCTGGAACATTTAACAAGGCAAATAAAAATGAAGTAACAGAATTACCAAATGTAGCAGATGTCACAGAAATAGAAATATTCATAAATGGAAAGCACTTAATGCTAAATGCGAGTAATAATAAAGAGTATGTAAAATATTTAAACTTAAAAACAGGAGAGTTGAATAGAACTTTTGTGTATTTAGACGAAGAAGGTAATAAATATAGCTTGAAATTTAACAGATTTGTTGCTCAAGATAGACTTCATGTCATAGTAAATAGAGTTGAGATAACACCATTATCAAAAACTGCTAATATTAGATTTATTAGTGGAATAAATGGTCAAGTTACGAATACAGGATCTCAGCATTTCAATGAAGGTGAGAAGAGGGTATATGAATATAAATACATACAAATGTTACAAGAAACATCAGAAAGTTGTATAACGTTTATTCAAAACTCAGCTCATAATATTTATATAAATGGGGATAAAATAGAAGAAAAACCAGAGTTATCTATTGATAGAAGAAAAGTTACAATATCAAATAATTATGATTTGACTCAAGGTCAGACATTAGTAATAGAAAAGTTTTCTAATATTTATACAACTCGTGATACCACTTCAGAAAATTTAACAATAGAGCAGATAAGAGATGCTTCTTTAGATGAAATAAAAGAAATATCTAATATGAGTTATGAAATTTTATTCAATAGTAATAAAGAGGTATGGTCAAATTACTGGAATGATCAAAATATAGTAATTGAAGGTAATGATTATGATCAATTAGCTATAAGATTTGCTCAGTATCATTTAAAGGTAATGACTCCGTCTCACGATAACAGATGTGGTATTGCAGCAAAAGGATTATCAGGAGAAGGGTATAAAGGGCATTCGTTTTGGGATACAGAAATTTTCATACTACCATTTTATACGTATAGTAAGCCTGAAATTGCTAGAAAATTATTAGAATACAGATATTTATCAATAGGAGGAGCACGAAAAAAAGCCAAAGATAATGGTTACGAAGGAGCAATGTACCCTTGGGAATCAGCATGGCTCGAAGATGGTGAAGTTACTCCAGTTTGGGGAGCAGTTGATATTGTTACAGGAAAATCTACAAAAATATGGAGTGGATTCATTGAGCAACATATCACATCAGATATAACTTTTGCAATATGGCAGTATTACATGGTAACAAATGATGAAGACTTTATGGAGAAATATGGATATGAAATAATGTTTGATACAGCTATTTTTTGGGCGAGCAGATTAGAATGGGATGAGATTAAACAAAGGTATCACATTAATGAAGTAATCGGACCTGATGAATATAAAGAGCATGTCGATAATGATGCATTCACTAACTGGTTAGCATATTGGACAATAGAAACGGCAATTAATTACTATAATAAGTTAAAAGAAAGTAACTCAGAAGTAATTAGAAAATTAGAAAGTAAATTAAGTCTTCAAAATGTAATGGAAAATTGGACAAGTAAATTACCAAAAATTTATCTACCTGAACCACGAGATTTAGATAACGTAATTCCACAAAATGATACATTTTTAAGTCTAGAAGATATTGATTTGACAAAATATAAAAATCAAGAGCATATCGGATCAATGTTTAAAGATTATAATTTAGATCAAGTAAATAAAATACAAGTTGTTAAACAAGCAGATGTAGTAATGTTACTTTACTTACTAGAACATAAATTTAGTAAAGAAGTAAAAAAAGCAAATTATGATTACTATGAAAAACGAACTTTGCATGATTCTTCTTTAAGTTTATCAACACATTCAATATTGGCATCAGATATAGATGAAAAAGACTTAGCCTATAAATTGTTCCAAGAAGCAACAAAAATTGATTTAGGAGAGAATATGAAGACTTCTGATCATGGAATTCATGCTGCATCATTAGGAGGACTTTGGCAAATAGTTGTGAATGGGTTTGGTGGTGTAAGAATGGTAGGAGGTAATTTAAGAATAAACCCTAAATTACCAGAAAATTGGTCAAGACTTTCATTTTCATTTATGTGGAAAGGTAATAAACTAGATATTGAATTAACAAAAGAAGGTATAAAAATAGAGGTAAAAGATGAAATGCTAGAAGAAATAGAGATTTTAGTGTATGACAAGAAATATGTTCTAAATCAAATTTTAAAAATAAAGTTTTAAAATAATGAAAAATGACCTTGACTTTTTTAAAAGTCAGGTTATACTATATGAGATAAAACGATTTCCTTAGAAATGACTTAGAAAGTTTTGGGATTTTACTTATGTAAAATACTTTCTATGCCATGTAATCATAAAAAAATAATTTATGTATTAACATATATAAATGAAAAAAACTAAAAGAATTAGGGAGGAACAAGTATGAAAAAAGTTTTAATTGGAATGGCAGCATTATTAGTATCAGTAACAATGTTTGGTGTAGAAGTACATGGAAGTAACAATAACATTATTGAGGTTGAGCAAGTTAGAGTAAATGGAACAACAGATTCAACTATCAAATATGTATTTCTAGATGGAGCTATGAGTTTTGGGGACTCTGGATTTAGTTTAGGATATCATGTAGCGAAAAAAGAAAATTCAGGAAATTGGGATTTAAATATTATCGAAATTTATCCTAGATACACATTTAAATCAATAAATGGATGGACACCTGGAATTGAATTAGGATATAAGTCGGAAACTATGGCATTTTCTGATGGAACAGGTGGAGATAATGAAAAAATAAAAGTAAGACCTTGGATTTCTGGAAATATAACTGATACTATTGGTTTATATTCAGAATTTGTATATGAAGGGGGAATAAATAATAAATTCGCATTATATGAATTAAACATAGAACCAAGTTTTAAATTAACAGATAGTACAAAAGTAGGATTTGGATTGAAATATGGAGAAGAGTTTAAAGGAGATACAGGAGATAAAAACTTTGATAAATATTTTGGTAAATTATTTGTAAATAAAACTATAAATACAGATTGGTCTGCATGGGGAGTTGTTGAATACGAACATTTGAAAGTAACAAATGGAGAAAAAGTAACTTCAATAAAACCAATTGCAGGAGCATCATATAAAATCACAGATAATGCAAATGTTTTCGGAGAAGTTAGTTATAAATTCGGAACTAAAAAATCAGTAGATGGAACAAAAGAAAATGCAAGAATTCCTTTCTTCAAAGTTGGAGTAGGTTATAGCTGGTAATTAAACAGGAATAATGTAAATCACAAACCCTAACAAGCTAGAAAAATAATAATATTAGTAACAACTTCTATCCTAAATAGAAAATAAATAAAGATTGTGTTGCAGCACAATCTTTTTATTATACAATACCTTTTTATATAAAATTATGGTATAATACAAGTAAACTTTATAGATTAAAACTAACAGAAGATAAGGAGTAGATATGTTTATAAAAAATGAAGATAAACTGGCATTTGTTGACTTTGAAGATAACAAAGTTTCATTTGTTGAACTAATAAAGAGGGTAAGATACTTTTCAAATGAAGTTTTGAAAAATATAGAGTCACCACATGCACTAATTATAATGGAAAATAGACCAGAATGGGTGTATTCATTTT
>ERZ650307.1766-NODE-1766-length-12029-cov-8.276265_pt1 | contig 12029 bp, 10 predicted proteins | sample MGYA00376243_ERZ650307 | MGnify/ENA primary metagenome ERZ650307 (study PRJEB26733, sample SAMN07839242) | wastewater metagenome | biome: urban; feature: artificial channel; material: waste water | place: USA: North Carolina | collected 2016-03-31 ... | reverse complement strand
CCAGATCGTACTACGATCTTTCCCAATAACTTTCGCAGCCATATCTGTTGTCATTTTCTTTTTCCTCCTAGCCTGACGCAACCAGCCAAGATTCAACGATTCCATACAGATCATCTCCATTTCTTTATTTTCACTGACATTATTACCATTTCCCATCGCGTTAGCTACATCACTGCATTAATAATTTCAAAAATTTCATTCAATGAAACCTATAGGGTACCAAAAATCTATATCAGCCATCGAGCTACCTAGTATTCTTATGGGACTTTCATTGCAATAATTCGAGCCCCCGGGGTACTTTGATTAAGTCCGTCAGCCATAGTGCTGGCGGATTTTTTATTTTAAGGAGGTTTTCTACTATGTCCAAATTTTCTATTCATCCAAGCTGGCTCGCCAAGCCGACAAATTTTCCATTGGCAGCATCCATCAGCGATGGATCCATCATCAAGGAAAGCGCAGCAGCTTTCAACGATGAACAAATCATGGCCATCTCCAAACTCACTGGCCGCAGCTGTATCAACGCAGGAGCCGGCACTGGGAAGAGTACCTGTCTTATTGCCAGAATGCAGCGTATTGTCCAGGAATATCCCGATGCCCATGTGCTCATGATTTCCTTCACGCGCAAATCAGCCAGGGAACTCAGGGAACGTATCGGCAGTCCGCAGCATGTCCAGGTATCGACCTTCCACTCACTCGCCTTCCATATTCTTCGCAGCAATGGCTTTGCCGATTTTCGGATTGATCTAAACGATGCCAGCCAATCTGCCCTCATCCAAAAACTCATCGGAAAAAATGATACTACCCCGGAAGAAGTGATCCATAGCCTGCGCTGCCCGAATGCAGCCGCAACGCCAACAATGGCTGTCCGACAGAAGTATCTGAAAACCCTTTTGGCTGGCAAGACACTGACCTTCGATACCATGCAGGTCTTTGCCCACATGCTCTTGCAGAAGCACCCGAACATTCTTCATCGCTGGCAAAACTGCTATGACTTCATCCTTGTCGATGAGTACCAGGATGTCGATACGCTGCAAGTTGAACTTCTGGAGATGCTATGCCAAAGCAAACAGAACCTCTGTGTTGTTGGCGATCCACGGCAAAGCATATACAGTTTCCGAGGCGCAGTTCCGGATGCCATAAAGCACTTCACCTGCAATACCATCTATGATCTGACAACAAACTACCGCTGCAATCCAGCCATCCTCGGTCTTGCCAATCAGATTATGCCAGATGAAAAGCCCCTCGTATCCGCGCACTCAGCTGTTGATCCAGTCTATCCAGAGTATCTTACGGCAAAGGATGAAGCGGATGAGGCCCGGCAGATTGCTGCAGCAATCCAAAAGATCCATAAATCCGGCATGAAATACCGGGATATCGTAGTGCTCTACCGCTCATCATCCGCAGCTTCAGCAGTGCTGGAAGAGCTTCTTTCCAGGGAAATTCCTTCTATCAGCACGTCACAGATCTACATGATGTATAATGCTATGCCTCTGGCCGGCCTGATCAAGCTGTTAAGAGCAGCAATACAGCCAAATGATATGAACACTTTCAAGGCGATCCTGCCGATTTTGTACATCAAGAGGAGTCTTTTCAAGAGCATAGCCAATATTGCCGACAAAAAAGAGCTCTCTCTCTTCGATGCCGCCATGTCTCTTGATCTGCCGTTTTTTCATCAGGAATACATTGCCAGCCTGTCCACGGCACTGGCAAAAGCAAAAGACATTTCCCCCAGTGATGCTGCCAACCTGCTTCTGAAACAGGGCTACGGAAAATATATTGGCCGGGATATGCTTCCAGAGGCAGAAAGCTGCATTGCCAAGCTCAATGATTATTCGACAATTCCAGCCTATCTGGCACATGTCGCTGAAATCAGTGAGCGATACGAAGCCATGAGGAAACTCGCCGCCAGCAATGCGGATTATGTCCAGCTCATGAGCATTCATGCCAGCAAAGGCATGGAGTTCAACACCGTATTCCTGATTGGCTGTTATGACGGCTCCCTGCCCAGCAACCGCGATGATGCCGATCCAGAAGAAGAGCGGCGGCTCCTGTACGTGGCCATTACCAGAGCAAAGGAACATCTCTTTATCAGCTATCCGAAAAACACAGGAACATCCATAGAACCAAATCAAGCCTCCCGGTTTCTTCGGGAGGCTTTTTCTATGTCATAAATTCAGCAATTGAGAAAGGAAGGATACTACATGAGGTTTAACAAGGCTCCGCCAACTGCCGCATATTCCAAATCTGCCGTTACAACCATCTATATGCAAAGGAGAAATCTACCATGAAAAAAGATAAAAATGAAATCGTCAAAGAAGCCGTTGAGAACCTTATGGACATGTTTAAGAGCGGAAAAATGCCTGAGAAAATCGCCTTTTCCATCATTCACCGTCATGCTGGCGATATCATCCCCTCTGACAGGTGGAGCGTAGGAAACCGTGTCTTATCCCTGCTGCAGGGCACCACAGATGCCAGAGGATATAAACAGTGGCTGGAGGCCGGTCGGCACGTAAAGAAAGGCTGCCGCGCAATCTACATCATGGCGCCGCTCACCCGCAAAATCGAAGAAAACGACAAACTGACCGGCGAGGCAAAGGATAAGGTCATTATCACTGGATTCCGTCCGCTGCCCGTATACAGGTTCGAGGATACCGAAGGTGCTGCACTGCCTTATGATCACGCCTATGAGCCTAAACAATATCCGCCATTCTTCGATGTCGCTAAGAAACTGGGCATTGACGTGTCCTATCGTCCAATGGCAGCAAACTACCTCGGCAAATTCTCGCTGCATACGAATAAGATCCAGCTCTGCGCCCATGATGCAGTGGTGTACTATCACGAGCTGGCGCATGCAGTCCACAGCACCTTTGTTGATCTGCGTGTCTATGATTCCCAAAAGGCTGAAATCGTTGCAGAGTTTTCTGCCTGTGTCATGGCTGAGATTTCCAATATTCACGGGTATGAATCCCAAGGATATGAATATATCCTGCACTACTGCAAAAACGATGAGAAAAAACCGGAAGGCGTTCTTAAAAAGATCATGTCCGTTCTGACGGATGTAGATCGTATCGTCACCACAGTTCTGGAGGCTGCGGATGAAGAAGATCTTACCGCAGCTGTATGATTTTCCGTATAAAAAAGGCCGCCAGGATAAGCATACAGGCTCCCTGACGGTCATTTTCAAAATACAACTAATTACATTATAAATGGAGATAACACATCATGTCAAAGAAAGCAATCGCACGTATCAACCAGATGAGCAGAGAAGAATGGCTCGCACTCCGTATGCACGGCCTCGGCGGATCTGACGCTGCTGCAGCCTGTGGGATGAGCAAATGGAAGTCCCCGCTGATGCTCTGGCTGGAAAAGACCGGAAAACAGGCTTCACAAACAGCTGGTGAAGCTGCATATTGGGGAACTGTCATGGAACCGATTCTCAGACAGGAATTTTCCAAGCGTACAAATCTCAGTGTCGAAGAAGTACCGTACATGTTTCAAAGCCAAGAATATCCATTCATGCTGGCCGATGTAGATGGAATCGTTCATGAAGCCGATGGATCTGTCTCTCTTTTGGAGATCAAGACTGCCGGCAGTTATGCTGCCGCCGAATGGGCAGACGGCTTGCCAGCCGAATATTATCTCCAGATTCAGCATTACCTTGCTGTCCTGGAACTTCCCAAGGCCTATGTGGCAGTGCTGCTTGGAGGCAATCAGTTCAGCTGCCATGAAATCAGCCGGGATGATGCTGTCATCAAAAACATCATTTCTCTTGAAGCCGCTTTCTGGCAGCAGGTCGAAACAGGAAAAGAACCTCCCGTTGATGATTCGGAATCCACAGCAGATGCCTTGGCCATCATGTACCCGAAGGGCAATAAAACCAGCCTGATTCTTCCGGACGAAGCCGATGCTGTGGTGTCCTACTATCTAGAAGTAAAATCAGCAGAAGCACAGGCCAAGAAGGAAAAGATCCTGTGTGAGAACAAACTCAAGGCAATGATGCAGGATGCAGAATGTGCCAAGACACCCGCTGGGATCAGCATCAGCTGGAAATCCATGTCCACCTCACGGCTTGACACCACTGCGCTAAAAGCAGCGAAACCTGAAATTGTCAACAAGTATACAGTGACAGCCACCAGCCGCAGATTCACCGTATCAACCAAGAAATCCAAATAAAACAATCACGAGAGGTCAGACTTACTGTCTGGCCTCTTATTTTTTTTCTGCAAAAGAAAGGGGAACACATCATGTCAATCCATATCAGCCTAAACAAAATTGTCCTGATCAAAGAATCTGCCCACCGCTACAACCTTGACACCAGAAGCATTCATGGGCCAGAAGATGCCGTTCATGCCATCAACACCATCCTGAACCTCGACAATGAAGCACAGGAAGTCCTTGTAACGCTCATGCTGAATACGAAGAATGATATTGTCGGAATTCAGGAAATCACTCGCGGCAGCCTTTCTGCATCTATCGTTCATCCACGCGAGGTATATAAGGCTGCCATTCTGCACAATGCCGCATCGATCATCCTTGCTCACAATCACCCAAGTGGGAACCCTGATCCCAGCCGCGAAGATATTGCCGTAACCGAACGCATCCTCAAAGCCGGAAAAATTCTTGATATCCCATTGCTGGATCACGTCATTATCGGCGATCCACGCTTTATTAGCCTGAAAGAAAAAGGACTCATGAGATAACGAAGGAGGAAATTATCATGAACTATATTCAAGCAGCTATTCATAGTCTGCAAGGAAAAATGGACACAGTAACTATTATCGAACATCGTGACAATAATCATGTCATCGCCAAGTATCACGGGGGCTTCTACTACGCCATCTACAATCCGTTTTCCGGAATTTACTATGTCGATGACCTTTACGGAAAAATCAATAACTGATAAAAGAAAGGAACTGATTTTATGAACATCAACGATATCAAAAATGCACTCAGCACACGTGCTGCTAATGTAGTACCTGCCGCACATGTCCAAATGGAAACAAACAATATTACTACAGTCTCTACGCCTTCGGCGAATATGTCAGCCCCTACGGTCAACACAAAAGAAAAAACAGCAACGAAAACCACTAAGAAAAGATCTGCCGACAAAACAGAGCCAATTGAGGCAATTGTCGCATCCGTTTTAGTGCCGAATCAAGATTATGGAATGATTCCTGGATGCCGCAAGCCAAGCCTTTTAAAAAGCGGCGCAGAAAAACTCTGCTCCCATTATGGCTACAGCACCCAGATTTCCATCATCCATCGCGCAGAAATCTACGAGAAAGGATTCGTAAGCTATGAAGTCAAGGTCACCGTCTACAGCCCTTCGGGATCTATACACGCAGAAGGTGTAGGAGCAGCCAACAGCCGAGAACGCAAATTCCTCAAGGGAGATTTCTTCTCGCAAATCAACACGGTCCTGAAGATGGCCAAAAAACGTGCCTACGTAGATGCAATCCTCACAGCCACTGGCGCATCCGGAATCTTCACACAGGACATGGAAGATATCAGTTCCGGAAATACAGATAACAGAATGGAGGCAATCGGCTAATGCAACATAAAAAAAATAGAGAGTGGATACGAGCACCACCCTCTGCACATTCATATAACATAACACATTACACTATAATTCAACATAACACATTTTACCAGCTAAGTATCCATTGAGCTTTATTATCTCCATTCATCTATATCACAAATTTTCCTCGGCAAACTCTTGACGAGAATTTGTTTTAATGAAAGACTGGGAGTAAGGGAAGCTGAGGAGCCCTGCCCTAGTGCTTCGAAGAAGCATAGAACAGTGCAGAAGATGAGAGACCGGTCGGTCGGTCGCCTCGTCGCTTTTATTGTCGTATCCGAATATTGGAGCATCCACGGTCTGCCTTTACATGCCGGTATCAAGCCTTTAGACAATCTGCCTCATCTGCAGCCTGTGCTGGCTGCATCGCAGGACGGTTTTGCTGGCAGCACGTCTCTACCAGCTCAACAGCAGGAATTGCACCCGCTGCGCATCGTGAAAAAGAAAGCCCCTCAACGGGCTAATCATCTGCTGATAAACACAGATGGAGGCAAGGTAGACCTCGGATAGACCTTGTAGCAATGCCACAAAAAGAAAGCAGCAACCATATCTGCTCGATCTAGTTGCTGCTGAATGTCTACCCAAACCTAATATAAAAAATTATACACTTGATTTTCTAAGCATCATCGTCTATAATTCTTCATATACATATAAGAGTGATGCCTATACTTTAGTGGGGTAGGCATTCAGCAAGCCTTGACTGAACTGCAATTCAGTCAGGGCTTTTTCATTTTCTGGTTATATTTTACATCCACAATATTATCATATAGCTCTATCCCTTGCAATACCTGTTCTCACCGGCATCATACCGCTTGGCGGTACTGGCGGTACTGGCGGTACTGTGTTATACTTGATATAGAAAGACTTTGACCGTTTTTAGGAGGAAAGTTCTTATGAAAAAAATCATCAGTATTGCGAATCGTAAAGGTGGAGTAGGCAAGACAACAACATGTGCTGCTATGGCTAGTTGCTTAAAGAAAAAAAAATTTCGTGTCCTACTGGCCGACTTGGATAGCCAATGCAACCTTTCCAGCAACGTTGGTGCTGACGTTTACGGAAAAACCATACTAGATGTATTCCTTGGCAAAACAAAGACTAAGGATGCTATTACATCAAGCCCTGTTTGTGACATCATTCCTGGATCTCTCGATTTTGGAAAAATAAATGATGCTTTGGGTAACAAAACCGGACGCGAGTATCGCCTGATTGAAAGCCTCGTAAGCATTGCTGACGATTATGACTATGTAATTCTAGATTCCCCTCCTGAGCTCGGATTAGCTACAACAAATGCCCTTACAGCCAGTGATCAGCTTATCATTCCAACAACCGCAGAGAGTTTCGCTCTCGATGGCGTTGCTCAGCTTTATGATTCCGTAAAAGATGTTTGGAAATATACCAATCACGAATTGAAGATTGCAGGTATATTGATTACCTTGTACAACAATCGCGCGGTGCTTTCACGCAGTATGCACAATGAATTGGAAAAGATGGCTGATAAAATGGACACAAGGGTATTCAAGCAAACAATCCGCAGAAGCATCAGTGTAGCAGAAGCCCAGCAAGGCGCACAAGATCTTTTTTCTTATGCCCCAAATTCCACTGCTGCCCAAGACTATGAAGCATGGATTGAGGAATACTTGGAGGGATAATGTTATGAAGAAAAACTTCATCAATACCGAAACATCTAGGCTCGATCGTTTTGCCAATCATTCAATTAAGGATAACAGCGAAGAAACGATTGCTGGTCGCAAAGTCTCTCAAGACGAAAATAGCAGACGAAAAAAAATCGATATTGTGAAAACCAGTATAAAGCTGCCTCGAGAGTTAAAGGAACAAACGCAAGCACTTGCTCGATTGAAGCAAATAACATGGATATCTCTGATTGAAAAAGGTCTTGAAAATCAACTTCGAGCCAATGCAAAGCTCATGAACCAGTTCACCAAGTATCATATAGAAGAAAACGTACAGCCTGACGGTACTAGCGGTACTGACGGTACTGATGATTGATCAAAAATATCTTAATGAATAAACGAAATAAGCTTAGCTGGCACATAACCCGCTAAGCTTATTTTTGTTATTCGATTATATACTCTATCTATCAAAGATATTTATCGATGATGCCATCCACTTCAGCCGTATTAAAGGCAACATCAGCATACCATTCTCCGTACTCGTCAAGATCATTCACTGCCTGACACCACTCAGCCAATGCCTCACGTTTGGCACGGTTCTGATCAGAATCCTGGCCTTTGATTTCGAGAACCAACATCTTGCCATTATCGAGCTTGATAAGGAAATCCGGGATGTACTTCCTGACCATACCGGCATACGTATAAACGATGTCAAAACCAAGATGATCATTCTTCGCATAGGCTGTGACATGCTCATTGCGTTCCAACACATAGGAGGAAGTATTCTCCCAGCCACTATCCAGTACAACATGACTGATTTGAGACTTCTTTGTCGGCCAGCAGGCCTTACCAGTATACCACGTTTGCATATCAGCAGTGCTGCGTACACGTTTCTTGGCATAAACCGGCACAATATGATCCGTTTGCTCTACCTTGATATACTGCCATAAATGTCGAACAATCTTATCCATCTGCAGCTTCAGCAGTATACGCCGTCTGACTTCATCTGTATAAAACAGGGCCGGTTCAATCCAGATCTTATCCGATTGTAAAAATACTTCGACCATTTTAAAGATCTGTCCCAACATGGCAATTTTAGTATTTTCATTCTTCCACCCCGACTGCATCAACTCATATACATCTGCCGTCACCTGGAAAGCTATCGTCTGTATCCGGGCATTCAATTGTGATTCCTGCTCCAGCTTTTCCAAATTGATTTCTGTAACCTTCATTAAATCCGTCTGCCCATCAACTACAGGCGAAAGCTCTGCACTAAGCCGTACATCACTGGCATCCAATGTCAACTGGGGAACTTCATCAGAATCAATAGTCAGCTTCGGCTTATACTCACGGTCGAATCGCAAGATATTCGGCCAATTTATACTATACTCATTGCGCTCCGGCAAAGCTGTAATCATCGTTTTCGGCTTCGTCGGTTTGGTACCGGCATCACCATCTTCTGCTGGCAGAAAAGTAAAGGGAATCCCGAAAATATTGACATACTCTGGCGTGAACATACCTGTTTCTTCGTCTACATCATAGGAACGACGACGTAACCCACGACCAATGACCTGTTCGCAGAGCAGCTGACTTGAAAATGCGCGGAGCCCCATAATATGTGTGACAGTCTTTGCATCCCATCCTTCAGACAACATGCCTACGGAAATCACATTGCGGATTTGCTCACCTGGCTTGCCCTGCTTGCCGACGGTATCCACCAATTCACGGAGAGCCTCGCCATCCTTCCCATCAGCTTTGATAATCTTTGAATCGATCTGTACCGTATGCTCCCCATCACAGAGCTCCGGAACATCTGCAATCTTATCATGATCAAAAGCATATTTGATTCGCGCTGCTGTCTCAGTACGATTGGCAACCGTAATCATCACAGGAGGTACACTGAAACCTTGTTCCTGCCATGACCGGCTGGTATGCTGCCAGTCTTTTCCTAGCAGCATATATGCCTGAGTTACTAGATTTGGCAATGGTTCAGCTGGTTCGGCAGCACGAGTGATGTCATCTTTTACCTCTGGCTGTATGTAGATATGATAAAGCTTTGACTTCATCGTGTGGGTATCTACCTGACCATCATCACGAACAACTACACGCGGGGTTTTCACCAAACCAGCTTCTACACCATCATTTAGGCCGAAATCGCTGACAATCCACTCGAACAGGGCCTCTTCACCATTCTTCTTGCCAGATGGAGCAAAAGGAGTAGCTGAGAAATCATAACACCCAAGAATGCCTCTGGTCGTGTTGATACGATCCAGGCCATTGATCCAAACAGTGGCTTCTTCCTCATCATTCTGAAAGTCCTTCTTATCCTGCCCAGTAAGTTCTATCTTACCTTTATTCTCCGGATTCTTACGCCAGGCATGATGTGCTTCATCATTGATGACAAGGATATTATGCGCATTGGCCATTTCAGCCAATATTTCACGCGTATACGCCTCATCACTTTTGGGACCGCGCTTATCAACAGATTTTTTCTTTGCGATCTGTTCTGCGCTTTCCCAGGCCATCGACTGCCAGTTAAGGATTTTTACCTGTCCCTGATAGAGCTTATCTTTCAGTCCCTCCGGAACAACCTCAAATTCCTCATAATAACTGTCCTCACCGCCAATAGCCAATACTTGTAACCGGCTTTTTACGGTGAGACCCGGTGCAACGACAAGAACATTCTTTGTGAAACGCTTATCCTGCGGATAGGTGGCTTTATTGCAAACCATCCATGCAATGAGCATCGCCATGACTGCAGTCTTACCGCCACCGGTACAGAGTTTAGTACAGAAACGTCTGAATTCGCCTCCGTCGCTTGGCACATCACAACCGATACGATCACTGGCCGGAGCTTCTGCGAGCCAGATCAACGTCTCAATCGCATCAAGCTGACAAAAGAAGAACGGATACCGGCGCATCTCTGGATTTTCCCAATGATTTAAAAGATCACGGGTTACACCGGTTACTCCTGGAAATCCCATTTCACGCCATGCTTTTACTCGCGGGCGTATCCGATTGACAAGCGGCAGTTTAATGAATTGGCCTGCATCATTGTACTGATTGCTCCCCTGACCAACAATAAAATATCCGGCTTCCCTACGCCCCGGTTCTTTATGAAAGGTTTGACCGTTATCATCATGCAGCCAATGATACTGTGGTTCTTCATAGGCTGAATTGATTATGAGGTGGTCGATACCATCAGCCATCGTTTTCACCAACTTTCAATACCTTCATAGACTCAATGCCACGATCATCAATGATCTTGACAGCAATCTTTTTCTTCCCTGGCTTCATTTTGAAGGGGAGGGACACATTACCAGCATATTGCTCAATCGCATCCTGATCCAATTCGGCATGCAATGTCTTAGCTAATTTATGCCAGCCACCTTTCTTGCCACCCAATGGGAAGAAAATCTGCTCCGGTTCGATGCAGCTACCATCGTAGTCTTCATCCAGCATCCACATAGCAATATTATTAACGCTGCCAGCTTTTACCTTGCCGGTCTTTGGATCATAATAGTCAAAACCATTGACCTGAACCTTATAGACATCTTTTGTACGCTTATCATGGATCAGCTCCACATCAGGCTGTCCAATGAAGAAGAAGCTCTGATTCGACGCGCGCTTCTTTTTCAAGTCGCTGGTCATCAAATCCGTATTCATTTGAACGGCAAGAATCTGGAGATCCGGCCACTTCGTTTCTTCGATGAGTTTGGTAGCCTCTGGATCAAACTGATAAGCTGCCACAATAATCAACTCCGGTGTAGGACGCATCTGCTGAACTTCATCAAAGATGTCTTCTACACGACCTGCATCCAATACCTTGGTTTCACTGCCGAAATGAATGGCTACTCTCCTAGTATTTTTCTCTTTGGTCTCAGCGATAGCCTGAATATATTCGGTACCCTGCGCAGCTTCGATTCTCGAGAATTCCAACTTTTCACCATTTTTGCCAATGATGCCTGTGGCCTGAATTTCATCACGATATTCACTTTGCTTAGCAGTCATGTCCGAACCAGCTACATCATCATTTCCATCCGGTGACTTCACTACGGTTGCAGGCAATGATTCTACGGTAAACGGGCCGGTTACACGTACTTTATGCTTTTCAATTTCAGGCTGATCATATAGAGTCTCTGTAGCCGGCTGATCAGCATTAGCAATGGACTTCAATGTAATGTGCGGAACTTTTTTATAAACAAAGCCGCTATCTACGCCTTGCTCTGGATGAGCCAATTTATAATAATCAAATGTTGCTGTCATTATCCGCTGCTTCGCTAAGTCAATGGCTACACGTGAAGTATCACAGGTAATCCAGCGACGCCCCCATTGTTCAGCCACATAAGCAGTCGTGCCACTGCCACAACTGATATCAAGGACAAGATCACCTGGATCGGTAGTCATTATCATACACCGTTTTGGCAATTCTGTTGCAGTCTGAACCACGTAAAGTTTGTTATTTACAGAGCCTATACCTTCCCATAGATTATTAGAATTGGTAACAGGATAGTCTTTGTAATACATTTTATAGCACAAAGCAGCACGTTCTGGTTGCAATCTCTTCTTAATCACCAGCGTATCCATTCCATCCCATGAAGTTTTCCATTGTGTTCCTCGTGGTGGATAATATGTATGATTTTCAAAATCAAATCCGTCTGTTTTCTCTGTACCTTGTGCATTTAAACTTCGCAAAGCATACAGTTCCGTATTTGGATGATTTTTTAAATAGAACTCTATATCCTTTCTTTCATCTGATGATAAATGCACTCTTTCACCAGTCCTAGCGTTTTCAGATCGGAAGAGCACACGTCTGAACT
>ERZ650307.1755-NODE-1755-length-12066-cov-3.341187_pt1 | contig 12066 bp, 12 predicted proteins | sample MGYA00376243_ERZ650307 | MGnify/ENA primary metagenome ERZ650307 (study PRJEB26733, sample SAMN07839242) | wastewater metagenome | biome: urban; feature: artificial channel; material: waste water | place: USA: North Carolina | collected 2016-03-31 ... | reverse complement strand
TGAGTTATCCGATGGCAAATAGGCCTGTGTCGTAGTGACTCCCCATTTGAACGATCCTTCGTCCGCTTCTTCCTCGCCCATAAGGATCTTGAACAACATCGTCTTGCCAATACTGTTCGGCCCGACAAATGCCACCTTATCGCCTTTTTTCAGTGTGAAGCTGACATTCTTGAGCACCTGCTCGCCATCGACAGTCTTCGAAAGGCCCTCGACCTGCAGCAGCTGATCGCCAGCCTCACGGTCCGGCGTGAACGCAATGTACGGATAACGACGGGACGACGGACGGATATCCTCGACCTGAATCTTGTCGAGCAGCTTCTTGCGGCTGGTAGCCTGCTTGGACTTGGCCGCATTCGCAGCAAAACGGGCAATAAAGGTCTGCAGTTCCTTGATTTTCTCCTCGGCCTTCTTGTTCTGTTCTTTCTGCAGCTGCAGAGCCAGCTGGCTGGACTGATACCAGAAGTCATAGTTGCCTGCATACTGGCGGATTGCGCCGAAGTCAACATCGCAGATATACGTGCAGACCTGATTCAGGAAATGACGGTCATGAGACACAACAATAACGGTGTTCGGGAAATCAGCCAGGAAATTCTCAAACCAATTAATGGACTCAATATCCAGATGGTTGGTCGGCTCATCGAGCAGCAGGATGTCCGGGTTGCCAAATAAAGCCTGTGCCAGCAGGACGCGGACTTTTTCCGTAGCCGTAAGCTCAGCCATCTTCATTGAGTGCTCGTTTTCGGGGATACCCAGACCATTGAGCATACGGGCTGCTTCTGATTCCGCATCCCAGCCGTTGAGCTCAGCAAACTCAGCCTCAAGCTCGGAGGCCTTCATGCCGTCTTCTTCGGAGAAATCCGGTTTGGCATAAAGTTTGTCTTTCTCGTCCATGATCTCAACCAGACGCTTATGTCCCATGATGACGGTACGCAGGACCTCATAATCATCAAAGGCATAATGGTCCTGTTGCAGAACAGCCAGACGCTCACCCGGCGTGATCTCGATATTGCCGCCGCTCGCCTCGATCTCGCCTGAGAGCAGTTTGAGGAACGTGGACTTGCCGGCACCATTGGCACCAATAATGCCATAGCAGTTGCCCGGGGTGAATTTCAGATTGACATCCTTATACAGAACGCGTTTACCAAACTGAAGGCTCACATTGTTGGTTGTAATCATAGTTGCTAATAATTCCCTTCTATATTTGAACTTGTTAATTACTTCATCAGCATGGCACGGAAGATACTCATGATGCTCTGGCCATAACTATAGCCAGGCACAGCCCAGCGGCCGTTGAGATCATCCCACGTGCCCAGCGTCTGCGCGCCATAAGAAGAACGGACCAGACTGTACCGTGGGTCCACTACTGGTTCTGCCGGCGTACGGGTAGAGGCATAAGCCAGTAAATGCTGAATCTGAGCCCGCACACCAAGCTTGGCCGAGTCAAAATAAGCACCCTTTACCTGACTGCTGGTTGTCCCCAGTCCACAATAGTTATTCTGATCAGGGGTAACCGTACCACCGTAACGGAAAAAGCCAGTCTCTTTCAGTGCCTGCGCAAATGCCACATCCGGGCGGATTCCCTCGCGCGTCCCTTCCTCATAATAGTAAGCAACCAGTTCCTGTGGCGTTACCGATATATTCGGGGTAGGATTGACACTCAACAGATAGTTGACGCATTGCTGCTGACTGGCCAGCGGCGTACCAATAATGGAGTTGTCATAAGCCGAGACCGTCGCCGGCACCGATGGCATTGCGGGACGCTGCTCGACAGGGTCCGCCGCTACCGGATGGAGGATTGCATCAATGCGAGCCTCCAGTGTATGCGTTCTGTCAGCCTGGCGATCAACCGTACGGCTTTCACCGATATTGATTGTCCGCTGTGTCTCGACTTTCGTCTCAAGATCCGGAGAAGCTCCCATATGACGGGCTTCTCCAGCTGTTGGCAGCAACAATACGGTTGCCCCCAGCAAGGCTCCGGCAACAATAAATTTCGGATAATGATTCAATTTCACGAAAAGTACACCCCTTGATTCTCTCACAAACTCTCTTCTAATCGCAATTTCATTTATATGGTTCCATAAAGGAAATACAGCAAAAACAATAAGGACAGCAGCCACGTCCCCCAGGGTATGCAGCGCCATCGTCCACTGCAGACAGTCAGCAGACACCAGCAGATCAGGGCACTGCCCAGACCTGCCGTAACATTGCCTGAAACCGGCATAACAACGATAAGGCTGACCGCTGCAGCCATATCCGGCAGTCCGATATGACCTGCCGCCCCCCATGAGTCAATTCCGCGCCGTATGAGCAGAAAACCGCTGACCGTCAGGACAGGTATGGTCATGACCGGAAAATCAGCCAAACCAGCCACCACAGGCTCAGAAAACAAGGCCAGCAGCAGCAGCAGTCCGGCAGTCAGGAAAAACTTCCGGCCCTGCCCGCCACTCAGAATCCCCCCAGCGGAAGCCGGGGCAATGGTAACAGGCAGTGTCCCCAGTAAGCTGCCAAGCAGATTGATACCGAACAGTACGGATACCGCCCGTGGTTTTCGCTCGGAAACGCCCGGACAAAGTGCCTGCAAGGTTCCCCAATGCAGAACACTCAGCGTCAGCAGCAGGGTCAAGCCTGTCCCCAGCATCCGAACCGCCTCGGGAGCCGATACGGCAGCAGGGTTCAGCTGCAAAACAGTACAATCCAGCCCCTCAGGCTGAAAAAATGGGGCTGCCGGCAAGACCCAAAAACCTTCAGCAAAAGCCAGAACTGCGGTAATCAGCAGCCCATAAAACAAGGCACCGCTGACCTGCAGCCCCAACAGAGCCAGCGTTATCAGTATTCCCACCAGCCCGAAATAGGCCAGCGGATCCTGAAAATTACCTAACATGGCCAATCCATAAGCTGACGGCAGGATCAGATGGCCCTGCGTCAGCCCCATGAGTACAAGCATTCCGCCAATCCCGACAGGCAGAGCCTGCCAGATTATCCGTGGCAGGCTTTGCGGTATACAGCGGCCAAAGGCTGTCTGAAACAGTACTGCCCCCGCCACGGAAACCAATGCCCCAATCCCCAGCAGCTGCTGCCAGCTGAGCCCTTGTGAAATTCCCACAAGATAAACCAGCCAGCCAGCCAGCGCCATATCCGGTGCTGCCAGCAGCGGAATACGCAGCCAGGCCAGTGCCAGCATCCCCAGCAGCATAGTCACTACACAGGCAGTATATGCCCCCGTAAAGGGCATTCCCAGCTGTGCCAGCAGATTTGGAACCACTACCAGCGTCGCTAAAAGCGTCCCTGCAGCGGTTACTCCGGCTCTAAATTGCGTCTGCCAACCCGTTTCTGCCGGCTCCTTTGCGGTTTGATTGGTCATGAACGGCTCACCTTTCCCATAGTAATCAATATTATTCTACCACAGGAACTGAAAAAATGACAGGTTCTCCGAGTATTTTCAGTATTTAAGACTGGTTTGATGCTATAATGGAATCGTCTATTTTACCAGAATCATACATATCCTATCATATAAGGGAATATTAGGAGGAATCTGCTTGAAAATCAAGAAATCTATGGGGCTGGTCAAAGCCGGTGCGGCACTGGCTATTGTCCTGCTTTTTGTCACGATCCATCTCATCAACCCGGCTTTCCTGCCACATATGGCCGGTCTGCTGGCTCGTGGTGATATTCAGGAAACGGCCGCCTATATTGCCTCATTTGGCCCATGGGCTATCGTCTTCAGTTTCCTGCTGACACTGTTCGTGAATGCACTCGGATTTCCGCCGGCAATCATCTTCTCTACTGCCAATACCCTGATTTTCGGCATTGTCTGGGGCATTGTCCTATCGGTTGTCGCCGAGACAGTCGGTGTCGCCTTCAGTTTTCTGCTGCTGCGATTCTTTTTCCGCGATGCAGCCGAAAAAATCATCAGCCGGCACAAAGCATTAGCCAACATCGATAAATACAGCGGCAAGCGTGGTTTCGTCATTATGCTGATTGCCCGGATGGTTCCCTATTTCCCCTCCATCATGCTTAATGCTTTGGGTGCACTTTCCGCTATGCGTTTCGCCGACTATGTGCTCGCTTCCTTCGTGGGTAAATTTCCCTCCACAGGCATTGAAGCCATCATTGGCCACGATGCGATTACACAGCAGCAAGATCCTACCCGGCTCATCGTGGTCATCGTCTTTGCGATAGTTCTGATTGCCGGCGCATGGTGGTACGAAAAACGGGCTCTGCACAAAAGCGAGGCGGTCGCGGCCCCCTGCTCCGGAAAAACAAAAGGAGAAGATTAACATGGACTTGACGCGCAGAACCTTTCTGAAACTGCTGGCCCAGGTCGTACTAACGGCCGGTCTGTCCTCTCATTTTCCACGCCTGGCCGAGGCCGCAGATACCGGCACAATGCCAATCCAGTACATACGGCAGATCATCACACATGATTCCCGTACCTCGCGCACAATCATGTGGCAAAGCACGGTCAGCCTTCCGGACTGCCAGGTTGAATACCGGCCCGAGGCGCAGCGTCATTCTATAGCACAAGCGGCCAGCCTGACCAGCCTGACAGAGGACAACACGACAAACTACTTCTATAGTGTCACGCTGACCGGCCTCCAGCCCGGAACAATCTACTCCTATCGCATCGTCGATGCCAGCCGGGCAACAGGCTGGTACACGTTCAGCACTGCACCAGCCGCCCCCGAAGCATTCTCGGCGCTTATCTTCTCTGACTCGCAGTGTGCCGAAAGCTACGCCGACTGGCAGCAGAACCTGCAAGCTGCCATGGCCAGACATGCCGGGTGTCAATGGATAGCCACCGTCGGCGACCTGACCGATAACGGCCAGTCCGAATGGCACTGGTCGAGCTTCTTTGCCGCTATGGGCGCAATTCCAACCAGCATCCCCATGGTCCCCGTCATGGGCAATCATGAATGCTACGGACTGAACTGGAAGTTCTGTCTTCCTATGCGCTATCTGAAATCCTTTGTCCTGCCCGCCAATGGCCGTCAATTGCAGGGCTATTATTACTCGTATGATTACGGGTTCATCCACTTTATCGTTCTCAATACGCAGCAGCTCGAGCTGGCAGATTTCCAGCCCGGACTGTTGGATGAGCAGCTGCGTTGGCTTAAACAGGATGCCAGCTCACATCACCAGCCCTGGCAGGTCGTACTCATGCACAAGGATGTACTGGCCTACGACGAATATCAGGCCAGAACCAAAAAGGCCGGCGGCATCAGTGATGTCGGCCACGCCTTCATGCCTGCCTTCGATGCCATTGGCATTGACCTCGTGCTCACTGGTCATATGCACACCTATCGCAACCGTGGACATATCAAGGCCATGAAACCAGCCGCCGATGGCCCCGTCTATATCATGGGCGGTCCCATCGGCAACGAACAGTACCACGTTCCAGCAGATCCGGTCTATGACCGCACGGCCATCTATCAGCCGACACCAGAAAACTACCTGCTCCTGCAGAGCGAAAAAAAACAGCTCACCATCACGGACTATACCGCAACAGGTGAACTGATTGAACGATTTACCTTATCAAAATAACAGCAGACTCAACAGGAGCTTTCGCCCAGAATCGGATGCCGGACTGGGCGCAGGCTCCGTACCCGGACCAGCCGCAATGCCTCATGCATATCGACATCATCACGGATTTCACCAGACTCATAGACACAAATGGGATTATCTGTCCCAATCTCGCTGCCGGGCATATAGACATACTCGCTGTTCTCATTATCGCCGAAGATCACACCGGATTTCAGCTTCGATTCCACCATCATAATTGGGTTCCCTCTCAAAACATATCTTTTTTCCATAATGCATAGGCACCGGCAATGCTGATGCCAAAGGCAATAACCATCACATAAAAGAAGCCATATCCATCATCCGTAAACGGCACCGGCACATTCATTCCAAAAAAACTGGATACAACCGTCGGTATAGCGATGATGATCGTCATCGCAGCCAGGAATTTCATCATAAGGTTCTGGTTGTTGGCAATGATCGAGGAAAAAGTATCTGCCATACGGGCCAGGATCTTGCTGTACATCTCGACCATTTCCTTGGCCTGCTTATTCTCAATAATGACATCTTCCAGCAGATCTTCATCTTCCTCATAGGCTTTGAGGATGGGAGTCATCGCCTCATTGTTGCGCATGCGCAGCAGCTTGTCGAGTACGGCACCGTTTGAGCGGATGGCCGCATTGAAATAAGTCAGGCCCTTCTGCAGCTCCAGCAGGCGCATGATCTCGCTATTGCGCATATCGTAGCGCAGCTGATCCTCGATATCATCCGAAAGTTTACTGATCTGACGCAGATAGCGCAGATAGAACGTAGACGACTTATACAGGATCTGGAACAGGAACCGGGTTTTCTTATAAGTGCGGAACAGTTTGGCCGTCCGCTCATTGAACTCCGCCATCACTGGCGTTTCCTCGAGACAGACTGTTATAATATAATCGTCCGTTATAATAATTGCCAAAGGCAAGGCATCGTAGCTGTCCTGTCCACGGCATACGGCCACATTGGTCAGGACCATGACCGAGTCGTCCTCGATATCCGTATGCGAGCGCTCCTCATCATCCAGCGCGGACCGCAGGAAGTCCGGATCAACCTCGGTAAGATTGCTGACTACTTTCAACTCATAAGGCGTCGGATCGACAATGTTGATCCAGGCGCCTTTTTCAAGTGTCTTCAGCGTAAGCTCCTGCAGTGGACCGCTCTCCATGGATTTAAAAATCTGAAGCATGGTTGAGTGTCTCCTTTCATTCCAAAGGAAACAACGCCAGCTCAGACCAGCTCGCTATCACATACAGACTGGCAGAAAAATGACGAGATTTCCTTACATGGTTTTGTCTTGCATCGTTTGGGATTCGCCGTATCAGGGTGATCGTCCATTCTCCTCACCAGCCTTTCTTTTCCAGAGTTTCCAAAATTACAACACGATCCATTATATGCCAATTCTACTGCATTTGTCCACAAAAATCTTATACGCAAAAAAGCCTTCCGGCCAGCGGCTGTAAGCCAGATATCTGAGATAATCTGCCTGCAGCCAGCGAGCGGAAAGCCCTTTTTTGCTTTATGACAATATATGCACTTATAGTTTGAACTTATTGATGGCCGTCTGCATATCTGCGGCCAGATTAGCCAGCGCCTGAGAAGCTGCTGCGATCTCTTCATTCGAGGCCGACTGTTCTTCCGTCGATGCCGATATGGTCGTGGTATGCTCGGCCGTTTTGCGGCTGATCGAATCAATAGAATCCACAGCCGTCACAATATTACCAGCTCCATCCGAAACCGAGTTGACGGAGCTGCTGATCTCATCGACCTTTTCCTTGATGCCGTTCACCTTGCGCATGATCTCCTCAAACTGGACACCAACATCGCGGATGGCCTGAGTTCCAGACTGTACCTCGCCTGTTCCCTGTTCCATTGCTTCCACAGCACGATCCGTATCCTGCTGGATGGTCAGGATACGTTCCTTGATCTGCTCAGCCGAAGTCTGAGACTCTGCCGCCAGCTTGCGGACTTCTTCTGCTACTACCGCAAAGCCACGGCCATGCTCACCAGCACGAGCAGCCTCGATAGCAGCATTGAGTGCCAGCAGATTTGTCTGGTCGGCAATCGAGGAAATCGCCTCGACAATCTGCCCGATCTGTTGGGAATTCTCCCCCAGAGTACGAACAACATCGGCCGAATCCATGACGCTCTTCTCGATATGCTCCATTTTCTGCGTAGCATCTTTCATGAGCTGTTCGCCCTGCTGTGCAGCCTCCGACGTGCTGAGTGCAGCCTCCGTCACCTGCCGGGTTCTGGCCGTCATCGTCGTAATGTCCGTGAACACCTCATTGACATTCTTCTTGGCCCCATCAATATCACCGAGCTGCTGATTCATCCCCTGTGATACCTCGCCGACAGTCTCGGCAACATGGACAGCCGCTCCTGCAGACTGCTGCGCATTAGCCGTCAGTTCCTCCGAGGAAGCTGCGACCTGCTCCGAGGTTGAAGCCATGGTTCCAATAAGCTCGCGCAAATGCTGGTGCATCGCATTAAAGGCCCGTGTCATCGAGCCGATCTCGTCCTCAGAGGTTACCTGCAGCGCATTGACCTGCAGATTCCCATCGGCCAGCTGGGCCGCCTGCGCTTCCAGCGCCACAATCGGCCGCGTAATACGTGCTGCAAACTGCAGACACATAAATACGATCAGGAACAGGCCGGCGATAATCAAAATACCATAAATCAGCTTAAGATGGTTTACAGCAGCAAATACGAAATCATAAGGAATGGAGATCCCAACCAGCCAGCCTGTAGTCGGCACGGTCGTATAGCAGAATACCTGCTCGCCATCGGCATTCTTATAGGTAAAATACCCGTTCCCTTTCTGGAACATCGTATCCAGCTTATCACCGATACCCGGGATATCTATCTTTAGCCTCTGACATCAGTTTTTCCTGACCAGAAGTTGCCAGCAGCTTACCAGTCTTCTCAATGATATATCCCGTGCCCTCACCGCGATACTTGATCTGCGCAACACGCTCTTTCAAAACATTAAGCGTGATGTCCCCGCAAATTGCACCAGCAAACTGCTTGTTCGGGCCATAGAACGGGGCAATAGCCGAAACGACCAGATCGCCTGTACTCTTACTGATATAGACGTCCGTGTAGACCGTCTTGCCCGCATTACGCGCCTGTGAATACCAGGGGCGCGCTTTTGGATCAGTCTTGCCAGTCTCATCGCCGCTCTTATACGGCAGGAACATCCCCTGCTCATCACCGCGCGTCATCTCCTGAATATCTTTATCCGATGCCGCAACAGCCAGCAGATGCTTCATGTCAGCTGCCGACGGATTCATGCCGGCAATGCTCATTTCGGTCATAATATCAGCCTGTGAAGACACCGGCTTGGCCTTTTCCCGCAGCCAGCCATCCAGCGATTCGCCTTCGGCACGGACCATCGCATCCATCTCGGCATTGACGCTCTCTTCCAGATTACTATAGGCCGTAAAATAGCCAATAATCGAGACCGCAGCCAAAATAATACCGACTACGCCAGACAATACAATGAATTTCTGTTTTATCCCCATTGCATCTCACTCCTTTTCCTCAAAAAACTACTACACCCTATTACCTCTAGTAGTTCAAGAACAACAAAGAAAATCCTTTATTCATCCCGACAAAAAAGCAGCCATTTCTGGCTGCTCAGAACTACCAAATGGTGGAGATGAGGAGAATCGAACTCCTGTCCGAAATACATCCACATCACGAAGCACTATCGCAATAGCCTGAGAATGCAGGCTTCATAGGAGCGAAACTCTGAGATTCAGAGTTCTCCACCACCTGTTTTTGCAAAAAACAGGAAAACTGCTGTGTTTATTTAAGACCTTCAGCCCTGCTCACAGCTGGCGATACCGAAGGGGCTATCTGAGCTAGGCTCAGGCAGCGAATGCGTAATCGTTTTCGTCAATTACATTTGTTGGCCAGGAGTTAGGCTTCATGACCGTGGGCCTGCGAACTTCGTGGCTTCAGTACCCCGTCGAGACCATTACATCCCCACGTTGTGTGAAATACGGTATCCCTTACCGTACTCCTAAGTATACGTCACCAAACGGCTTCCTGTCAAGGAAATACTTATAAACCGCACGGCGTATAGTAGTTTAATGATGCCCCATATAAAGTCTAATTTCAAAGGTGTTGTACTTGGCTTGACAATTCGCCATACAAATCATGTACACCCTCTTCGGTTAGTCTAAGCTAGCCTTGAGTCCAGTAGTATTGGCAACCATCCAAAACATATTCATAAGAAATCCGTCATCATATTTTATCATACTGTCAGTACAATCTCTTGTTACTCCGGTTCGTCCTTTGCTTACAGCTTTACACAATACAACCTTTCGCTTTCCATTCTTTTTATACGTTTGAAACGTAAATGTATATTGTGTCAAGGAACCAGGCCCACCCGATGGAGCCACACCTCCGCCCGTTCCGTAGACTAAGAACCCTAATGTTGCTACATTCCCATCAATTGTATAGTAACAGCTAGATTGATCCAAATAAAAAACCGATGCGTCATTAGCACCTACCATAGGATATTTGCCGTACAAGGGTGCATGCTCTCCACCACAACGAGCTGTAGGTATATTTTCATTGTCAGCAGAAACGATTGTTGATCCACTAAATAACGTCCCTGCAACAATTGCAATACTGAATACTTTTTTTAAATCCATTTATCATTCGCCATCCTTTACTCTATCGAAAATCTCTTTTACTATTATACACCTGATCAGCTAAATTAAAAAGCAAACCTCTCCCAAGATAGACTCATCCGCCTTAATCTTTGCTCGTGTATTGACGGACAATATCACGAAAAAGTCTCTGACAGTTGCATTCTGTCCATTTTTTCGTTAGGATTATAGTATTGTATAAGATTGAAAGGATTACCTTATGACGACGAATATTACCAGACATTCCACGATCCTGTTAAGCAGCGGACATCTTCTCAATGATTTCTACTGCAATTTCCTGCCGGTTCTGCTGCCGATCATCATGCCCCGGCTCGGTCTTTCCCTGACCCTTAGCGGCCTTATGGTCATGGTGATGTCGATCACCAGCAATATGCTGCAGCCGGTTTTTGGCTATCTGCTGGACCGGCACAACATGAGCCGGCTGCTGATCCCGGTTATCCCGTTCGGTGCAATGTGCATCTGCGCGATTGGTTTTGTCACGACCAAGTCAATGCTCTTCCTGCTGGTTGCACTGACCGGATTATCGGTATCGACCTTCCACCCGCTCGGTTCGGCACTGCTTGCCAAGACTACTGCTGCCAATCAGCAGGGCAGCTCTGTATCCTACTATATTGCCGGTGGTAATATGGGCTATGCCTTTTCGCCAATTGTGCTGGTTGCATTTACAGCCCATTTCGACCTGACTGCACTGCCCTGGCTTATTCTGCCGAGCCTGCTGCTGGCATTCCTTTACTGGCGCTCCAACCTATCGTCAATCAATACCTGCTCCGATTTGGTCAGTGCCGCGCCAGTCCAGCTGCGTCAACAGCTACTCAATCCCGCCATCCTGCGCCTCAATCTGTCAATGGGTCTGCGCTGCTGGACGCATGTCTCCGTCTCTACCTTTCTGCCGCTGCTGCTCATCGGCGCAGGCTATTCCGCATTCCTGTCAGGCACGCTGTTGACCCTTTTCCTGATTGGCTGTACGATTGGCGGACTGATTGGCGGAGCTCTTGGTGACCGGTTCCGGCATAAGACAATCATCACTGCCGGTCTGATTCTGAGTTTCTTCCCTACCTGTTATTTTTTCCTGCATCCGGGGACACAGCCACTCTCGCTGCTGGCACTTTTCCTCTCTGGCGCCTGTCTGCTGGCACCACAGCCCAGCTCTATCGTATGGGCGCAGCGCCTTATGCCAGCCAATACCGGCATGGCCTCTGGACTGATGATGGGCTTTTCCTTTGGGCTTGGCAGTATCGGCACCGCCATCACCGCGGCCGTCGCAGACCATATCGGTCTGACCACTGCTCTGCTGCTGACCTCGCTGCCTCTGCTGCTGGCCGCAGCTGTATCGTTCCTGACCCCGGAAAAATGATCGTATAAAGGAGCATCGACCTATGGATTTCAGAACCTCAACCGGCATGTCAATCTGCCGGACCGCCCGCAAACTGCATCAGCATCTGGAGCACTGCTTTCAGCCCTACGATGTAACACCCGGCCAATGGTCACTGGTCCGGCAGCTCCAGGAAACCCCGGGTATCAGCCAGAAACAGCTGGCCGACCTGCTGGAGAAAGATCAGAACAATGTCAAAGCTCTCGTTGACCGGCTGGTCCGCAAGGATCTGGTTGAGCGGCGCCGCAGCCTTGAAGACCAGCGGGCTTTTGAGCTTTTCCTGACAGACAGCGGCCATGCCTGCTTCGACCGGGTGGTCTCGGTGGACGATACCTTCATGGATTCTGTCCTGACCGGACTTTCACCAGCAGAAATCGATACCTTTACCTGCCTGCTGCGAAAAATTGAGAACAATGTCTCGGATTAATTCCGGGATTTTTCTCTTGCTAATACTACGCT
>ERZ650307.1751-NODE-1751-length-12088-cov-5.680711_pt1 | contig 12088 bp, 10 predicted proteins | sample MGYA00376243_ERZ650307 | MGnify/ENA primary metagenome ERZ650307 (study PRJEB26733, sample SAMN07839242) | wastewater metagenome | biome: urban; feature: artificial channel; material: waste water | place: USA: North Carolina | collected 2016-03-31 ... | reverse complement strand
TAACACTACAGATTCTGGTCCTGTCATTCCTGGTTCGAATCCAGGTAGCCCAACACAACACACCGATAAAAACCCACTAAAATCGCAAGTTTTAGTGGGTTTTTTATTGCTTTTCGACCATGTGCAAATTTTTCATAATCGGTATTCGGGTTCAGTTTGAAAACTCGGTGGTCGAATCGGTGGTTGTGTCAAAACAAGAATATCAGCGAGTTCGTTTTGACACAACCACTTTTTATATGCTTATTATTATAAGATTATCACATCTACCCCCGGCTTTAGCTTTTCTTGATTTTGCGGATCGGCAATCTGCATATCCGTCACCTTGCCTTTGCTTCTCTTTATTTGTACAACACAGGGCTTCAGGGCTTTTACCTTTATTTCTTCATTGTCGAAAGTGCCGGGCTTGAAGAATACGATTTGCAGAATTCCCGATTTCCGATTATTGACGGCTTGTATTTCCGTATCATTCCGTTCTATTTTCAGATGACGGCAGGAGTATGTTTTCATTTTTTCCGGATGGTTGATTCCCGGTACAACGATATATGCGTAAGATGCGTTTCGGGGAGATTGTCCGTGATTAATGACCAGATTGAATATCGGCATGCTGATTTCCGTAGCAGGATAATTGAAATTGATTTTTGCCCAGTTGCCTTTTTGTCTGTCCATCTTTAGCTTTATATTGTTTCCCTGAGGGAAGAGATAGGCGATGCTGTCATGCCAGATCCATTGCGGAGCCTGCTCAAAAGCAAATTCTCCTTGGGTTGCTTGCTGGAGCGCTTTTCCCGTATTTATCCATACATTTCCATCCAGATGGCATTGATTGACAGTGGTAACGATGTCTGTCGGAACATTTGAACCGATTCCGCTGCCTAAGCAAACCACTTCGTTGTCGAACATAAACCATGATTTTTGAGCTTTTACACCATAGTCATCCATCTTGAAAGTCATTACACCGTATTTCCCATCGGACACTCCCCCTGTGAATGTGCAGGTTCCTTTGCTTCCCCAGTCAACGGGATTGCGTTTTTCGCCTGCAGGCAAGGTGGTTCCCGGTATTCTGTCCCACTCCCAGACGGGGAAGATGTCGGCATACTCATTGCCGTTGACGCGAATGTTGGTGGCGCCGTCACTCATATAGGTCCCGTATAGATTTTCACCGTTACCGCTTTCGGTCTTGTTGGTGCGTGTTGAAGAGGTGCGCACGGAAAAGTCGTAATTTTGTCGGTTGTGTAGCATATAGTCTGAGCAATGATACATTGTATTCTTGTCCGAACGCTGATACGATGCTTCCTGGGTGAGGAAACGGCGGGCAATGTCTGCATATTCGCCGGCATGTTTGGCATCAAGGGCCTGCAGGTTTCTGAACAGGGCTGCGCAATCCCCGTAATCCAATGTTCCTTTGCGGCTGACACCTCTGCCTGTTACACTGAAGTCCAGATACCTGCTTCGGAATACATTGAAGTAGGTATTACGGATAAAGTTGGAAAACAAGGTGAGTTTCTCCGGATTCATGGCATATTTTGTACCGTTGAGGATATTGCCCATGCGGACTATGTTGTCAACGAACACTGTTCCGTATCCGCCGATGTAAAGTTGCGGCCCGTGCTGGTGATAAGACAAGTCTTCCTGTATGCCTTCGTTTGCAACGATTTGTACGGGATAGAATATTTCATCGGCATTGACACGCACAATACTGTCATTCTTCAACAGGCAGCCTCTTACTAAATGATGAATGGCAATGTCCATTTTATTGGCGCCGGTCCATTTGCGTGGGTCGCTGCGTTCGCCCATTGCTTTTAAAATAGGCATACGGATTTCGGACGGAAGTTTCTTTTGTCCCGCATCCATCAGAGCAAGGAGCGAGGCTTGTGTTTGCGGAACGGAAATCTGGTTATACCACCAGTTGAAACAGGTAGGGTCTTGTTTCACCCAATACTGCAGGGCATCTCTGATTGCATTGTATAATACCTCGTTACCGTAATAACGTGATTGCTTGTCGGTATATGAGGCGGCTATTGTAACCAAACGTTTCAGGTGCTCTACCGGTTCCCAGTTGGTACGGAAAAAGCAGGCATAATCGAGGTCGCTCCATTTACCTTCCGGAAGCATGGAGCGCAGTAATTTTTCCGTTGCGCGGTCTGCTTGCTGTGTGGTGGTTTTGGCATACAATTCTTCGCGTATCCGTTCAAGTATCTGCTCATATTCGTCTTGCGGAATATAGGTTGGGCTTTGGCTTCGCTTTCCGTTGGCGGGATTATAGCGGGCGGAATAGGAAGGGGTCTCACGTTTTATCTTTCCCGCCATTTCCAGGGTAACTACTCCTTTGGCAGCTCTGTTAGTATATATTTCGGTTACGAGGTTGATGTCGTTTTCTGTTCTGCCTTGCGGGTGGTAGACCAACCGTATTATGCCTTCCTCACCGGGTTGATAGGCTTTTTCAGTCCATTCGGACGAGGTGCATCCGCAGCCGGTAATGATGTTTTTGATAGTGAGAGGTTTGTCGCCGGTGTTTACGAACCGGAAGTCATGGCTGACATTCCCGTCTTGTTCCCGGACGGTTCCCCAATTGAATTTGGTTTCTGAGAATGTGATTTCTTGTGCCGGTAGCAGACTGTTTACAGTCAGCAGCACGATTCCTAAAGTCAGAATTCTTTTCATAATTCAGCAGTGAGATTAGATTTAGATAAAAAAGAGGTTATGTCAAAAGCCTTTTATCCTTTTGGCATAACCTCATATTATTAGGTGAGAAAAATTATTCCGCTTCGTTGATTGAATTGTCAATCACCTTGATTTTCTGTTTAACCAGCTCTATGTCACCTTTCAGCTTCTCGACTTTACGGTTAAGTTCGGTCAGGAGGCTGTTGCCTTTCTTGGACGAAGCAGTCAGGAAGCCTAAGTTGTTTTCGTAAGTCTGCAATTCGTTTTTCATGTTTTCGCAGGCGCGTACCAGTTTGTCCCGTTCACGATAAAGGGCTTGCGGGCTGCCTTCCTGGATACTGCTGATGGACGATTTGAAATTACTCAGCTTCTTGTTGGAAGCACTGATGTTGAAGTGTTCAAACAGCTTGTCTATCCGGCCGTGGTATTGTTTGTAAATTTTGTCTTTTTCTTTGAATGGTACATGTCCTATGCCGTTCCACTCTTTCATAAGTTCGCGGACCAGTTGGGTGGCTTCTTCCACATCCATTGTTTCGTCAATGGCTGTCAGCTTTTCGATAATGGCTTTCTTCTTTTCCAGATTCTCCTGTTCAACGGAACGTTGTGAGGAAGTTGCCTTGTTTTTCTGTTCAAAGAAGTAATCGCAGGCGGAGATGAACCGTTTCCAGATAGCATCCGAATATTTCTTGGCAACGGGACCTACCGTTTTCCACTCTTTCTGGAGTTTGGTCAGTTCGTCAGCTGTTGCTTTCCAGTCGGTACTGTCTTTCAGGGCCTCTGCTTTTTCGCATAAGGCACGTTTCTTTTCAAGATTCCCGTTCATGCCTTCTTTCAGGGATTTGAAGAATTCCCCTTTCTTCTGGAAGAACTCGTCACAAGCTTTGCGGAAGCGTTCGAATATCTTCACGTTCATCTTTTGCGGAGCAAAACCGATGGTCTTCCATTTATTTTGCAAAGCGATGATTTCCTGGGTTTTGTTTTCCCAGGAAGCGAAGTTGGTAAGTTCGCTGTAGTCAATGGCCTCGATGATTTCGCAAATTACGGTCTTTTGGTCGAGATTATGTTGCTCGGCCTCTTTCAGGGCTTCAAAATGCTGCTGGTGACGGCGGTTCACAGTAGTAGAAGCTGCTTTGAAGCGTGCCCATATTTCATCGCGCAGCTCTTTGGCTACCGGTCCTGTATCGCGGAATTCCTGATGCAGTTTCTGCAATTGATGGAAAGCGGAAACAACATCCGCTTCGTCTGCCAGTTTCTCGGCAGCTTCGCAAAGGTGGTTCTTGATTTCAAGATTCTTCTTGAAGTCATATTCACGGAATTCGTTGTTCAGTTTTAAAAGGTCGTAGAACTTTTCGACATACAGCTGGTAGTTCTTCCACAGCTCGTTAATCCTGGCTTGCGGCACGATTTTAACCTCATTCCATTGCTGTTGCAATTTCTTGAATTCCGTATAGTTCTTGTTGGCGTCTTCCGGAGATTCCACCAACTCTTTCAGTTCCTCGATGATGGAAAGCTTGATTTGCAGGTTGAGCTCTTTCTGTTTTTCCTGCTCTGCATTGAGTGCGTTTCTTTTTTCCTTGATGACGGACATGGTATTCTTGAATTCCTCTTCCAAAGTATCGGCTTGTGGAACGAACTCTTCAATAGTTCCTCCATTCTCAACGAACAGCTTCTTGGCGGCTTCCTGCTCTGAGTTATGTAGTTTGTAGAAAGCCTGTTTCAAACCGTCTATCTCCGATTTGGCAGCATTCTCTACATCTGCGGCAATCGCTTTAAGCTTGTTCAGAATCTCTTCTTTAGTGAGTTTTTGAACTGATTCGGCCGGCTTGTCAGTCAAGGTTACCTCAGCGGGAGTTTCTGTTGTTGCCGGCTCAGAAACCTCTGCTGTTTTTTTGTCTTCTTCTAATTCCACCGGCTTGTCGGGGAGATTAGTGTCATGAGTGTCCGTCATTTGTATTTACTTTTTAGAAACGGGATATCCCGTTCGGGTTACATTAGGTTACAAATTAATGAAATAAAATGATTACTTCATACTTTTTTCATCGTTTTTTTTCGATTTAGCCGTTTCAGGCCAATAGTACGGTGATGCCCATATACATCATCATGCCGATAATGTCGTTGGTGATGGATATGAACGGTCCTGTGGCAATGGCCGGGTCCACTTTCAGCTTTTCGAGTGTCATGGGTACCAATGTTCCGAAAATGGAAGCGAACATGACAACGGCGAACAGACTGATGGATACCGAGTAGGTAACTGTGGCCGTACCGCCGAACCGTACAAAATTGTATATGTACACCAGCAAGGATATGATGGTTGCATTGATTGCCGCCACTACGGATTCCTTGGCGATTTGCTTGAATGTGTCTTTGGCATCCAAAGAACTGTTGGCAAGTCCCTGTACGATAATTGCAGAGGATTGGGTTCCTACATTTCCGCCTGTACCGCCAATCAGAGGGATGTACAGCGCCATTTCGGGATGTGCGGCGAAGGTAGCGTCAAAATTACCCAATATCATGGAGTTGCCGATACCGCCCAGCATACCGATAAGCAACCACGGCAGGCGTGCGGAAGTCTGGCGCATGACGTTGTCGTCCGTCTCCACATCCTGTGACAAACCGGATGCCAACTGGTAGTCGCGTTCCGATTGCTCACGAACCTCGTCCATGACGTCGTCTACGGTAATCTGCCCTACCAGGCGGCCTATGCTGTCGACGACAGGTACTGCCACCAAGTCGTATTTCTCGATAATCTGCACCACTTCGTCTGTGGGAGTGTCTACATGGACGGAAATGGGGTCTTTCCTCATTACATGCTTCACTTTGGAGACGGAAGGAGAGGTAATCATTTTCTTTAGCGGGAATACACCTTGCAGCCGTTCGTCATCGTCAATGACATATACGTAGTAGATTTCGTCCAACTGTTCGGCTTGCAGGCGCATCTCTTTCAGGCATTCAGGCATACTCCAGTTCTCGTTGACGGTTACCATTTCCGTACCCATCAAACCACCGGCGGTATCTTCATCGTACTTCAAGAGGTCTACGATGTCTCCGGCCTGCTCTATATCCTCAATATGCGACAGTACCTCTTCTTTTTTCTCCTCGTCGAGGTCACGCATCAGGTCTACGGCATCGTCCGTATCCATATAATCCACAAACCGCTTGGCAATGGTTTCCGAAGGCAGAAGTTCCAGGAATTCTTTCCGGACGTCTTCGTCCATTTCTACCAGTACGTCGGCGGCTGTTTCGTTGTCGAGGAGACGGTAAACGAAGCGTGCCTCTTCGGGCGCGAGGTCATTACACAGTTCGGCAATATCTGCCGGATGCAGGTCGATAAGAAGCGCCTTGACGTTTTCCGCGTCTTTCTGCTCTATAAAGCTTTTGACTTTATCTATGTATTCTTCGTCTATTTCCATAACTCATAGTGTATTGGTAATAGTGTACCGTTAAGGGCTGAAACCGTTAATTTCTCATTTTTCTGTCGTCTCTTTCAATGCTGTTTCCACCTGATTGGTCAATTCTATAAACTCCTGTACGGAAAGTTGCTCGGGGCGTTTGTTGAAGAGAGGGTCTTCGGTCAGCGGACATTCTTTGCCGAGTATCGGTTTTATGGAATTACGCAAGGTTTTCCGGCGTTGGTTGAATGTAGTTTTTACAACTTGTTTAAACAGCTTTTCGTCACATCCCAATTGCTGCGTGTCATTGCGCGTCATGCGAATAACGGCGCTTTTTACTTTTGGGGGAGGATTGAACACGTGTTCGCTTACGGTGAAGAGGTATTCCACCCGATACCAAGCCTGTATCAGTACACTCAGAATGCCGTATGTCTTACTGCCGGGACCGGCTGCGATACGCTCGGCAACCTCTTTCTGTATCATGCCCGTACAGCACGGTATCAGTTCTTTGTTATCCAACATCTTGAAGAATATCTGGCTGGATATGTTATACGGATAATTGCCCGTCAGTACGAAAGGCTGTCCGTCGAACAGGCGTTGCAGGTTCATTTTCAGGAAGTCGTCTTCGATGATGTTATCCTCCAGTTGCGGGTAGGCTTCCCGCAGATAGGCCACCGATTCATAATCCACTTCCACAACTTTTACCGTGCGCTCTTTGGGCAGGAGAAATTGGGTCAGCACTCCCATGCCCGGTCCTACTTCCAATATCGGAAGATTGGGACAGGCGTCTACGGTGTCGGCAATGTCCTGTGCTACTTTCAGGTCTTTCAGAAAGTGCTGGCCGAGAAACTTTTTAGGTTTAACTAATCTCATGTATCAACTAAATCGTTACTTTTGCGGTTCAAAGGTAATCCTTTTCGGCGAATTACGAGTTACAAATCACAAATTACGACGCGTGCCGGATGAATTTTAAGGGAAAACGATGAATAAGATAATAAAAAAAACATTGAAAATCGTGTTGCCCGTTCTTTTGGGCGGTTTTATCCTGTATTGGGTGTATCGTGATTTTGATTTTGAACGTGCGAAAGAACTGCTTTTGCATGGCACTGACTGGGGGTGGATGCTGTTTTCATTGTTTTTTGGCGTAATGAGCCATGTGTTTCGCGGGTGGCGCTGGCGACAGACGCTGGAACCGTTGGGGGCTTATCCTAAAAGGAGCGATTGCGTGGACGCCATTTTCATTTCCTATGCTACCAATTTGATATTGCCTCGTGTGGGTGAAGTGTCGCGTTGCGGTGTTCTGGCTAAGTATGATGATGTATCATTTTCCAAATCTTTGGGAACTGTGGTCACCGAGCGGTTGGTGGACACCTTGTGTATTCTTTTGATTACGGGACTTACCTTTCTGGCTCAGATGCCTGTGTTTCTCCGTTTCTTTCAGGAAACGGGTACAAAAATTCCTTCGCTGATGCATCTGTTGACATCGCCCTGGTTTTATGTCTCCCTGTTCTGTGTTATCGGCGTGCTGGTGCTTATGTACTATCTGATGCGGATGCTTTCTTTTTTTGAGAAAGTGAAGGGAGTTGTGCTGAATGTATGCGAGGGGGTAATGTCGCTCCGCAATGTGAAGAACATTCCGCTGTTTATTCTCTATACATTGCTTATTTGGGGATGCTATTTCTATCATTTCTATCTGACTTTCTATAGCTTTTCTTTTGCGGAGCATCTTGGCTTTCAGGCTGCAATGGTGATGTTTGTGGGCGGGACGTTTGCTGTAATCGTACCTACACCCAACGGGGCAGGTCCCTGGCATTTTGCCGTTATCACCATGATGATGCTTTATGGTGTGAATGCTACGGATGCTGGTGCTTTTGCACTGATAGTGCATGGCATTCAAACTTTGCTGGTTGTGTTGCTCGGTATCTATGGCGGGCTACATGTTTCGTTGGTAAACCGTACGAAATGAATGACTTGAATTGATACTTTCACAGAAATATAAACACATAAATAACCCATATGTCTGATACTTTATCATCTGCATTTGCAGATACGAAGCCGCATTATAACATACTCGACGGGCTACGTGGAGTGGCGGCATTGACAGTTGTCTGTTTTCACTTGTTCGAGGCTTATGCTACCAGCCATTTGGACCAGAAGATTAATCACGGATATTTGGCTGTTGATTTTTTCTTTATTTTATCCGGATTCGTTGTTGGCTATGCTTATGATGATCGGTGGAAAACAATGCGTATTGCTGACTTTCTTAAACGTCGGTTTATTCGTTTGCATCCTATGGTCATTATCGGAGCGCTTATTGGAGCTGTAATGTTCTATTTTCAAGGCTGTTCTGTTTGGGATGTTTCACAGGTGCCCGTAGTGGCGCTGATAATTGCTACGCTAATGAATGTTCTTCTGATTCCGGCAACTCCCGGTATGGAAATTCGAGGCGTAGGTGAAATGTATCCTCTGAACGGACCGAGTTGGTCTTTGTTTTTTGAATATATAGGCAATATTCTATATGCATTCTTTCTACATAAGCTCTCTACAAAAGTCCTTTCCATATTGGTGTTGTCAGCGGGTTGCGGACTGGCCATATTTGCTCTTTGGGGGCCGCTTGGCGATATATGTGTGGGCTTTGCTTTGACGGAAGAAAATATAATAGGTGGTTCTTTACGGTTGCTGTTCTCATTTCCGGCGGGATTATTGTTGTCACGTATATTCAAGCCTGTCAAGGTACGAGGAGCTTTCTGGATAGGGAGTTTCTCTATTGTGGTTTTATCGGCGGTTCCCAGAATTGGTGGCAGTGAACATTTATGGATGAATGGCTTGTATGATACTATATGCTTTGCCGTTGTATTCCCTTTGTTAGTCTGTCTTGGGGCTTCGGGAAAGACTACGGATAAAGTCACGACACGGGTTTGCAGGTTTCTGGGAGATATATCCTATCCGTTGTACATGGTGCATTATCCTTTTATCTATCTGTATTATGCTTGGGTTAAAAATGAGAACCTTACATTCATACAGTCTCTGCCGGGTGCGGTAGCACTTGTTGCGGGTTCAGTTGTTTTGGCTTACTTATGTCTGAAACTGTATGATGAACCGGTACGCAGGTTTCTATCCCGGCGACTTCGTATAAATTGAACGGGGTTTTACCGATTTTTGCAATTCCGATTAGAGCGATATTGAAAAATAACTCTTATATTTGCGAAAACAACTTTTATAATTATGAGTACAATCTTGCAGTTAGCTCCACAAAATGTGTGGAAGCATTTCTATTCGCTGACTCAGATACCCCGTCCTTCCGGACATATGGAGAGAATAACTGAGTTCTTGGTAAATTTTGGTAAAAGTCTGGGCTTGGAATCATTTGTTGACGAGGTTGGCAATGTCATTATCCGTAAACCTGCTACACCAGGTATGGAAAACCGAAAAGGTGTCATTCTGCAGGCACACATGGACATGGTGCCGCAGAAGAACAACGATACGGTTCATGATTTTACTAAAGACCCTATTGAAACGTACATTGACGGTGATTGGGTGAAGGCCAAAGGTACTACTTTGGGAGCTGACAACGGATTGGGCGTAGCCGCTATTATGGCTGTACTTGAGGCAAAAGACCTGAAACATGGTCCGTTGGAAGCGTTGATAACCAAGGATGAGGAAACGGGTATGTATGGCGCATTCGGCTTGAAACCGGGTACACTAAACGGTGAGATCTTGTTGAATCTTGATTCGGAGGACGAAGGAGAACTTTATATCGGTTGCGCAGGCGGTATTGATATTACGGCTACATTGGAATATAAGGAAGAGACTCCTGCTGCTGATTTAGTAGCTCGTAGAATAACTTTGAAAGGTTTGCGTGGCGGACATTCCGGATTGGAAATCAATCAGGGACGAGGCAATGCCAATAAATTGCTTACACGTATCGTACACGATTTGCTGATTGAGTTCGATTGTCAGTTATCAAGTTTTGAAGGTGGCAATATGCGTAATGCCATTCCGCGTGAGGCACATGCCGTATTGGTATTTAATCCCGAAGACATTGAAGGATTGGAAGACTATATCAAGGAATATGAGGTACAGATTAATGAAGAATATACCTCGATTGAAGAAGGCATTGTTGTAAAACTGGAGAACGTAGACTTGCCTGCTGCCATTGTTCCCGAAGAAATTCAGGATAATATGATTAGTGTATTAATGGCCTGTCAGAATGGGGTTATGCGTATGATTCCTACTGTTCCCGATACAGTGGAGACTTCTTCCAATCTGGCCATTGTAACGATTGGCGGCGGTAAGGCTGATGTTCGTATATTGGCTCGCAGCTCTTGCGATACGATGAAAGATTTCCTGGCAGATAGCCTGACTGCATGTTTCTCTATGGCAGGTATGAAAGTAGAACTGAGCGGCAGTTACTCCGGCTGGCAGCCCAATGTGGATTCTCCGATTCTGCATGCCATGACGTTGTCCTATAAGCAACAATTCGGTATAGAGCCGGCTGTAAAGGTGATTCATGCAGGTTTGGAGTGCGGTATTATCGGCGCCAACTGTCCGGGACTTGATATGATTTCTTTCGGACCGACGTTGCGTTCACCGCATTCGCCCGATGAACGTGCATATATCCCGTCTGTAACGAAGTTCTATGACTTCTTGGTTGCTACTTTGGAACAGACTCCCGAAAAGTAATTTTCTTTATACATAACAATGTGAAAGCAGAGTGTGGTTGCGCTCTGCTTTTTTTATTGCTGCCATTTTCATTCTGGTCTGTCAGAATTACTTTGCTTTCCTGACATTTTGTCCTTGCTTGCTACTGTAATATTGCAGGAAATTGATTTAGGTCAAGAAATATGTTTTAAAACATGTTTTTCTATATGTTTTCACTTGTAATCTTGAACAAAGGCCTTATTTTTGTGTTGTAAAACATAGAAATGATAGGATAACAAGTTATTTTTAAGAATAACAAGATTGATTTTAGGAGGATAACAAAATGAAAAAGTTAAGAAAATTGTTCAGACATTTCGGTGAAGCCGATAAGAACATTTGGGGTTATGTAATGCTTTAAGCATTCATTCCCCCTTTTTAAGAGAGAAAGTAGTTTTCAGTTTTCAAGATGTTAGTTTAGTTTTTTAAGGTTATGAGAAAGAAAATAATGGATTCATTCAGACGTATTCTCGCTGAGGTAGGTCGTAATGAGATGTTGATGATGGGATATACCATCAAGAAATAAAGAAAAAAGTGTTTTCAGGGTATCAGTTTAATTTTTAAGATTATGGGAAAAAAGATTGTAAATTCTTTTAAAGACATTCTCTCCAGAGTTGGTGAGAATTGGATTGAAGCAATGAAGTATTATAACTACCCGAGATGAGTGTAGTAATTGATAAGAAACCGGGGGATATGTTCTGAGAATGTATCCCCCGGTTTCTTTTTATAACCGTAGGTTTTTATGTCAGTATATGCTTTGTTTCTTTATTTTTTCTAAAAAGCTGGTACAATGTGGTTATTATTTTGTTATTTTTACAGTGGACATTCATGTAGCGGTGATATGAATGCAGCTAATCATACAGATAAATCTTTATTGTTTGATACCTGATTCGCATAAAAAAACAAAAACTAATAACAAATAGAATAGCTATGAATAAAATTCGAAGTTTTTTTACATTGTTGCTGCTGATGATAGGGTTGTGCTTGTCTACCTTACAAGCCCAGTCATATAACAGCCTGTGGAAACAGGTAGAGCAAGCCCAAAAGAAAAGTTTGCCGCAAACAGTAGTGAAATTGACGGGGCAAATCTACCGTAAAGCCGAACAGGAAAAGAATGTTATGCCACAAAGGGCACCCAACACCAGATTTCTTATTTTCATAAGCTCTTCAAATTATTTATTTACTTTTCTGACTTAACCTTCTGTATAATAATGACTGTACCTGTCAGCAGCATCTATTTCGCCAAAGTTAACACTTCCTTCTAAATAATGAGACATATACCCGCAAAATAGATTATTTATTTCTGTCAACTGAATCTATATACAATAGACGGTTCAGAAAGA
>ERZ650307.1750-NODE-1750-length-12089-cov-7.311700_pt1 | contig 12089 bp, 9 predicted proteins | sample MGYA00376243_ERZ650307 | MGnify/ENA primary metagenome ERZ650307 (study PRJEB26733, sample SAMN07839242) | wastewater metagenome | biome: urban; feature: artificial channel; material: waste water | place: USA: North Carolina | collected 2016-03-31 ... | reverse complement strand
ATCTTGCTGCCGGCGTAATCCCGCAGCATTTTTTGATGGATTTCATGATAAAAAAGGCCGTCTGAAACACCATGGTTTCAGACGGCCTTTATCTTTATCGGCAGCTCAAGGCATCAAGCTTCTTTGCCCTCTGCTGCTTTTTGGCGCAAACGCAAACCCAATTCACGCAATTGTTTATCGTCCACATGATTGGGCGCATCCACCAGCAAATCTTGCGCGCGCTGGGTTTTCGGGAAGGCAATCACATCGCGGATGGATTCGGCACCGGCCATCAATGTTACCAAACGGTCGAGGCCGAAGGCCAAGCCGCCGTGCGGGGGCGCGCCGAATTTGAGGTTGTCGAGCAAGAAGCCGAATTTGTTTTGCTGTTCTTCCGGGCTGATTTTCAGCGCCGCAAACACTTTTTCCTGAATGTCGGCGCGGTGGATACGGATGGAGCCGCCGCCGATTTCCCAGCCGTTGAGCACCATATCGTAGGCGCGGGCGAGGCAGTTTTCGGGGTCGCTGTCCATCAGGTCTTCGTGGCCCGGTTTCGGTGAGGTAAACGGATGGTGCATGGCAGCGTAGCGGTTGTTTTCTTCGTCGTATTCAAACATGGGGAAGTCCACCACCCACAGCGGCCGCCATTCGTTGGTGAAGTAGCCGCCTTCGGCGCCGTGCTCATGGCCGATTTTGATGCGCAAGGCGCCGATGGCTTCGTTCACCACTTTGGCTTTATCAGCACCGAAGAAGATGATGTCGCCGTTTTGGGCGCCGGTTTGCTCGATAATGGCTTTCAGAGCGTTTTCCGACAAGAATTTCACAATCGGGCTTTGCAGGCCGCTGTCTTCACCGTTACTCAAGTTGGTCACATCGTTCACTTTGATGTAGGCCAAGCCTTTGGCGCCGTAAATGCCGACAAATTTGGTGTATTCGTCGATGTCTTTACGGCTCAATTTCGCACCGCCAGGCACGCGCAAGGCCACCACGCGGCCGCCTTTCATGTCGGCAGCGCCGCGGAATACTTTGAATTCTTCCGTTTTCATCAATTCGGTAAGCTCGGTGAATTTCAAGTCGACGCGCAAATCGGGTTTGTCGGAGCCGTAGTAAAACATGGCTTCGCTAAACGGCATACGCGGGAAATCGCCCAATTGCACGCCCAGCGCTTCTTGAAACACTTGCTTGGCCATGCCCTCGGTGATGTTCATGATTTCATCTTCGCCGAGGAATGAGGTTTCCAAGTCGATTTGGGTGAATTCGGGTTGGCGGTCGGCACGCAAATCTTCATCGCGGAAGCATTTGGTGATTTGGTAATAGCGGTCGAAACCGGCCACCATCAATAATTGTTTGAACAATTGCGGCGATTGCGGCAGCGCAAAAAATTCGCCCGGGTGCACGCGGCTGGGCACGAGGTAATCGCGTGCGCCCTCAGGCGTGGAGCGGGTGAGCATGGGGGTTTCGATGTCGATAAAGCCTTGCGCATCAAGATAGCGGCGCACGCCCATGGCCACTTTATAGCGCAATTTCAGATTATTCTGCATCACCGGGCGGCGCAAGTCGATTACGCGGTTTTGCAGGCGCACGTTTTCGCTGAGGTTTTCATCGTCGATTTGGAAAGGCGGCGTGGCCGCAGCATTTAAAATGTCGATTTCTTTGGCCAAAATCTCGATTTTGCCGGACACCATTTTATCGTTGGTGGTGCCTTCGGGGCGGTTGCGCACGCGGCCGGTGATGCTGAGCACGAATTCATTGCGCGCGGAATCAGCGGTGGCAAAAGCTTCGGGGGTGTCGGGGTCGATCACCACCTGCACAATGCCTTCGCGGTCGCGCAAGTCGATAAAAATCACACCGCCGTGGTCGCGCCGGCGGTGCACCCAGCCTTTAACGGTAACGGTTTGGTCGAGATATTGCTCGTTAATCAAGCCACAATAGTTGGTACGCATAATCATCCCTTTGGGTGTTTTCATTTTTTAAATCATTTAAGGCCGTCTGAAGGTTTTTCATCAGCATTGCCCGAGCTTTCAGACGGCATCGATTCAAACAGGCTTTGCTGCAAATGTTTGGGCGTTTCGGGCAGCACCATGCCCAGCGAAATCACATATTTGAGCGCATCGTCCACGCTCATGTCGAGTGTGCGCACATCGCTTTTCCTCACCATAATGTAATAGCCGCCGGTGGGATTGGGCGTGGTGGGCACATACACGCTGAGGTATTCGCCGCCTTCGGGCAGGCTTTGGCGGATGTTGTCGGGGATATTGCCCGACACAAAGGCCAGCGTCCAGATATCGGGCTGCGGAAACGGCACCAACACGGGCGTTTTAAACGATTGGCGCGAATCGGAAAGCAGCGATTCCGACACTTTTTTCACACTGGAATAAATCGATTTCACCACCGGAATGCGCCCGAGCAGCGCATCCCAGGCGGCGATGATGCGCCGGCCGAGCACATTGGCGCCAAACAAGCCGGTTACAAACAGCACCAACACGGCCACAATCACGCCCAAGCCGGGAATATTGAAGCCAATCAAATGCATAGGCTGCCAATGCTCGGGCAGCAGGTTAATCAGCTGGTCGGATGCGGAAACGATATAGGTGATCACCCACAAGGTTACCGCTATCGGCAGCCACACCAAAATGCCGGTGATGAGGTATTTTTTCAGCGCCTTGCCTATGCCGCCGCTGTCGGCCGTGTTTTTTGCCATGAGTTGCTTAATCTTTTGTGTTGCTGCCCAAACGGCGCATTATACGCGCTCGGGCGGCAAGAAACGAGTGTTTTCCAACGGTGTGGCGCCCATCTCAAAAAGCAGAGCCGCAAGCCGCGCGGCTTGATGCCGTCTGAATGTTTTTTTTTGCACAAACGGGCACGGGTGTTCTGACATTTCGTTTATGAGCGGGATTTTGTTTCTGAGCATGCAGATGCAAAGCAAAAACCGCAGCAAGATTGGGCATCTTGCGAGGCTTTTCGCCTTGCAAGCACGCTTTTGCCCTCAAATCTTACGTGCGGATGAAATGTGAACAGCCCCTAAAACCCATCCCAATCATTAAACATCAACCCGAAGCCGATGCTGTTGTGCTTGTGGTTGTAATCAAGCAGGTTCTCGCCATAGCCGTGAAAGCCCTGCACATAAGCTTTCAGACGGCCTTTGAGCGGAAAGGTGTAATCGGCCTGCACGCCGCCTTTGCCGGTTTTCGGGTTGTAGCGCATGGTGGCGGCCATGGTGCGCTGGTCGTTAAAGCGGTATTGCAGGCGCAAATTGCCATAGCCCATATAATCGGCAATATCGGGGTTGTCGTTATCGTCGCCGTTGCCGTTAAACACCGGCGCCCACACTTTGGGAATCACCGTAAACTTGCCCCATTCCATACCCGCCATGGCGTAAACGCGGTTCCACGAGCGCGACAGCGGCCGCCCCTGCCCGTTGGATTGGTGCACAATGCCCGCGCCCAACATGCGCAGCTTGCCGCCGCCGGGCAGATCGGCTTTCACCGGCTGGGTAATAAACATTTCGGGCATATAATCGTTATTGCGAAACGGTGCCGATTTCTCACCCTGGCTCCACAGCTGCCAATGCGAGGTTTGCGTGTAGCCAAACCACATATCGGCGCGGGTTTTAAACAAATCTTCCATCAATTTGGTTTTAAACGACACCTGCATTTTGGCTTCGAGCCGCTTTTGCTCGGTCGACACCGCATCGTCTGCCACACCGCGCGAGGGCGATTCGGGATAGCGGTTGGGGCTGCTGTTGTACCAGGCCGGCAGCAAATACATGGGATTGTGCTCGCGCACCGTCAAAATGCCGCGCGGATCGTTTTGGTCGAGGTCATACATCTGGCTCAAAGGCGTGTAGGCCTCGGCCGCTTCCACCAGCGTTTGCGTCGGCTCGGTGTTTGCCACCGTGGGACGCTCGTCAAACACAATCTTGGTTTCGCCTTTATCCAAGCTCTCGTTAACGGTGCGCACCAAATCCACCGATTTTGCTCCGGCTGCTGCCGCTGCGGGCGGTGCAGCCGGCGGGAATTGCGCGGCATACACTTTATCGAAACACGCCAGCCGCATGGCATTATCCTGCACCAGCGTGCATTGCAGCGCCGCATCGTTGGCGGCGGCACTTGCAACCGGCGGCCAAGCCGCAGCCAAGCCGGCGGCGGCAAACATCCAAGCGGGTTTCACCATCACGTATCGCCTTTTATAAACAAATAGGCCGTCTGAAAGCGGCCGGCCTGCGCGGCTCATTCTGAGCATTCGTTCAGACGGCCTCTCGAAAAAACAATGCCCCCGAAGAACAATAGTTTGTCCGTCGCGGGGCATGTGCGCCGTAGCGTCTGCTGCGATTTAAGCCAAGGCTTTGATTTTGGCAGACAGGCGGCTCTTGTGACGGGCAGCTTTGTTTTTGTGATACACGCCTTTGTCGGCAATGCGGTCCATCACTCTAACAGAATCGCGGTAAACGGTTTGCGCAGCAGCTTTATCGCCGGCTTCAACAGCTTTCAGTACTTTCTTAACCGCGGTGCGGAAAGCGGTACGCAGGCTTGCGTTGTGGGCGCGGTTTTTCACAGCTTGGCGGGCACGTTTGCGGGCTTGTGCGCTATTGGCCATATTGGTTATCTCCTGATAAGAATCAAATTTCGTAAACGCGCAATTTTAATGGCTTCACCAACTCAATGCAAGCGTTTTAGCGATAAATCCTTATCTGCGCTTGTAAAACACGCCGGAAAACAACACGCCGGGGCGCACCGCCCCTTCAGACGGCCTGCATTTCCAAACCCACATCCCCCGCCGCCGGGCGCCGCAGCCATATCATTTTGATTTTTATCAAGCATTCCATTACAATAGCGCCGGCCTGCCGCCGGGAACGGCAAAGGGGCGGCAGGCCGATTTTCACCAACCTTTCATCAGGAAAACGACCCGTATGAAAAAAACCGCATTAAGCGTATTCACCGTGCTGGCGCTGGCAGCCTGCGGCGGCCAAAGCGAACAAAAACCCGCCCAATCCCCGGCATCCGATGCAACGGCGAGCGCCGTATCCGCCACCGACGGCCTGCCCGTAACCGACGCCCTTAATATCTACAACTGGTCCAACTATGTGGACGAGAGTACCGTAGAAGCTTTCAAAAAAGCCAACAACCTGAAGCTCACCTACGATTTGTATGAAAACAACGAAACGCTCGAAGCCAAAGTGCTCACCGGTAAATCAGGCTACGACTTGGTGGTGCCCGGCATTGCCTTTTTGCCGCGCCAAATCGGTGCCGGCGCTTATCAAAAAGTGCATAAAGACCTGATTCCGAATTATCAAAACATCGACCCCGAGCTTTTAAAAATGCTCGAGAGCGCCGACCCGGGCAATGAATACGCCGTGCCCTATTTCTCCGGCGTCAACACTTTGGCGATCACCGCCAAAGGCAAAGAAGCGCTCGGCGGCGCCCTGCCCGAAAACGGTTGGGATTTGCTCTTCAAGCCGGAATACACCAATAAGCTCAAAGCTTGCGGCATCGCCCTGTGGGACACACCCAGCGAGATGTTCCCCATTGCGCTCAACTATTTGGGCAAAGACCCGAAAGGCACCAATCCCGACGACATCAAAGCGGCGGCCGACATGCTGCAAGCCATCCGCCCCGACATCAAGCGTTTCAGCCCCTCGGTGATTGACGAATTGGCGCGCGGCGATGTGTGCTTGGCAGCGGGCAACGGCGGCGACCTCAATATGGCCAAAGCGCGTGCGGAAGAAGTGAAAAGCAATGTCGGCATCGAGGTGCTCACCCCCAAAGGCATGGGCTTTTGGATTGAATCTTGGCTGATTCCGGCCGATGCCAAAAACGTGCTCAACGCACACAAATACATCAACTACACGCTCGAGCCAGAAGTGGCCGCGAAAAACGGCGATTTCGTCACCTTCGCACCCGCCAGCCTGCCCGCGCGCAAGCTGATGAACCCCGAGCTCGTGGCCACCCGCTCGATTTTCCCCAACGAGCAAGACATGAAAGAGGGCTTCGTGATGCCGCAAATGAGCGACGAGGCGAAAAAGCTCACCGTCAGCCTGTGGCAGAAAATCAAAGTCGGCACGCATTAAACAGGCCGTCTGAACGCTTGAAAACGACTGCACAGCAGCCGTTTTATCTGACAAACAACAAGGCCGTCTGAAACCTTTCAGACGGCCTTGTTGTTGCTATGCACGCCTATCTTCACAACCGTCCGGCAGCACGTTTATGCTGCGCAGCCGGCCCGGGCAATATACATGCTTTTATCATGAAACTCAGCCAGTGTGCCGCGATGGCCGATGCTCACAATAATGCTGTGCGGCAATTGCCGGCGCAGCAGGCGGTAAAGCGCGGCTTCAGTCGGTTCATCCAAAGCGGAAGTGGCCTCATCGAGCAATATCAATTTCGGCTTTCCCAGCAAAATGCGGGCAAAAGCCACGCGCTGCAATTCACCCGGAGACAAGGTTTGCTGCCAATTGCCCACTTCATCGAGCTTATCGATCAGCTTCTCCAGCCGGCAAAGGGTAAGCGCTTGCGCCAATTCGGGATGATGGGGATCGATATTGGGATAACACACGGCTTCGCGCAGGCTGCCTTGCGGCACATAAGCGCGTTGCGGCACAAACATGGTGTCTTCGTGACGCGGGCTGCGGATGCTGCCGCTGCTGCCAAACGGCCACAGGCCCGCCATCATGCGCAGCAACGAAGTTTTGCCGCAGCCCGACGGCCCCTGTATCAACAGGCTTTGCCCCGAACTCACAACCAAGCTGATGTTTTCTATTAGCTTTTCACCATCTGCACGATAAAGGGTTGCATTTTGCAACCGGAGGCCGTCTGAAACGGTTTCCTGCTGCGGCAACTGCGTGCAGGAATCATCGTCCATGCTTTGCATAAAGCCGTAAAGCCGCTCCAGCCGGGCGCGGTAAACGGTGAATTGCTTATAAAAATTGCGGAAAAACGACAGCGCGTTTTGCAAACGCACAAACACCAGTACGGTTTGTTGGATATCGCCGATTTTGATTTGCCCGGCAAACAGGCGCGGCGCTTGCAGCAAGATAGGCAACAGCTTAATGCTTTGGGTGACGATATCATTAAAGCCGGTGAGCATCAGGCTTTGGCGCACAATCAGCCAACGGTTGCGGATAATGGCGCCAAAGCGCATTGACAGGCTTTTCTGTTCGCGCCATTCGCCGTGATAAAAAGCGATGCTTTCCGAATTATCACGGATGCGAATCAGCGAATAGCGGTAATCGCCGTTGAGTTGTTCGTTTTGATAATTGTATTTAATCAGCGAGTTGCCTATCCACATGGCAATGGCGGTGGCGACAATCACAAAGATGAAAATAAAATACACCAAGCCTTTGGGAATGGTGAAGCCAAATAGGTGCAAGGCACCGGCCAGCCCCCACAACACCAGCGTAAATTCAACGGTAGACAACACCGAATTGAGCATGCCGCGGATAAATTCAAAAGTAGAGGCGATAAAATCCTGCGCATCTTGCTGGATACGCTGCTCGATATTGTCCGGTGCGATGCGCAACATTTGCAGGCGGTGGTAGTTTTTGTCGGCCAGCCAGCGCGAAACCAATAGCGCATTGAGCCGTTCCGACCATTTGATGGCCAACGATTGGTCAAAAAAATCGTTCAACACCACATTCACCGTGCGCAGTAGCAAAATGCCGGCATTGATAAACGCCACCGTCCAAAATGCCGCCACATCCAAATCCTGCATGGCAGTGTAGATGCCGTTTGACGTGAAGGTGTTCAACACAAACAGGCGGATTTCGGTGATCAGCAGCACCAACATCACCGCCAGCACCAACAGCACTTTAAAATTGCTTTTCTTGTCGAGGCAGGGGCGCAGCACATGCCAAAATTCGGTGCCGAAGCGGGTTTTCTTCAAAAGCCAGGCGCTCAGCACCACCACGACCAGCACACCGATAAACGTTTGCAGCAGCCACGCCGGCGTGCCGGCAAGCTCGGCCTGCCATTTGGGAAGCGTCGATTCCATCATCAAAACACAGGCCTTTCGCCCGTCACATCAAGGTTTGTTCACATTGCAGCCAAGCACAGCCATCGGCAGCACAAATAAAACAGCAAGCTGAAAATCTCGGCAGCCATCCATAAAGGCCGTCTGAAATCCATATAGGGTTTCAGACGGCCTCCCCGCCCTTATACCAATCCAAAAAAATAACCTAACTTCGTTACCTCGCCTTGCCGTACTATCTGTACTGTCGTAGGCTTCCGCCTTGTTAGTTTACTTTTTTGAATGGGTATTACACCCTGCTGCGGGACAAAACAGCGAGCGTGCGCAAAGCGGCTTCATTCTCTAAAAAGCGTAATTCAGTTTCAGCCAATAGGTGCGCGGCAGCCCCACCACGGCAAAGCTGCGGTCGTACAAGCCGCGCTGCACCTGCCAATACTTTTTGTTAAGCAGGTTTTCAATGCCACCGTTGAGGGTGAGCGATTGCTTGTTGCGCATTTTGACCGTGTATTTCGCACCGGCATCCACAAGTGTGTACGACGGAAATGCATAGGTTTTGGCATAATCTTGATACGATTTGCCGTAATATTGCACGGCAGAATTCAGCGTTAAGCCTTGCACAAACGGCGCATCCCATTCCACGCCGGCTTTGGCGATAATGCGCGGGCTGGATACCTGCGTGCCGCTGATAATCACATCGTTATAGCTCGGCACATCAAGCAAATCGGCTTTGATATATGACAAACCGATGCTGGGGCGCAGGGTTTTGTTGAGAAGATTAGCATAGGCATTCAGCTCGATGCCGCGATTACGCTCTTTGCCCTGTGTGGCACCCGCAACGTGGCTCAAGCCGTCGAAAGTGCTGGCCGTGCGCCAATAGCCGGGCTTGCTGATTTGGTACACGCTGGCGCTGGTCACGACATCACCCCAGTTTTTGCGCACGCCCAATTCTATTTGGCGGCTGATGCGCGGGCGCGACATATTACCGTCCTCATCTACCGCACCGGGCTCCAAGTCTTCCAGATAATTGCCATACACCACAAAATCGCTGCTCGGCACCCAGGCGGCGGCCAGCAGCGGGCTGAAGCGGTGCGTGCGCTGCGCCCCACCGACGGTGTGGTCTTCCTGCTTCATCCATTGCAGACGGCCGCCCAAGGTAAGGCGGAATTGATCGTCTTTAAAACCCAAAGTGTCGGAAAACGCCCAGCTCGGTGAAGTGTTGGTGGTGTCTGCACCCTGAATATCGGCGGTGGCAAACTCCGGCGCGGCGGGAAATTCGGGGTGATAGATATTCAAATCCGTCATCAGCGTGCTGCTCGCCCGCCGGCCGGTGTCGTGATCGCGCGAACGCTGCACATAGTCAAACGCCGTGTTCCAATTGTGGCTCACCGGCCCGGTTTGGAAATAACCGCGGGCTTTCAGGTTGGCGCTGGTGGTGCGGGCAATAAAACTCACCGGCTGCGCACCTTGGGCAACAAAGCGCTTGCTGGTGTTGTTCCATGCGCCGTTTTGGTAATTGCCCTGTTCGTCCAGCATCTGAAGCTGGGCGACATTGCCGTAAAATTTGGATTCCATATGGCCGATGCCGCCGGAAATCGCCACCCAATCGTTGGGCATATAGTCAAACGTAAACAGCAGCGAACGATCGTCAGTGGTTTGGCGCTGCCATGCAGGTGCCAGATTGGTTTTACCGTCCGGCGCGGCCGGCAGTTTGAAACCGAACAATTGGATATCCTGAAAGCGCGCCCGCCCGCCTTGAGTGGCGCGTTTGGCATACATAGCATCAAACGCCGCCTGAAATTTCTCGCCGCGATAGTCCACATTCAAGGCTGCCTCTTTGGCATTTTCTGAAAAATGATCGCGCGCCGTGTCGCCTTCGCGGAATTTGCCGTTGAAGCGCACGCCCCATTGTTTGTTTTCGCCGAAACGCTGTCCCACATCGATAGATGGCTGGATGCGGCTGTCGCTAAACCAAGCCAGACCCAAATTGCGGTTGCCTTCATCACTGGCTTTTTTGGTTTCAATATTCACCGCTGAGCCGACTGCACCCTCGGGATCCATACCCACCGTGGCGCTCGATGCGCCTTTAATCAATTGCGCCGCGCCCACCGCAGCAGTGGGCGAATTGTAAGTAGAATACAAACCTGCCAAGCCGTTAACGCTGAACTGACGTGCATCCAACTGCAAACCGCGCACATACAGGCCTTGCAAGGTATTGCTCTCGCCGCCAAACGCCATCACCGAAGCATCGGTTTTGGCAATCACATCCACAATCGTGCGCGGCTCTTTATCCTCAAAGGCTTTTTCATCGTAATTCACAGCGGTAATCGGTGCGGTAAATGCATTTTGGCGGCCGAGCAAGCCTAAATTCACCCGATCACGCTGATAGCTGTTGGTGGCTTCAGAAATCGCTTTCGCCGCCTTGCCTTTCACGGTAACGGTTTGCAGCTCGGCTTGAGTGGATGCCTCAGGTTCATTATCGGCCGGCTCAGCGATGGCCACTTGCGAAAAACCCAGACTGATTATTGCCAAAGTGATGGTATTTAATTTCATAATATCGGTAACAAGTTGTAAATTAGAGTCAATTATAGCTAAAATTAAAGCTAATGGTAATTATTTTTAATCATATATACAAATTAAGAATGCTTGTGTGTAAGCAAGCAACATGATTATTTTTTTGAATCGGCATAAACCAAAATCGGAATAAAGATAAAAGGCCGTCTGAAAAGCTTTCAGACGGCCTCGCGTTTGTGTGGCACCACAATCAAACCCTATTGATGATGCAAATGCTTACTCTTCCGAGCCCGAGCCCAAAAGCCAGGCTTGCGCTTCGGCGGCATCGTCGAAATATTTGGGATGTTGCTGCGTGATCAAATCCGACAGGCGCGATGCGAGCTTGATCCACACATCATCCACCACAATGGCGATGCGGCCGAAATCGTCTTCGTGCTTGCTCATAAATTTAAGCTGCTCCACCGCCATATCGATGGTGAAATCTTTCAGCATCGACAAATCCAGCAGCATATCGGGGCGATGCACTTTTTCAACACATTTAAGCGCGGCCGCTTCGAATTCCTGAAAATCTTCCAGGGTGAATTCGTTATACAAGGCCACATTCAAGCCGTAAGATTGTTCTCTGATGGAAATCATGGTGCGCTCCTGAAGATTAATGTTTGGTTTTGAAATAATGCAGCCATTGCTGCGGATGCACGCCGCTGAGCATGCCGCTGGCAATTATCATACCCATACCGAGCATTTCTTGCCAGCCTATGCTGTCGCCCCAAAGCCACATACCGGCAAAAGTGGAAAACACCACGGTGAGGTAAGAGAGCGCCGCCACGGTGAGCTTGTCGCCCACTTTATAGGCGCGCGTGAGGCAAAGCTGCGCCACCAGCGCCGATGCGCCGATGCCAAACAAATAAGGCGCCGCCTGCCAGCTCAAGCTGTGCCAACCCGTGGCCGTTGCCCACAGCGCACTCATTGCCATGCCCACCAGCGATAAATAAAACACCACCCGCCAGCCCGGTTCGCCCATAAGCGACAATTCGCGCACCTGCATATAGGCCCAGCCGGCAAAAAAGCCGCCCAGCAAGCCCACCAGCGCCGGCCACTCTTGGCCGCCGCCCACCGAAGGGCGCAGCAGCACTACCACGCCGGCAAAGCCCAGCACCAGCATGATTTGCTTATAGCCGGAAAGCTTTTCGCGCAACACGATAATTGAGAGCAGCGCCAGAAAAATCGACGACGTGTAGCTGAGCGTCACCCCCGTGGCCAGAGGCAGGTGCACCACCGCATAAAATATGCAAAACATGCCCAGCGTGCCCGACACGCTGCGGCTCAAGTGCGCGCGCCAATGCGGCGTGAAAAAGGTTTTGCCCTGCGCTTTGGCCAGCATGCCCAGCACCAGCGCGGCAAAACTCATGCGCCAAAACACCAATTCGCCCGAGCCCAATTCAAAGCGGTTGCCCGCTTCTTTCACCCAGATATTCATCAGGGTGAAGGCCAGCGCCGCGATGATCATCCAGCCGGAGCCGAGCGGGTCTTTTTTGGAAAGATTGTTCTGCATAAGTATTCAGGCCGTCTGAAAGCTGATGGTTTCATACCAATCCAAAAAAATAACCTAACTTCGTTGTCTCGCCTTGCCGTACTAT
>ERZ650307.1746-NODE-1746-length-12099-cov-4.518598_pt1 | contig 12099 bp, 11 predicted proteins | sample MGYA00376243_ERZ650307 | MGnify/ENA primary metagenome ERZ650307 (study PRJEB26733, sample SAMN07839242) | wastewater metagenome | biome: urban; feature: artificial channel; material: waste water | place: USA: North Carolina | collected 2016-03-31 ... | reverse complement strand
GGCCATGCAGGCGTTTCAACCAGGAACGCCGTAATAAGCCCGAAAAGGCCTGTAAATCCAAACTGCAGCATCCCCAGCGTGAGCGTATCCATCTTTCCGAGCAATCGCTCAGAATAGCTGACCTGTACGGCATTGAGAAACGCACCGAACAGGCAGAGCAGATCCCCCGGGTTCAAATGAAGTCCATTATGCAAAGTGAGAAAGCCAATGCCCACTGCCGACAACGAGGCCGTCATCAGTATCGAACGCCGCAACGGACGCTGATACCCAAAACGCTCGACGAACGGGATAAATATCACCATCAGACTGGTAATAAAACCCGCATTTGATGTTGTCGTATACTTGAGGCCAATGACCAGACTTCCAAAACTCACGAATACCAGGAGCCCGACCAGCAGCCCTGCCCAGACCATCCGGGCAGTAATCCGGCCCCAGCCGCGGCCCAGCAGCAAGGCCGCAACCAGAAACGCAATCCCGAAACGATAGGCCACAATCGTAAATGGCGCAAAAGTTTCAAGACCTTCCTTCATAAATAAATAAGACGATCCCCAGCAGAACGTCACAAAGAGCATCAACAGCTCTGCACGTTTCGTTGACATAAAAACCAGCTCCTTTCCTGATATTCTTTATGTATTTTTATGCTTTTTTGTATATTTTACCATATTGTTCTTATTAGAAATACATTTTAGCAGGTATTCGTTGCATTGTCCATATTGTACAAACATTTTGGTGAACAACGTTACAATCGCTTCTGCATTCTCTCTTGCGCTTAACTTTTCCTGCATTCCAACGATAGTATTAATAGAGTGTCACTATCATTACACAACTCTGCCCAACAGAAAGGAGGATATTCATGCGAATCCAGAACGAAACAACAGTTCACCCCACTACTGGCACCAGCAGCACAACAGACGCCAGTAGTGCAGACAACGCTGCTGACTTCAAAACTCTATATGCCAAAAAGGTGCAAACGCTGTGGTCGGATTATAAAGCCAGTGGTCTTACACCAGCAGACCAGTTCATCAAAGCCCGCGGTGGCGACGAACTGCTGCAATACAAGCACGAGCAGGAAAACGAACAGGAACAGAAAAAACAGCGCGCCAAAAAAGACGACGTACCACGCACCATCACTAACACCGAGACCATCCGCAAGTATATGCCGGATGGCTCGATTCTGGTCATTACAACCAAGAATGGGAAAGTTACTGAACAGTACCGGCAAAAACCCAAAATGATCGAGGTTCCCGATCTGGTCCAGCCAGCACGCCCTGAAGGTCAGAGTCCTGCCACCACGCAGGTGAAAATGAAGTTAGTACCACACAGGAACGTGTTTGAGGACTAAACTGTCCCCCCTTATAAAAACATGAAAAAGGTCTGGCAATATACGCCAGACCTTTTTCATGCCAATGAACAGAATCAATCGACGGGTTTCATCAGTCCGTTCTGATAAGCCAGCAACAGATTGTAAAGGTCCGTGATCTCATCCTGAATGATGTGTCCTTCATCCGTATCCCCCACCGTCGTTCGGCAAGTCTGCAGTTCTACCGTCTCTGACACGGACTCAATATCCTGATTTTCCCGCAGGGCCTCGCGGACATCTGCAATCTTCTGATGCTCAAGCAGGCGCAGCCCACGCGAATTTGAAATCAACGTGTAACCCGATATTCCCGTCTTCTTATGATAGGCTTTGCAGAAACCACCATCAATAATGATGGCTTTCCCCCCCGCCTTGACCGGGCTCTCGCCTTTCCGGACTTTGACCGGCACATGCCCGTTGATAATGTGCCCTCGTCTCGGATCAAGGCCAAACTCCTGCAGCACCATCGCACAGGTTTCGGCTTCATTGATATAGGTATAATAGGGATCGGATGGTTCCTTCCACGTGCTCTCATCCGGGATCAATGCTCGTTCGAAGGTCTTGAACTCCCGGCCTGAAACCGGCGAAATCCGGCCACACCACAGGAAATACATAAAGTCCAGCGCCTCGCGCCCTCCATGCAGCCAGGCCTCTCTGGCCATACGATCACAAAAGTCGAACCACTGCCGCCCCCGATAGCTCCGGCCAGCATAATTGACGGTCCGCAGACTGCCATCCTCCGCGAGCAGTACGCAGCCATGGAACAACAGGTTGCCGTTATAACGGGTATAAAGGCTCCCGCGCTGATATAAGTAGTCAACATGACGCTGAAGCACGGTGCTTTCGACAAAATACGATTTGAGGTCCTCAATGATTTCCTGCTCTTTACTCGTGAGCAGATAGGGATCAGCCATGCTTTCATCAATGGTTGGAAAATACGCACTCTCCAGCTCATAGCGCCGGCCATCGCCAAGCACAGCATATGACGAGCGAAAATCCAGTTTATCCAGCAGCAGCCGGCTATCCATCTGAAAATCCGGATTACGGCGGATAAGCTGACCTTCAAGCTTGAACATCATCATCGTAATTGCACGTTCAGCTGCTTTGATTGGCTGCTCATCTGGATAGATATGACCGGCAAAGGTCGACAACGGGCGCAGGCTGATGCCATAGCCTCGTTCCAGCACATCAGTATTATTATAGCGCAATGAGTTGCGGATAACCGCAGCGATACAGACCTCGCTGCCTAGTGCCGCCCCCATCCAGAGCACATCATGATTGCCCCACTGGATATCGACCGATGGATGCTCCATAAGAAGATTCAGGATCGCATCGGGCCGGTTGCCGCGGTCAAAGAAATCTCCCACGATATGGAGGCGGTCAACAGCCAGTCGCTTAATCAGTACTGTGAAGGCCTCGATAAAGTCCGCTCCGCTGTCAATCTGCACGATGGTATTCAGGAGCCGTTTATGATAGATAAATTGGGCTGTATCCGCTTCCGGCCTCGTATTCATGAGTTCAACAATTACGGATTCATAACGTTTCGGAATAAAACCATTCACCTTGGAGGCCGGATACTTATAGCTCATAAGTTTGGACAGCTCGAGCAGCTGAGACAGGTTGCGCCGGTACCATTCCGGCGTATTCTTGTGCGCATGCGTAACCTGCTCAATTTTCTCTTTTGGATAATAGATAAGGGTACAGAACTCCGCCTTCTGCTCCGCACTCAGCCGCTCACCGAACACATAATCCACCTTCTCACGGATAACGCCGGAGCAGTTATTGAGGATATGAAAGAAGGAGGCGTATTCTCCATGCAGATCACTCATGAAATGCTCAATACCTTTTGGCAGTGAGAGCCGCGACTGCAGGTAGATCATTTTCTCATAAACGGATTCCTTGGTCGGATATTTTTCTGCCAACAGACGCAGTACCTTGTTGGGTCGCCCCTTCACAGGGAGCCCTCTCGTCATTCCTATCACCCCATCTTGTCGATCATATTCACATATTTCGATTTGTTTAAGATTATTTTATCACAAATCAACGTGAAAGGATATAACAGACCAGGACAACAACAATAGCAAACAGATACTCCATAACCGATCCGACCGTAAAAAGCCTGATGCCAACCTTCTGCGAGGGCAAGAGCAGCGGCACCTTGCCGCATACAGCATCTTCTGCAATATGAAGAAGTGCTCCAAGGCAGAGATACACACCAATTATCAGCATATCTGCCATAGCGGCAAACGCGGGATTCTGCAACAACTGCAGCTGCAAGCCCAGCAGCAGTCCATAGAGCATTGGCCAGTGCGACCAGCCCCGATGGCGGCTGCGCCAGCTCCAGTAGTCACCGCTTCGCGGATTTCCTTCGACCTTATCGGGCAGAATGGCCCCCGCCATGCTGTATAATGCCAGTAACGGATCCTGTACCGCCGCATAAACAATAATCCCCGTCACAATCTCGTGATTAACCCATTTCATAATGATCCCTCTGCCAATAAATCGAACAACTATTCGTTTATATTTTAGCATATACGTTCGAAGTTTAATAGATATTTTTCGAAATCTTTGCCCCCAGGGGATTGCTTATAGTATAATGAAGAGTACTTTAATTAGGAGATATATGAAATGGATGATTATACCTGGCAAAAAAAATTACGGCAGCGAAATATCCGGCAGCGACGCCATCTCTTCTGGGGATTTCTGTTGCTGGCAGCAGTTATCGGCACGTCCTTCTGGTATTTCTTCTTCTATACCCGGACTCCAGAATATGCACTGCAGCAGCTGACGACAGCCATTGAGCACCACGACGCGACAGCCTTCAAGCGCTATGTGAATCTTGAAGTTCTGTCTTCACGGGCCTATGATGACCTCACGGTCGATCTCTTCGCCTATGATGCGACGCTCACCCCGCAAACCAAGGTCATGTTCGAGAAATTCTATATCCTCATCAAACCACAGCTCAGTGAAGGGCTCGAGCAGACAACGCTGACCCGTATAGACAGTGGTTCCTGGAGTCTGCCGGAGGGACCGGATATCCTCAAAGGACGGCAGCTCGGTATCGATTTCGAACGTTTCCTCGAGCGCAGCCAGCTGCGCAATACAACTTTCGTCAAAATCGGAACCATTACACATGAAGGCACGACCGCAACGGCTGATATTGATGTGATTGAGGACTATACCCAGACCCCGTTCACCCTCGAGCTCGTTATGGAACAGGCGGCTGACGGACATTGGCAGGTCTCCTATATCAAAAACTATCGTCAATATCTGGATCTGATCTCCCCCTTGCAGAACACCGATATTGCCTCATATATCGACGCAACGCAGGGAATTGTCGACTCCAGCAACAGTACCTTCGAAAGCTTTCAGCACCAGTTCCAGCAGATGGCCGCAACGATAAGTGGACGGTTCTCCAGCCAGCAGGCAAAGTCATTAGCCACGCTGCTCGAAGACAAGGTCATCCCGGCGCTCAAGAAGCGCCAGCAGAAGCTTGATGAGATTGCCGTCCCCGCCGGGGCTCAGTACCTGGCCCGTCAGCGGCAGCAGTCGACTGAGACTACTATCAAAGCATGGCAGCATTATATCAAGGGCTTGCGCGAAAATAAGCCATCCGAGTTTGATACCGCTGAGACCCTGCATAAACAGGAGTTGTCCATCGATCTGCGCGTACAGGATATTATTCGGCATACGGCCATCAGCAAGAATATCCCCAACCTGCCTTAATGAATAATCATTCTGCTCAAAGCGTTTTTTTGAATATAGTTAACGTTTTCTAGCTTGACTTATGCAGAGATACTAGTAGAATGTAAATAAAGATGTTGTTAGAAAATTCTAAAAGTAAAATAAAACATTACGCGATGAACTTATTTTTTGCAAGAAGGCAGGTAAATATTATGACGATGATGAAGCAGCTCTGCCACATTCTGGCTCCCGTTTCCGGACGGACTATGGAACTCTCACAGGTCCCCGATCCGGTCTTCTCTGAGAAACTGACTGGCGATGGTCTTGCCATCATAGCAGAAGGCGACACGGTCCTGGCCCCGTGCGACGGTGTTATTTCGCTATTCTTTGATACTAAGCATGCATTTGCTATCACCACTGATGAAGGAGTGCAGGTACTCGTTCATATAGGGCTCGATACCGTCATTATGAATGGAACCGGCATCACTGCCTTCCATCAGCCTGGCGAACGCGTCAAAGCCGGCATGCCGATTCTCAAGCTAGATCTCCCCCTGCTGAAAAAGCGGCAGATTAACCTGATCTCGCCGGTACTCATTGTAAATTATGAAAAAGTGGCGAGTCTTCAGCCTGAACCTGCAGGCAAGGAAGTCGCTGCCGGCAACGATGCGGTACTTGATTACGCCGTATAATATACGCCAAAAACGCCCCCAGCTGAGGGCGTTTTTTTGTCCACCGATTTCATCATTGCTGCAAATAGGCGTTGATCTCTTTCTGCAGCCGATTCAAGGCATTGTTGATCGATTTATCCCCTGATATAATCTTATGCAGCTCATTATCGGCCAGAATCATGACCTCCGCGTAACCCTTGAATTTAGGAACGGTCTCTCCGGCAGCCATGACTTCGCTGACGGTTTTAAGGTTCATGCTGTCACTGCCGGGAGTCGCTGCTGTGAAAAGCTGCTGTGCGGCTTCAGATTCCACAACATCACGCCGGGCAGGCAAGCCCTGTGATCTGGTCAGCATAACCTGTTGGATTTCCGGATCATAGCATATTTCCTTGAGCAGTTCCCAGGCCAGTTCCGACTGGCCGGTGCGGGAACTGATTCCCATGATCATCGTCTTCAGCGTCGACACATTATGCCCCGATGGTCCGGCAGGCATCCGGATACAGTCCCACTCAAACGAACTGTATTTCTTGATTCGCCACGGATAGGGCTTGTAAGTCCGATATTCAGCAAAGGTGAACGGACGAAACGCTACCCGGCCCATATCAAAATCTTTAGCCGTAACCTCATGTCCCCGCTGCACATCATGCAGTTCCAGCATAAACCGCACAACTTCTTCCATCCGCTGGTCCGCAAAATACGAATTCCGCCCATCTTCACTGAACAGTTTGACCCCATTGGCCACGGCGGCCTGCTGCCAGCCATAATCATAGATGCCGAACTGATCAAGCACACCATCACCATCACGGTCTTTTGTGACCTGCTGACAGATTGACAGCAGATCCTGCCAGGTCCAGTCATTATTGGGTACAGGTATGCCTTCACGGGCTAACAATGTCTTATTGACAAACATCAGCGTGGGAACGCTGCCAACCGGCAGGCCATAGCTGCGCCCGCCATAGCTGCCGGCTTCCAGGGCCGCCGGATAATACACCGACCAGTCGAACCCACGGTCCTCACCTCCCACAGCTGACAGATCTTTCAACGCGCCCATCGATGCATATAGGTTAAAGTCCGCTTCCGGGATAACAAATACATCCGGTTCCGTACCTCCAAGCAGCTGTTCCGCCAGCCACTCGGAATAGTCTTCTTTCTTGATGCCACTGCTATAGGTCACACGGACCCCGGGATGCTGCGCCTCAAATTGCTGGATTGCTGCTTCGATCACAGCATAGGAATCGCCTTCCGGGACATCCCAGTTGCTGCCGGCAAACAGGCCAATCCGCAATTCCACTGGCCGTGTCAAATGCCAGTACCAGCCGCCCCCCACCGCCAATAGCAGCAGGCAAAGGCTCGCAGCCAGCAGTTTATGCCAAATCTTCCAGTACTGCCAGGGCCTCATGATTCAGCCATCTCCGCTGCCAGGCCCGTCTGGACAGCCCAAATAGCAAGCTGGGTACGGTCCCTGAGCTGCAGTTTGGATAATGCACTGGACAAACCATTGCGCACTGTCCCCTCAGACAATCTGAGCTCCTCCGCGATTTCCCGGTTGGAGCGTCCCCGCCCGACCAGATGAGCAATATTGCGCTCAGTCTTGGAGAGCTCGTCCACCCCGCTCTCATCAACCTCTACCGGAATCTCCTGCCGGGCCATCTGATTAAAAAATTTCACGACCTTCGTCACGATTCCGGGATTGATCATTGCACCACCTGAGACCACAGTACGGATCGCCGCCGTCAGATCCGGCACCGATACCCCCTTCAGCAGATATCCACTCGCCCCGTATTTGAGCGCATTAAATACATACTCATCATCATCGAAAGTCGTCAGGATGATAATCTTCACCTCCGGGTAATGCAGCTTGACTTCGCGGGTTGCCTGTACCCCATCCAGCTCCGGCATCCGGACATCCATGAGTATGATTTCCGGCTGCTGGGTGGCCAGGATATCCATAAGCTGCCGGCCATTCTCAGCCAGTGCAGTGACCTGCATATCCTCATTCTGATCCAGTACGATTTTCAGACTTTCCCGGATCAGTTCCTGGTCATCGGCAATCATTACGTTTATCATCGGTCAATCCACTCCCATCGTTTCGCTTTCTTTTATCTGCCCATGAGGTATGACAGCCTCCAGCGTAAAGCCACGGTCACTCCAGTAACGAAGCCGGCCATGCAGAAGCTCGAGCCGCTCCCGCATATGCCGCAGTCCAAAACCCGGTTCAACCGCCTCACAGCCACGTCCATTATCGGCAATAATAATATAGATGCGGCCCGGCTCGGTGCCAATCGTGATCACAGCCTCCGTTGCATGGCCATGCTGGTTGGCATTGGTCACGCCTTCCTGGATCACCCGGTAGATGACCTCTTCCTCATCCTCACGCAGATGCTCCGGCCAGCCCAGAGCAATCAGCCGGGTCTTCATCCCCGATGACTCCGCAAACTCCGCAATCATCTTGGCCAGCGCATGACGCATTGGCAGTTTCTCCAGATCATCGGGTCGCAGTTTCGCTACGGAACGCCGAACATCGACAATTCCGCGCCGCGCCGCTTCCCGTACCTTGGCCAGCTGCTTCTTTGCCGCCTCCGGGGCAGCATCAACCAGCACAATGCAGGCATCCAGTCCAGCAGCAATGCCTGTCAGTGCATGACCAAGGGTATCGTGGATCTCCCGTGCCAGCCGGTTGCGTTCACGGGTTTCCGCCATGCGCTCAGCCTCGATTGCATAGGCCCGAAGCCGCTCATTGGCCTCTCCCAGCTGACGATTCAGGCTTGCAATCCGTTCCTTTTCCTGATGCTTGTTTTGTACCAGCAAAACCAGATAGAATACGAATAAGACAATATTTACCGACACAAAACCGTTCTTCACCGCCAGCAAAACCGCCTGTACCGACGGCTTATAGTACGCGGCATACGCATCAAATGGCGCTACATGCCCTTGAAAGATCAGTACGTTATAGTTGGCAATGACATACAGGCCGAACATCGCTCCAATCAGCAGCCAGCTTTGTTTCGTGCCCTGATAGCGGTGCATAAGATCCGCTACTACCAGCAGTACCACGCCGTCGTAGGCCAGATTCAGACTGCGCATCAAAAGCACGCAGGTACCAATCTCGGCCACAATGACCAGATAGCGGTTTCTCGCCGTCAGATCCTCCCGCCGGTATAGACCGCCCAGCACCAGCAGCACGCCAAATGCCCCCAGTGCAAGAGCCATACCCGCCTCAGCCGGCAGCGGCACAATGGGCAATTCCTTTAAAAACGAACGGGCCATCATCGTATCGATGATCTTCTGCTGTGTCAGACTCATAAAACCTGCCATGAGCAGTACAACCATGCCATTATAAAAGACCAGCAGCCGGTACAACCAGGCAATACGCCGCTGCTCTTTAACTTCCGCTGCGTCCGTCATCAGTCCCACCCCTCCAGACCGTTATGCACATTTTCCTGCGTGATCAAATGGGTTGGCAGCCGGATAATCCGCTCAACCTGTTCTCCAGCCAGTATCCGATAGGCCTGTTCGGCTGCCCGCCGGCCAATCTGCCGTGGCGATTGGCCGGCAGTAGCTGCCATATGCCCCTGTGCAATCATCTCTTTCGTTTCCGGAACCCCATCGACGCCATAGACTTTCACATTATCGAGCCGGCCGGCATTCTGCAGGGCAGCCATGGCCCCCATTGCTGCCGGATCATTAAGCGCCATAACTACATTGATATCCGGATGCCGCTGCAGCATGCGCTCCATGGCCGGCATTGCCAGTTCGAGCTGTCCCATGCATTCTTCTTCATCAACGACCTGAAATTCCGGATGGACCCGTAAACGGTCGAGGAATCCCTGGATACGATCCACCGATGACCGGGCCGCCGAATGTTTGAGCAATGCGATCTTCCCGCCAGCCGATGTATCGAGCAGATGCTGGGCGCACTGCAGTCCGGCCAGATAATTATCCGACACCACGGTTGATGCCACATATTTCTCATCCTGCACATTGGTATCGATAGCGATAACTGTCACATGCGCTGCATAAGCCTCCTGCAAAGCCGGCTCGATCCGCTGCCAGTCAACCGGATTGATGAACAGCACCTCGATGCCCTCAGCGATAAGTTCACGGACCTCTTCCTCCTGCCGCTCAACCGACAGCGCCGGATCACGTGAGATCAGAATATCGCCATGCCGCTCGACGGCCATGCGGATCTCCTCGTCAACAATCTCATAAAAAGGATTATTGAGTGTCATATAGACCGCCCCCATCTTGCGCCGATGCTCATTCTGCCGCGCCGAGAGGTCCGTCCTTGCCAGTTGCAGCACCCCGGCCAGCAGCAGACCTATGAGCAGCACACTGACAATCCCCCAGAAATACCGTTCGCACTTCTCCATCTGCCTCCGCCTTTCTCAGCCCCTATCACCAACGATTATATCATAGATAAAAGGAACCTGGCGATCAAAACGCCAGGTTCCTTTTGGGGAATGAATTACATAATGGAATGTAGAATGTATATTATGCAAACAGGCCAACGGCATAGCCGATAATGCCCAGAGCAAAGAGTCCCAGGATGATGACCAGCGGATTGACGCCCTTGCGGAGCAGCCACATGCAGGCAAATGTCATCAGCAATGGTACGATGCCCGGCATCAGGCTGTCAAGCAATGACTGAACAGTCGTCACAACTTGCTCGCCTTTGCTGTTTGTATACGCAGAGAGAACCATCGGCATGTTGACGCTGGTCCATTTGGCGACCAGTGCGCCCATAACCAGCAGGCCGAGAACAGATGAGCCTTCCGTGAGATAGCGCATGCGATTGCCGCCAACTTCCTCGACGAGTTCCGTACCCTTGTCGTAGCCGTACATAACGCCATACCAGTTAGTCAGCAGACGAATCACATTGAACGCAATGAAGAAGATCAGCGGGCCGACAATGCTGCCAGTCAGTGCAATACCAGCGCCAAGAGCAGCCAGTACCGGGCGCAAGGTGCCCCAGAAAATCGGGTCGCCAACACCAGCCAGAGGTCCAATCAGACCAACTTTGACACCAGAGAGGGTATCCTCGCCGATATCCGCGCCATTGGCTTTCTTCTCCTCCATGGCGGCAATGATGCCCATGATCGGCGTAGCCAGGAACGGCTGTGTATTGAAGAATTCCAGATGACGTTTCAAGGAACGCTTATATTCTTCCGGATCATCTTTGTAGAGCTTCTTCAAAGCTGGAATCAGCGACACGCAGAAACCGATGGCCTGCATACGCTCAAAGTTGAAAGAGCCCAGCAGGAAGTTCGAACGGATAAAGATCGATACAAGATCGCCTTTGCTAAGTTTCTTTTCCATGATCTGTGCCTCCCCTTACATCAAATCCGAATCGTCAATATCATTAAGTCCACCAGCACCAGCACTGCCAGCACCAGCAGAATTCAGTTCCCGCTGAAGTCCACGGATGTGGAAGTATGCGCAGATGAGACCAATGGCACCGAAGCCGATCAGATTGACATTGGTGAACACGGCGATCAGGAAGCCCAGGAAAAAATAGGGCATCAGCGACTTGGCATTCATCATGTTGATGACCATTGCATAACCGACGACAACGATGAAGCCGCCCGAGACCTGCAGTCCGCGGGTGATAACTTCCGGGATAGCCGCCAGCATCGCGTTGACGGTATCCGTACCGGCTACAGCCGCAACAATTGCCGCCGGAATCGCTACACGGATTCCCTGCAGCAGCAGGCCGCCAACATGGCACATCTCAATGCCAAAGGCATTGCCTTCCAAAGCAAAGCGGTCAGCCAGATGCTGGAAGAATACCGTAATCGTCCGGACGAAGATCGTCAGGACCTGACCAGCGGCAGCCAATGGCACAGCCAGTGCAATACCGGCACCAATGCTCTGATGGCCGATGATAACCAGAATAGCCGAGACCACGGATGCCAGCGCAGCATCCGGCGCCATAGCTGCACCGACGTTCATCCAGCCCAGTGCAAGCATCTCCAGTGTACCACCAAGAATAATACCCGTTGTAATATCGCCTAAAACCAGACCGACCAGCGTGCAGGCAACCAGCGGACGATGGAACTGGCACTCATCGAGCACACTTCCCATACCGGCTACTCCTGCTACGACAATCAGCAAAATAAATTGTATGGTAGTCATAACGTACAATCCCCCTTATTTGTTGATCTCTCATTGATTTCCCTATAAAATGCATCCGAAACCGTCAGGCCATTCCCTTAGCCTTAAGTGCTGCCATCAAGTCTCCCTTGGGCTCATTGGCCAGTTTACGGATCTCCACCTCAATACCCATAAAGCCACGCACCCGCTTGCCGCCGACGTGGACATTGTTGGTGGCCTCCACGTTGTAAAGCCGCTCATTTTGTGCAAGCTCAGAGCTGACCCGGTTGGCAGACATGG
>ERZ650307.1745-NODE-1745-length-12101-cov-5.561099_pt1 | contig 12101 bp, 6 predicted proteins | sample MGYA00376243_ERZ650307 | MGnify/ENA primary metagenome ERZ650307 (study PRJEB26733, sample SAMN07839242) | wastewater metagenome | biome: urban; feature: artificial channel; material: waste water | place: USA: North Carolina | collected 2016-03-31 ... | reverse complement strand
GAGTTCAGACGTGTGCTCTTCCGATCTTGTTGGTGGCCGACTTGCGGCTGGAACCGGTGCCGACCACGTCGCCGACGTAGGCGACCAGGTGGCCCTTGTCCTTGAGCGACAGGATGATGTTCAGCGGACCCTGAACCACTGCACCGATGGACTTGATCGGCACATCCTGCTCAGCACGAGCCTGAATGACATCCTGCTGATAATACAGACCAATGTCTGCCTTGCCGGCGGCAACCATGCTCATGGCATCGTTTACGCCTGCCGGAGACTGGATATCCACATCCAGACCTTCCTCGGCGAAGTAACCCTTCTCCTGCGCTTCGTACAGAAATGCGTGCAGAGCATTCGGATACCAGTCGAGCACAACGGTCAGGTGCTGCAGATCATCGCTGCCGCTGTTTGCCGCATCAGACTGTGCGGCGTTCTGTGCGCCGCAGCCGGTCAGCAGACCGATCCCCAGCACAGCCGCAGCACCCAAAGCTGCGATTTTCTTGAACATGGTATCTCTCCTTCTGATATATGTGGTCATTGCGGGCAGGTGCGGCGGGGAATCCCCCAGTCCGCTTCGCGGACAGCCCCCTTTGACAAGGGGGCCTTTAATAAAAAGCGCCCCCGCGTGGCTTCTGCCACGCGGGGGCGCTTCAATTTGCTTTATCAGCCGAACATATTGATCAGGATACCAGCGGCAACGGCGGAGCCGATAACACCGGCAACGTTGGGGCCCATGGCGTGCATGAGCAGGTAGTTGCGGGGGTTGTACTCCTGGCCGACCTTCTGGGAAACACGGGCGGCCATGGGAACGGCGGAAACACCGGCGGAGCCGATGAGCGGGTTGATCTTGCCGTGGGTGACAACGCACATGACCTTGCCCAGGAGAACACCGCCGGCGGTGCCGACACCGAAGGCGACGATGCCCAGAACGATGATCTCAACGGTCTGGATGTTCAGGAAGGTGGCGGCGTTGGTGGTGCAGCCGACGGAGAAGCCGAGGAAGATCGTGATGATGTTCATCAGCTCATTGCCGGCGGTCTTGGTGATACGCTCAACAACGCCGGACTCCTTCATCAGGTTGCCCATCATCAGGCAGCCGACCAGAATGGCGGCGTCAGGCAGGGTCAGGGCAACGATGATGGTGACGATGATGGGGAACAGGATCTTCTCGGTCTTGGAGACACGGCGGGGGGCAGTCATGACGATCTGACGCTCTTTTTCAGTGGTCAGAACCTTCATGATGGGCGGCTGGATGACCGGCACCAGCGCCATGTAGCAGTACGCGGCAACCGCGATGGAGCCCAGCAGGTGCGGGGCCAGCTTGGTGGTGACGTAGATAGCGGTGGGGCCGTCCGCGCCGCCGATGATGCCGATAGCACCGGCCTCCTGGTTCGTAAAGCCCAGGATCTTAGCGCCGACGAAGGTGAAGAAGATGCCCAGCTGCGCGGCAGCGCCCAGCAGCAGGCTGGACGGGCGGGCGATCAGCGGCTCAAAGTCGGTCATCGTGCCGATGCCGAGGAAGATCAGCGGCGGGTAGATGCCCAGCTTAACGCCTAAGTAGATATAGTCGACCATGCCGCCGGACGAGCCGAGCAGCGCCCAGTCGATGTGGTTGGTGGAGTTGATGAAGATGTCCATGTGGAAGATGCCGTCGAGGGGCAGGTTGGTCATCAGCATACCGAAGCCGATGGGCAGCAGCAGCAGAGGCTCAAACTGCTTGACGATGGCCAGATACAGCAGCACGCAGGCCACTGCCAGCATGACGGCGTACTTCCAGCCGCCCTCGGTGAAGAAGATCTGTGCCCAGCCGGACTTGGCAAAAATCTCTGCAATATTGGTAAAAATAGCACCCATTTCCGTACCTCCTTACATAAAGGGCGTCGTGTGCTCACGCACACCGGCGTCGCCCCAGGCACCGCGGCGGGAACCGGCGGCAGGCTTGGAAACGCGCTTGATGCCGCGAATGACGGCATTGCCGCCGCAGACCGTGGCCACGGCAGCGGAGATCGCGGCGATGATCTCGCCGGGAATGGAGCCGTTGTCAGCCTTGGCCGCAGGGGCGGCGGGCTTGGCAGCGGGGGCAGGAGCAGCCTTGGCCGCGGGGGCCTTCGGCGCGGCAGGCTTGCCGTTCTTCTTATTGTTGATGTTGTCGAAGATCTTGCCTTCCAGCGTGATGATGAGGCACAGGGCCACCAGCATCGCGAAAACCAGTGTGATGCTGGTCAGCACAACGGTACCGTCACTGGCTTCAAGGGCAAGAAGAGCTAGGTTGGGCATGGATGATCCTCCTTTGAATGGTAGCAGCCCCCGATAAAGGGCTATTTGATGATATTATAGCACAAAGAAAATTTTTTGGGTAGATTTTTTTACAAAAAAATGAATAAATTTAGGGAAATGTACAGATGGTGCATGTAGGGGGCGGCAGGTTTCGGCGGGGTGAGGGCACCCCGCCCTACGCACGGGTTTGATGTGGGGGTGTAGGGCGGCCAGCCCTCTGGCCGCCGTGGCCGTTTGCGGCGGTGGGAGGGTGCCCGGGAGGGATGAATCCCTCCCCTACGAATTGAACCGTAAAAGGGATATTGCGGTAAGCTGCGGGCCGGGCATGCCCGGCCCCTACAGGATGCACAATTTTTCAGCGGTATTTTCGGCTGGTTGTACAGCATTTTCTACAAACATGAACAAAATATGTCCCCGCCCTCTTGACTAGGCCGCAACTCTGTGATAGCATAAGCGCAACGAAAGAACGGCAAAGGCGCCGGACAGTGTGATTCTGTCCGGCGCCTTTCTGTTTTGAAAAGTAAGAGAGGGGTTCTGTTCTATGTACAATTCCGCAGACGTTACATGGACACTGGTTGCAGCGTTTCTGGTGTTCTTCATGCAAGCGGGCTTTGCCTTGTGCGAGGCTGGCCTGACCCGTGCAAAAAATACCGGCAATATTCTGATGAAGAATATGATGGATTTTTGTATCGGTACGCCGTGCTACTGGCTCGTCGGCTTCGGCATCATGTTTGCCGGTTCCGGTGCGCTCATCGGCGGGTTTGATCCGTTCATCCGCGGCAGCTATGACTTCGGCACGCTGCCGGTCTGGGTCTACGCGGTGTTCCAGACTGTGTTCTGCGCCACTGCCGCGACCATCGTCTCCGGCTCGATGGCCGAGCGCACGAAGTTCAGCGCCTACTGCTGCTACTCCGCCGCCATCAGCCTGATCGTCTACCCCATCTCCGGCCACTGGATCTGGGGCGGCGGCTGGCTGGCACAGCTCGGCTTCCATGATTTTGCGGGCTCCGCCGCAGTTCACTTCGTCGGCGGCGTCACGGCCTGCCTGGGCGCCTGGATGCTCGGCCCCCGCATCGGCAAGTACAACAAGGCCGGTAAGGCCCGCGCTATCCCCGGCCACAACCTGACCGCGATGGCTCTGGGCGTTTTCATCCTGTGGTTCTGCTGGTTCGGCTTCAACGGCGGCTCCACCGTCAGCATGACCGGCGATGACACGATGGTTTCCGCAGGTCTGATCTGCTTCAACACCAACCTGGCCGCCGCGCTGGCTACCGTTGCGGCGCTGATCGTCTCCTGGGTGCGCTACGGCAAGCCCGATGTCTCCCTGACCTTCAACGGTGCGCTGGCCGGTCTGGTCGCCATCACCGCGGGCTGCGACGTCGTTGACCCGTTCGGCGCGGCCATCATCGGCATCGTCGCCGGTGTGCTCTGCATCTTCTCGGTTGAGTTCTTCGACAACGTTGCCAAGATCGATGACCCCGTCGGCGCTGTCTCGGTGCACTGCATGAACGGTGCGTGGGGCACCATCGCCGTCGGCCTGTTTGCCACCGAGGGCGGCCTGTTCTACGGCGGCGGCTTTGCCAAGCTGGGCATCCAGCTGCTGGGCATTGTCAGCGTGGCGGCCTGGGTGCTGGCCACGATGTTCATCATCTTCACGGTCATCAAAAAGACCATCGGCCTGCGCGTCTCCGAGAAGGAGGAGATCGACGGCCTGGATTACCACGAGCACGGCCTGACCAGCGCCTATGCAGGCTTCGCCATCAATGATCCGACCTACGCCGAGCTGGACGTGAACGAGAACACCGATCTGGGCGAGGACGACATCACCAAGGCCAGCCCCGAGAAGATCTCCGCTGCGGTCAAGGTCGTCAAGGACGCCCCGCTGCCCGCCGAGCTGGATTCCGGCATGCACAAGGTTTCCATCATCGTGCAGCTGGCCAAGTTTGAGACCCTGAAGAAGGCGCTGAACGACATTGGCGTTACCGGCATGACCGTGACCCAGGTCATGGGCTGCGGCCTGCAGAAGGGCAGCGGCGAGAAGTACCGCGGCGCCGAGGTTGACGCCACGCTCCTGCCGAAGGTCAAGGTCGAGGTCGTCGTGAGCAAGATTCCCGTGGATAAGATCATCGACACGGCCACGAAGGCCCTGTACACCGGCCACATCGGCGACGGCAAGATCTTTGTCTACAATGTAGCAAAGGTCGTGAAGGTCCGCACCGGCGAACAGGATTACGCCGCGCTGCAGGACGTAGAGTAAACGTCTCCCTATTATAATAAGGTATAAAGGTCAGTAAGCCAGCCCCTTCCGAAGTGGGATTCGGAAGGGGCTGGCTGTTTTGTGGGTAGGATCGCGGCGGCGGGAGGTGGACGGCGGGGGATGAATTTTTCCCTGCGGGCGGAACATTGACGGGATTTGGCGTGAAGCGGCGGAGGGGTCAACGCTTGGCGGCGCACAACGAGCGCCGCCAGTTTGCTTCGCAAACACGCTCGTGCGGTTGTTTGCCCCGCAGGGGCAAACATTGCTCGCTCCCCAGTTTCGCTGCGCTCAACTGTGGCCCCGCGCTCGCAACCCCGCAACACCCGAATTTAAAGTGGAGGAAGGGGCGGGGGCGTTAAGAACGAAAAGTAATACTGCTTTCGTTTAGCCCCCGCCCCTTCCGACTTCCGCTTTGGGGGTCTTGGGGGCGTGCAGCCCCCAAGTCGCGGGTCCGCTGCGTCGAAACAGCGGCAGTTTTCTTTGGTTCTTTCTTTTGCTGCCAAAAGAAAGAACAACTTCCCGGAAGGCAGCCGTTCCCGGTTCACCCCAGCGGCACATCGATCTCATCCTCGATGGCAAAGCTGTAGATCGTCAGCTTTGTCACCGGTACGGCCAGCCGCTGGGCAAATGCGCGGCGGTAGAGCCTTAACTGCGCGGCGTACTCGTCAATGTAATATTGGGCGTCGCGGCTGCGGTCCGTCTTGTAGTCAAGGATCTCCGCGTGCTCGTCAAAGACCAGCACCAGATCGGCAATGCCCTGCACCAGCACCTCCGCCGCGGCGGCACTCCCCTGCCCTGCGGCGGGCGTGACCTCGGCGGCGGGCAGGGCCGTGATGAACGGTTCCTCCCGCAAAATCTGCTTTGCCAGCCGGATGCGCCGCCAGACCGCACTTGCAAAGAAGGGCCGCACGGCGTCCAAATCGAGCTTGTCCGCCAGCGCAGGGTCAAGCAGCTGCAAGTCGGTCTGCCGCCTGACCTCGGCGTCCAGATCGGGCGCGGGGCCGTCAAACGGCACGCTCTGCATAAAGGCGTGGATGGCTGTGCCGCGCTCGGCCCCGGTCATGCCGGTTTTCTGCAAGAACGCGGGGCGCTCCAGCGCTACGGGCCGCGCCGCGTGGGCCACGGCGCTGACGCTGACCTTGGCGGGCACCTTTTCCAGCGCCTCGCGCGGACTGCGCCAGGCAAAGCTGGCCTTCAGCATTTCCACCACTGCCGGGTCCGCCGCGGGGGCGGGCGGTGCGGGCGGCTGTTCGGTCTCCTCCGGCAGGGGCAGCACGCGGATGGCCAGCGGCGCGCGGTGCAGCCCGTAATGCGGCAGAAAGCTCGTGTACTCCCACAGTGCGCTGCTGTCCGGGTGGAGCAGCGCCGCGGTCAAGATCCAGCCCGCCCAGCTCGTCATGCTGCGCATGGCCTCGGGGCCGGTGGCCTCGGCGGCAGCGCAGAGCGCCGGGAGCTTGAGGGAGGACGCCGTCTTTTTCAGCGGCACCGTGATAAGTAAAGCGTCCTGTGCGCGGGTCAGCGCCACATACAAAACGCGCATTTCCTCGCTCAATGTCTCGGTGCGGATGGCCTGTGCCAGCGCCGCGTAAGGCAGCGTTTTGAACCGCTTGGCCGCACGGGGCGCGCGCAGCATGACGCCGACGCCCAGCCGGCTGTGGGTCAGCACCGGGCGGATGGCGTCGCTCTGGTTGAATTTGTGGTCGGTGTCGGCCACGAACACCACGGGAAATTCCAGCCCCTTGGAGCGGTGCACCGTCATGATCGAGACGCACCCGGGCCGGGTCTGGCCGCCTGCGCTCTGGCTCAAACCGCCGTTGGCCGCAGCGGCGTCCATGGCGCGGATGAGCGACGGCAGGCCCGCCCGGCCTGCACCGGCAGCCCAGGCCGTAAAGCTCAACAGGTCCTCGCGGCAGCGCGGGCCGTCGGGCAGTGCGCCCACCGCGGCCAGATAGCCGGTGCGGGCCAGCAGCTCCTCGATCAGCTCGTCCACCGGCAGCGTGCGGGCCAGGCGGCGGTATTCGGTCAGGGCGTCGGTGAACAGCGCAAACCGCTGCGGCTCGCTGTAGAGCACCGCGCCGTACAAACTGCCTGTGGGCCGGGCGCGGCGCAGCGCCACAAGGTCGTCCGCCGTGTAGGGGAACATCGGGCTTAACAGCACCGCCGCCAGCGGGATGTCCTGCGCGGGGTTGTCGATGACGCGCAGCAGCGCCGCAAACGGGCGGATGTGCGGCTCGTCCAGCAGGTCGGTGGCGGAGTCCGCAAACACCGGGATGCCCGCGGTGCGCAGCGCACCCTCGTAGGCCGCAAAGCCCTTGCGCCCGCGCAGCAGAATGCAGAAGTCATCGTACCGGCAGGGCCGCGGGCCGTCCTTGCCGCGCACGGGGAAGCCCTGCCCGACCATCTCGGCAATGCGGCGGGCAATGACGGCGGCGTCGCCGTCCACGTCTGCACCGTCGATGACGTCGATCTCGCACATGCCCTGATAGGCCGCGTCCTTATCGCCGCCCACCACAAGCCGCTGGCCGTCGCCGTAATCGACGCCGCCCAGCCCCCGGGAGAAGAAGGTCTCAAACAGATAGTTGATGCCCGCAATGACGCCGGGCGCACTGCGGAAGTTCGCGTCCAGCGCCAGCGTGGACGGCAGCGGCGCGGGCTGCGGGTGGGGCTGCCAGCGCTGCTGCTTGTCCACAAAGATGCCGGGGTCGGCCAGTCGGAAGCGGTAGATGCTCTGCTTGATGTCGCCGACAAAGAACAGATTGTCGGCCTCGGGCCGTGCCAGCGCAAAATAAATCGCGTCCTGCAGTGCATTTGTGTCCTGGTACTCGTCCACCAGCACGGCGGCGTACCGTGCGCTGACCGTGGCGCAGAGCGGTGTGCGCTCGTTGGTCTCGGTCAGCAGCAGGTCCAGCGTCAGGTGCTCATAATCCGCGTAGTCCAGCACCTTTTCGGCACACTTGGCCGCAAAGCAGCTGTCGGCAAACGCCTGGGTCGCCCGCACCAGCGCGGCCACCAGCGGCGCGGCGCGGCGGCGGTCTGCGGCGAACTCCTCCGCCGTGCAGAGCAGCACGTCCTTTTGCAGGCTCGTCATCTGGTCCTTGGCACGGTCCCGCAGCTGGGACGCGGCGGACGCACACTGGTTGGCATCCTTGCCGCCCTTGACGCTGCCCGCGCGCCGCCAGCCGGTCAGGACGGCGTCCAGCGCGGCCAGGCTCTTGTCCCAGTCGCCTTCCTTTAGATAGTAGCAGAGGTTTTTCACCCGCGCGGCGTCGTCCTGCATGACGGCGGTGTAGGCCCGGTCTGCAGCCTCGTCGCGGGCCGCAATGGCTGCGCCGCTTTCCAGCAGCGTTTTGGCACCCTGTGCACGGGCCAGCGCAATGCCCAGCAGTTCTTTGCCCCAGAGCGTATCCTTCGGCGGGGCGTCCTGCTGCCACATTGCGGCAAAGGCCGCCAGCGATGCCGCCGGGTGGGGCAGCGCGCGGGTAAAGTGGTAGAGGTCGAGGATCGCGTCCCCCGCCGTATTGTCGGTGCGGCCCCGGTCATACAGGTCGGCAAAGGCGCGAAAGTCAGGGTCCTGATAGGCAGTCTCCAGCGTCGCGGCCAGCGTCTCCTGCTCAATACGGGCCAGATCGGCCTCGTCCGCCGTCTCAAAATCCGGCGGTACATCGAGCATCGCAAAGTGCTGCTGCACAAAATGCAGGCAGAACGCATCCACCGTGCCGATGGACGCACGCTGCAACAGCAGCTGCTGGCTGCGCAGATGCAGATCGCCGGGGTGGGCGCGGACCTCCTGCGCCAGGCGGGTCGTGATGTCGGCGCGCAGCTTGGCCGCGGCGGCATTCGTGAAGGTCATGATGAGCAGCTGGTTCGCGTCCACCGGGTGGACCGGGTCGGTGATAAGCCCGACGACGCGCTCGACCAGTACGCGGGTCTTGCCGGAGCCGGCAGCCGCCGAGACCAGCAGACTGCCGCCCCGCGCGGAGATGGCCGCCGCCTGCGCCGGGGTAAATTGAATTTTGGGTTGTTCGGGCATGGGGGTGTCTCCTTTTTATGAAAAGGCTTCCACTGCGGGGGAAGGCGTTCTCATTCCGCAAACGGGTCATCCTTGATGTTGATCGTTCTCTCGTGCTCACCGTCGCGGTGGGTGCAGGCGCAGCGGAACTCACAGTAGGTGCAGGGGGATCTGCCGCCGGTGCAGAGCGGCTCGGCGTCAATGCGGCCGCTGTACAGATTCTTCGCCATATCGATGAGAAGTCCGTCCAGATGGTCGCGGATGCGGCCCAGCTTGGCCGTGTCGGCCAGCGTGCTTTTGGCGTTCAGCGGCTTGCCGGTCTTGGCGCTGAAGGACAGCGGCACAAACTCGCCGGTGCCCTTCGTGTCCATGGCGCGGTAGATGCTCTCCTCGTCCAGCAGCAGGCCGTTCATCGGGTAGGTCGGGGCGGGGTCGGCATCGTCGCCCAGCTCGCTGCGGTCCACGCTCTTGGGCGCGGGGTCGGCCAGCAGGTATTCGACGCCCGCCGCCGTCGCGCCCGGGAACTGCCGCTTGGCGTTGCGCTCCAGCGTGAAAAGATACAAAAGCATCTGGCAGTCGAGGCCGCAGTAGACCTCCTTCAGCTTAAACTCCTTGCCGCCGGTCTTGTAATCGACGACGCGCAGATAGGTGCGGCCCAGCTTTTCCAGCGGCATGGCATCGACGCGGTCCACCGTGCCGACGATGCGCACGATATGACCCGCGCCGTCGTCCAGCTCCACCGGGTCAACGCGGGGCGCGTCGGGGTCGTCGGCGTCGGGACGGTCATCAATGCGCAGCTCAAACGCGACGGGCTGAAAGCCCGACTGCCGCAAATCGCGCTGGATGAACCCCAGCAGCCCCACCAGATTGCGGCGGATGCGCCCGACAAGGTACTCCATCCGCAGTGTCATGCCGGGCAGGTTGGCTGCGGTGTACTCGTCCACCAGATCGTTGACGAGCGTCTCCAATTCCTCCGGTGTCAGGTCCTTAAACGCCTCACCCTGGCGGCGCAGGGCGTTTTCCAGTACCCAGTGGGTCAGCGTGCCGCTGATGTTGGGGGCCAGCTCGGCCTTCTGGCGCGGCGCGGCCTTTAAAATGTACTGCAAAAAGTAGCCGAACGGGCAGTATTGGTATTTTTCGAACCGGGTCGGGCTGATGTGCAGCCCCGGGCCGAGCAGGGCTTCCAGCGCAGCGGTGTCCTCGACGCGCTGCTCCGCACCGGCGGTGTCGGCGGCGCGGCGGACGGCCTCATAGCCGGGGGCCAGATTCGGGCTTTCGTCCAGCACGGCGCGGACGGCGGCACCGGCAGCGCCCTGCCCGGGGTCCTGCGTCAGCGTGCCGAGCATATCCAGCGCGGCGGCGGGGGCCGCCGCCAGCTGCACCGCGGTGGGCGCACAGGGCGGCACCTGCAAATATTGCAGCACCGGGGCCAGCGCGGCGCTGGCGGGGGCCGTGTCCCCGGCATGGGCGGCGGTGGGCCAGCTCAACCAGAGATACTTCCGTGCGACGGTCAGCGCCTTATAAAAGCAGATGCCTTCGCGCAGGACTTTATTGGCAAAGCAGTCGGGCAGCTCGGCCCCCTGCGCCATCATCAGGTCGCGGTCCGCGTGGGTCAAAAGCCCCTGGTCGCCGGGCGTCTGTGGGAACTCGCCCTCCAAAAGGCCCACCACAAACACGGCATCGGTCTCGGGCAGGCGCATACGGCCCGCCGTCGTCACAATGACGCTGTCAAGGCTCTGCGGTATGTGTCCCATATCCGTCGTGCGCAGCAGCAGCGTGAACAGCTCGGCGTAGTCCGCGGGGGCAAAGACCTCATCCCCCAGCAGCCGCGCCAGCTGGTCCAGCAGACCCATGACAACGTTCCACTCCCGCAATACCTCATCTGCGTCGGGCAGACGGCCCCGGTCACGCAGCGCGGCGGCCAGACGGTTCAGCGCATCCTCGGCTCCGAGGGACTGCAAGAACAGGTAAAGCTGCTTTGTCAGCGCGGCGGCGGGCGCACCGGCGGCTTTTTTCACAAAGGCGGCGACGCGCTCCATCAAAAACGCGCGGGCGGCCTCGGCGTCGGCAAGCGTCTGCACGTCCTGCTCTGTGTCGCGCCCGGCATAGCCCGCCGCGCTGCGGGTGAAGGTCCCGCGCCAGTCGGCGGCAGTCAGCGGCCAGGTGTAGGCATAGTTTTCCAGTGCGCACTGCTGGGTGTCAGGCAGGTCAACAAGGCCGGTTTTCAGCAGACGCAGCACGCTGCGGCTCGACACACCGCGCAGCAGATCCAGCGCGGCGTGCACGGCGCGGGCCGGGGCGGTATTCTCGGGGCTGGTTGCCTCGTCGCAGAAAAGCGGGATGTTCTGCAGGCGGAACTCATACCGCAGCGGCGCTAAGTACTGGTCGGCATTGCGGCAGATGACCGCCATGCGGCTGTAGGGCGTGCCCTGCCGTGCGCGGGCGGCGATCTCGGCGGCGACGGCCTTGGCCTCGGCCTGACGGGACGCCGCGGCGTGGTAGGTGATGGCCGGGTGCGCGGGGTCAACGGTAAGCTCCGGCGTGTAGGCCGGGTCGGCCAGCAGCAGGTTCAGCTCGGCCAGCGCGGGGGCGTCGGCGTGGCGGCGGTCCGCGGTCAGGACCTCGGTGTGGGTGGGGATGTTCGCATCGTTCGCCATCCGCTTTAACGTGTGGATGACATGCTTCGCGCCGCTGAACAGCCCCATGCCGCCGTCTGAATCCTGCTCACCGTCGCAGCACAGGCAGACCGTCACGTCGGCCACCGGCAGCATGGCCGCCAGCAGGGCACGCTTGGGCGCGTTGAAGGTGTCGAACTCGTCGATGAAAACGGCCCGGCCCGCGAAGAATTCCGCGTCCAGCCGCTCCGCCGCGCGCTGCTGGCGGTCCCCCGGGTCCATGGCGCTCTGGGCCAGCAGCCCCTCGTAGGCGTTGTAAATGAGTGCCAGCTCGTCGAGCTTTTCGCGGTCCGCGCCGGGCGTTTTGGCGTATTCCGCCAGCATTTCCGGCGTGACACCGGCGCTTTTCAGCTCGCTGATCGTCTGGGCGGCCTTCTCACAGAAGGCCGCGCTGCGGCGCTGGCGGCTGTAGTAGACGACCTTGTCCAGCAGCGAGTCCGCCGCGCGGCGCAGCAGCAGCGCGCGGCCCGCCTCGGTCAGCGTCGGCACCGCCGCCCCGCCGTAGCGGCGCAGCAGCGCCTCCGACAGTGAGGTGAAGGAGTAGCTATCCACATAGGCGGACAGGCTGTCGCCGAGCGTGCGGTAGAGCACGCCTTCCGTGGAGGAGGTGAACTGCTCCGGCACGATCAGGATGCTGCGCTCTCCCCGCTCCGCGCGGGTGCGCAGCTCTGCCAGCATTTGATAGGATTTACCGGACCCGGAGGGGCCGAGGATAAAATGTAACATGGTGGTTCCTTTTACGTAAGCCTTCCCCCTTGGGGGAAGGTGGCTGAGGCCCCGCCCGAGGCCGGATGAGGGGCGAGTGTGCCGCAATTACCCATTCACGAGATGCATTGAGCCGCCTGCGGGCGCAGCCCCGAGGGGGAAGCCTTAGAGACGCAAAAAAGAGGAC
>ERZ650307.1741-NODE-1741-length-12117-cov-4.722766_pt1 | contig 12117 bp, 10 predicted proteins | sample MGYA00376243_ERZ650307 | MGnify/ENA primary metagenome ERZ650307 (study PRJEB26733, sample SAMN07839242) | wastewater metagenome | biome: urban; feature: artificial channel; material: waste water | place: USA: North Carolina | collected 2016-03-31 ... | reverse complement strand
TCACTATGAATTTTTATTTTTTGATTAACTGTTCAACTTCATTATACAACCGACCATCAGATACTGTAGCGGAATCATCCAAATATACGCTAATTTCAGGCGTATAAATTCTATAAATAATAAAAACTCCATTACCATACAGATAGTGAACAAAGAGGCATTTCTTTTGTGCCTGTAATTTAGGAATAAGTAATACATTTTTACTTTGATCGATAACGGCTATATTGTGATCTTGATTTTCAAAAAAATACAACCGTGTAACATTACTAGGCGGAGATAGAAAACAAGATAAATACAATCCAACAGGTATAATTAGTAAAAAAATATTTTTTTCATAAATTACTCCTCTGCACTAATAACAGTATCTATTCGTATAGCATAAGTAAATGGTTTTATCATTCCAGCTTTCTGTAAAACCCAAGCAGCATTATTTAAATCTCTTACTAAGTTTTCTTTTGCTATAGTATTATGATTAAAAATATAATTCACTAGTCTCTTTCTTAACTCATTAAAACTATCTACTTGACGAATCATTCGTACTTGTAAAATGACCTATAAACTAATGTCGTATTATCAAAATTCATTTTACAAATGGCTAATTAATATAATTAAAAGCACAGTTACGCCTCAAGGAAATGCATAATAGAACCATATTTCTATCCCTTTATACAATAGCCACATCCAGTACAAATTAACTCCTATATATATAACCAAAAAAGATAATACTTTTTTCCCGTCCTTAGCTTTTACATCTTCGAACGTCCACTCTCTTCTTTTACCAATATAAATCAATGTAAGTACATTTAAACCAAATGAAACTTCCCACAAAATCCCGCTCTGTAAAGATCCTATATATGGCATAAAAACGAATATATTAATGTGAAAAAAGAAGACTATTATATACCAAATTTTTAACCCCAACATAAATGATGAATACCCATAGTAATTTGTAGTTACTGCATAATACAATTGCCATAAGTTAAGAATGGATGCCCCTATTAGAAGCTCACTCTCCATGTATAATTTATATATATATGATAATATTTCCATTTCAATATCCCACCCCCCCTTCATTTCTATAACTAGACGTTCTTAAGTCACTTCTCTTATATCAATAAAGAGTATGAATTGTCAAATACAGTCTCTATATCCAATACCAAATACAACAATATCATTAAACCTATTACCAATACTCTAGGCAAATACTTGCTTCCTAGATATAAACTCTCAATATGTATAATAATATCCATATTAATCAGGTAATTCTCCATTCTTTGCTGAATCATATAGACCATCAAACCATTGATCATATTCTTCTTTTTCCTGTACTCTCTCTTCTTCGGATTTTTTAGGAATAAATTTTGCCTTTATGTACCCCGTTCCTAATCCTACTACACCACCTACAGCGCCTGCTACAGTAGCCGTAGTTTCTATACTTCCATCGACATTAGTCATTATTGCAGCAGAAAAAGCAATTCCCAGTAAAGTAACCCCATCGGCTGCATATACGTAGGACTTACTATATGTTTCATGATTTGAATACATTTCGACAGGAGTGGTTAGCCACACTACAATTCCCGTTTTATCTAAAAATTTATACATGGTTTTCCCGTCAATTTCTTTAACTTCACCTAAATATTTAAAGGTCTTTGTTTCATAAGCACTTAAGACACTATTACTTACAGCATTTTCCGCGATTGAATTTTCTTCACTATCATTCCATTTTGTCCCCCACTGCGCCAATGCAGCTCCTGCCAACGCATCTTCACCGGCCAGTGCGCCAGACATAAAGCCATTACCAGATAATTCACCTTCAATACCGGTAATATTTAATTTTATTACATATTAACTATTCATTATTCTTAAAGCGCTATTTTAGAGTTATAAGACAAAAAGATAAAACAAAAAGAAGAAAGCCGATACTCTAAATTCCCCTCTCCTCCCATCCACGACTAAGATTTACTAAAGACGCGGCTGGCTCACCAAGTAAGATAGGATGAAGACGCTACTGTACTCACGGCAGATGCTAGCCATGGTAACATTTGGTCAGAGTATAAAAGGATTGCGCTGTACCTTAAACTTGTCAGTTTGCTGAGAAAGTAGCTCAAACAGAAAACCGCTCCGAACAAGGGCGAGCCAACAACCATTACGTAAGTACGGTTGTGGATTGCCCTTTTCGGAGCGGTTATTTTTGATATTCTCAAAAACTGACAAGTTCAAGGTTTGGCCTAAGTTTTATACAAGACCAAATGTTACCCTATCGCTTGTAAGGCCGTATGTACAGTAGCGTCAAAGCATAACTTACGCGATGTACAGCCGCGTCTAAGTAAATCTTAAGCGTGGTTCTTTGCCCAGTTTACTTCTTCCAACACTTCTTCAGCTTTGCCTTCTTTTTCTAATTCAGCCAAAGTCTGAGCTTCAATTTCGGTTTCAGTACGATAATCCTGTTCCATCTTGCTGCAACGAATCCAGCTACGAACGGATTCAACCATAACGCCTGCTACGAGCAAGAACATTACGATAGATACCACAACCAACGTCCATTTACCCTGCGGAATGTAGTTGTCGAATACGTTGAGGTAATCGGCCATAACCGTGATGACAGCGATGAAGAAGCAAGGAATTGCAGTAACCCAAGCATAACGTTTACGACCCAAGCGGATGATAACCGTAGTACCGATTGCAAGACCCATAGTAGCCAACAACTGGTTGGATACACCGAACAACGGCCAAATAGTACCGATGTTACCCTGCAATACGAGGTAACCCCAAGTTATACATACGAGGAAGGAAGAAAGGTAAACGCCAGGAGTCCAATGCGTATCACGCATTTTCGGAATAGCCATACCGAGCAATTCCTGAACCATGTAACGGCTTACACGAGTACCAGCATCGATCAAAGTCAAGATGAACAAAGCTTCGAACATGATGCAGAAGTGATACCAGTAACCCATCAAATGAGCCATCATCGGAATCTGAGAGAAAATGTGAGCCATACCAACGGCCAAGGATACAGCGCCGCCCGGACGGTGCATCAAGTCTTCACCAACCATTGCGGACAACTGCGGCAATTCATGAACCTGTAAGCCCAAAGCTTTGAAGGTTTCAGCCGTGGAGTTAATAGCGAAGTAATCGTTAGGATTCAAGCTGGTTGCAGCGATAAGAGCCATCATAGCGATGAAGCCTTCAGTCAACATAGCGCCGTAACCGATAGGTAACATTTCTTTTTCGTTAGTAATCATTTTCGGGGTCGTACCGGTAGATACTGTTGCATGGAAACCGGACAACGCACCACAAGCGATAGTGATAAATACGAACGGAATAGCGGAACCATTCAATACCGGGCCACCGCCCCAAACATAAGCGGAGAAAGCAGGCATGTGGATTACCGGCATTACGCAGATAATACCTAAAGCCAACGCACCGATAGTACCAACCTTCATATAAGTGGACAAGTAACCACGCGGTGCCAAGAGCAACCAAACCGGAAGAGCTGCAGCGAAGAAGCTGTATACAGCCAACATAATTTCAATCTGTTCACGATTGTAGGTGAAATAAGGTGCCAAGGAAGAAGCCGCTACGTTTGGTCCAAAGATAACAGCTGCTAAAATCATAGCAACACCGATAATCGTAGCTTCTTTAATCTGACCAGGGCGGATCCAGCGGAGGTAGCAACCGATGAAGATAGCGATAGGAATCGTCATACTAACGGTGAAGAAGCCCCACGGGGAGTTTTCCAAGGAGTTAGCTACAACGGCAGCCATACCAGCCATGGTGATAATCAACAAGAACAAGGTAGCTAACATGGTCATGAAACCAGCTACGCTAGAAATTTCGCCTTTCGCGATATCGGCAATGGATTTACCGTTATAACGAACGGAAGCGAACAACAACACAAAGTCATGTACAGCGCCGGCTAAAACGCAACCGATCAAAATCCAGAGCACGCCCGGCAAGTAACCGAACTGTGCAGCGATAACCGGACCAACCAACGGACCAGCACCGGCGATTGCTGCGAAGTGCTGACCGAACGTAACCCATTTGTTAGTCGGTACATAGTCGACACCATCATTGATTCTTACCGCCGGTGTTACACGATACTGGTTAACCGTTAACACTTTAGCTGCGATGAACGCACCATAGAGGCGGTAGGCAATTGCAAGCACGAGGGCTGATACAATTACCAGATAAATCCCATTCATTTCCATAGTAGGAAACCTCCTTAACATAATAGCCAATCGGCCGAAAGATAAATGCGTTTTGGTTACCACACACTAGGTAACTTCTTACAGTACGCATTGTAAAATAATTTCTTTGCCCCGTAAATGAAATTTCGATGAACGGAATAAAACGGGGGCTAAACGGAAATGACTGTTCTCAAAGGGTTCTCAGACCGCTCCCGAGCATGCCCTACTGGGCATATTCTATCCCTATCGCTTTTATTGCTAAAGTTCATTAACAAAAGTATCGGTAGATTTGTTAAAATGGCACGAAAAAGCCTCCCAGAACTGTTATGTTTCCAGGAGGCTTTTCATTTCACCTTTTACTTTTACCTATGTGCTTTTTACTTACTACGTGTAGGGTTGAAGTGATAGCAAGTGTTAAGCATTCTTTTCTTTCAGGGTTTTCAATGTTTCTGCTTCAATGTCTTCTTCGTTACGATAATCCTGTTCAATGTTCGAGTAGCGAATCCAAGAACGAACCGCTTCGACCATAACTGTTGCAACGAGGAGCAACATGATACCACTAACAACAACCAAAATCCATTTGCCCTGCGGAATGTAGTTGTCGAATACGTTCAGATAATCGGCCCAAACCGTAATGCACGCGATGAATACGCACGGAATCGCCGTAACCCAAGCATAACGCTTACGGCCCATGCGGATAATAACCGTCGTGCCAATTGCGAGACCCATGGTAGCCAACAGCTGGTTAGATACACCGAACAGCGGCCAAATGGTGCCGATATTACCTTGCAATACTAAGTAACCCCAGGTTACGCATACGAGGAAGGAGCAAAGATATACACCAGGAGCCCAGTGCGTATCGCGCATCTTCGGGAATGCCATACCCAACAATTCCTGCAACATATAACGGCTTACGCGAGTACCGGCATCGATCAAAGTCAAGATAAACAAGGCTTCGAACATGATGCAGAAATGGTACCAGTAACCCATCAAGTGAGACATGTTCGGCAACTGGGAGAAAATATGAGCCATACCAACAGCGAGAGATACAGCGCCGCCAGGACGATGCATCAAATCTTCGCCTACCATAGCGGACAACGCCGGTAATTCGTGAGCCTGCAAGCCCAATTTGTTGAACGTTGCAGCTGTGGAGTTAATAGCGAAATAGTCGGCCGGGTTAAGACTCGTTGCGGCGATAAGAGCCATCATAGCGATGAAGGCTTCCGTCAACATAGCGCCGTAGCCAATCGGCAACATTTCTTTTTCGTTGGTAATCATCTTCGGAGTCGTACCAGTGGAAATCGTCGCATGGAAACCGGACAAAGCGCCACAAGCGATAGTGATGAATACGAACGGTAATACGGAGCCGCTTAATACAGGGCCACCGCCGCCAACATAGGGGGACAACGCCGGCATATGGATAACCGGCATTACGATGATAATGCCCAATGCCAACGCAGCAATGGTACCAATCTTCATGTACGTGGACAAGTAGTCACGCGGTGCCAAGAGCAACCATACCGGAAGTGCTGCAGCGAAGAAGCTGTATACAGCAAGCATGATTTCGATGGTCACACGGTCGTACGTAAAGTATTTAGCATACGGAGACGCTGCTACGTCCGGGCCATAGAATACGGCGGCTAAGATAAGCAACACGCCGATAATCGTAGCTTCGCGGATTTTGCCGGGGCGAATCCATTTCAGATAAATACCGATGAAGATGGCGATAGGAATCGTCATACTAACCGTGAAGAACCCCCACGGGGAATTTTCCAACGAGTTAGCAACAACGGCAGACATACCGGCCATAGTGATGATCAATAAGAACAGTGTAGCTAACATGGTCGTAATGCCTGCGAGACTGGAAATTTCGCCCTTTGCAATGTCCGCAATCGACTTCCCATTATAACGTACGGACGAGAAGAGCAATACAAAGTCGTGAACTGCACCGGCCAACACGGAACCGATTAAAATCCACAACATGCCCGGCAAATAGCCGAACTGCGCTGCAATTACAGGACCAACCAACGGGCCGGCACCGGCAATCGCCGCAAAATGATGGCCGAACGTAACCCACTTATTCGTCGGCACATAGTCAACACCATCGTTAATCGCCACAGCCGGCGTCGTCCGATATTGGTTGACCGTCAGAACCTTGGCCGCAATGAATGCCCCATACAGACGGTAGGCAATTGCGAGCACCAAGGCGGAAATAATTACTAGGTAAATACCGTTCATTTCCATGATGCAAACCTCCTCAACATAATGCCCTACACAAACCCTTTTGCCATATAATGAAATCCATAGCACACACCCAACCTTTTTACTACGGACTTAATTATATAACTTTTAAACATTTATTTTATGACTTTTTCACATGATAGTAAATAGGCTGTTTTCAAAAATAGGCCTATTTACGCCAAACAGAACAAATTAAACTATAAACAGAAATATATCAAGCCAAACAGAAATATTTTTAGACGTTTGGAAATTTCCATTCAGCGGTCCCCTGTTCCCCTGTGACAAAATAGCCTTTGCTGCTCATGCTAATCCCCTATTCTGCCGTAAAATTAAAAACTAGCCTCCCAAGTACGAAAATCGTACCTAGAAGGCTAGTTTGTTTTTCCCTATTTAATTGTATTGCTTACACATCTCTGTGAAATAAACTGCCTCCTCGAACTTTATGCTCGTACCGGAGGTGTTTACCACTTAAACCTGAATACAATCACTCGTTCATACACCTGATTCGCCTTCGTATAAGACTCACCAAAGCCCGGAGTGTTGCAATCGTTAGGCAGGAATTGCGGTTCAATGCAGCAGCCGCTGTGCTGTGTATAGACGGCCCCGTTGCGACCTGTTTCATCGAGCCAGTTGCCCGTATAGAACTGATAGCCCGGCGCATCGCTAAGGACCTGTAGTTCTAAATCCGGCACGCGAATGCGACCACAAAGCTGCAAGTAGCGGTCGTCTTCGTCAGCAAAGGGCTGCGGCGTCAGTTCTTCGTGCGGGCTGCGAAGCACGTAGTGATGATCGTAGCCACGAAGCGGTGCCAACACGTCCTTGTACGTTTCCAGTGCCTTACCGATGCGCGTCCAAGGCCGCAAATCGAAGGGCGTTCCCTGCACACCTTCAATAACGCCGGTCGGAATCTGATTATCATCCATCAGCGCAAAGCGTTCGGCACCTAACGACACTTCATGGTCTTCCACCGTAGGAGCGCCGGACAGATTAAAATAGCTGTGATTCGTCACGTTTACCACGGAGTTTTCCGACGTCATGTACGTATACACCAAGCGAAGCTCTTGACCGGTCAAAATGGCCTTCAAGCGAATGCGCAAGGTACCCGGAAAGCCATCGGTGCGCGTCGGCACCGTTTCGCCTAGCACCAAACCATCCGTATCCGGCTCACTGCCAAAAGAAATACTGCCGTCATTCAGATCATGCCACACATTATACGTGAGCCCCTTCGGCCCACTGTGCAACAGGTTTTCCCCATTATTCGGCGTCCACGTGTACGTTTTCCCATCCACCGTACATTGCGCCTTACCTAAGCGATTCGCTACGCGACCAACGGACGCACCTAAATAGGCCGTGCCCTGTTCGTACTGCATGGCCGTATCATAACCCAGCACGACACTTCGTTTCAGCGGCTTAATGTACAAATCCATTAACGTCGCGCCGTAATCGGTAAACCGTGCCTTCAAGCACTGCGTCTCTAAGTCATAATAGTTAATCGCTTCGCCAGCCTTCGTCGTGCCGGCTACACTCCGTTTCATAAGCCTCAGCCCCCTATTCGCCACATGCCGCGTTGCGGCTGTACCGTATCTATACCATCGTGCTTTTCATGACGTAATTGCAATAACGACGTAATATGTGCTGCTAATTGAGCCCCATCATAGCCTTCCCGCACCTTGCTCACCAGCGATGCTTCATCGTCGCGGAGCAAGCACAAGCGCAGCCGCCCGTCCGACGTTAAGCGCACCCGATTGCAGGAATCGCAGTAGCTGTGACTCATAGGGAAGATAAACCCAACGACGCGGCCGTTTGGCAACCGATAATAGGTGGCCGGTCCAAAGCCATGTACCTTATCAGAGCCCACCGCTGCGTTCAACGGCACCGGAGCGCCACCGCAAATGCGCTTCAGCTGTTCCAGCCAGCTGATGAAATTCGGCCCGTGGAACTTCTCACCTTGGAAGGGCATGTACTCGATAAAGCGCCATACAACGTCCCATTTTTCTAAATATTTAAGCCACGTAGCCACCGTTTCGTCCGCTACAGGCTCCATTAAAACCGTGTTAATCTTAACGGACTTAAAGCCCGCCGCTAAGGCCGCTTCGATGCCGCTAAGTACAGCCGGTAACTGTCCGGTGCGACCGGTGCAGCGATTAAACTGCTCAGGATCCACCGAATCGAGGCTAATGTTTAATCGATTCAGCCCTTCGTCGCGCAAAGTCTGAGCCTGCGACGCCAATAAGCTACCGTTGGTGGTCATGGAAATGTCTTCAAACCAGCCCTTTTCATGGACTGTACGCAATAAATCGTGCAAACGCGGATACAACAGCGGTTCCCCGCCGGTTAACCGCAATGCCCTGACGCCTAAGCGATGGAAGGCTTCCAAGATGACTAGCCATTCCTCAACGGACACCAAATCCGTCTGACTTTCCGGTGTAATCTCCGCCGGCCGACAATAGGGACAGCAGAAGTTACATGCTTCCGTCAACGAAACACGTACATATTCAATTTTTCGTCCCCATGCATCCGTTACCATAGACTACCTCCGATTACGGGCGAATCACCTGCACCGCATCACCTACATGTATCATACCACCCTTGAGAACTCGTGCAAAGATACCTTGAGTCGGCATAATGCAAGAGCCTACAAGCTTCTGAATTTCGCAACCGGAATGACATTCCTTGCCAATCTGCGTTACTTCCAGTTCGATGCCGTCGCCTAAGATAAGCTTAGTACCAATCGGCAATTCATAGAGCACCACGCCTTCTACGGTAATGTTTTCCGCAAAATCGCCCGGTGCTACCGGAGCGCCCTTCGCCTTCATCAGCTCAATGCTGGCAATGCCGAGCAAGCTAATCTGACGATGCCATTTGCCGGCATGAGCGTCACCCTTCATGCCAAAATCCGTGATCAACTCCGCTTCCGGAATATTATGTTTTCGTTGCCCTTTTTCCTTGCTAATAGAAATGGCCACAATTTTTGCTGTAATTTCACTCATACTGTCACCTATTCTTGTATAGCCACGCCGTCAAAATGGCGTGCTACATCTAAGATTTACGATTTAACTCTATTGTAACAAATTAATCAAAAAATAGCCATGGAGGCCTTTCATTTCAGTGAAATAAAAAGCCTGTAAACACCGTCCATCTCTGGTCAGCAATTTACAGGCTTTAAACGTTATTAACTAACCACTGCGTAACTACACCTTAACACAGTCGATAGTACTTTTATGTTGCCTTCGCAACCTATTGGCCGGGAACGGAAAATGTTAGTCTTCCTCATCAACGTGCATTTCGTCTTCCGCACCATTCAAGATCAAGTTCAAAATTACAGCAGTCAAGCTACCGAGGGTAATGCCGGAGTGCAAGATAATCTTGGACCAATCCGGGAAGTTGTGGTAGAAGTTCGGCACCGTCAAGGTAATCATGGAAATACCAACGCTGATAGCTACGAGCATCAAGTTGTACGTGCCTTCGAAGTTAACCTTGGACAACGCGCGAATCCCGCTGGCGATGATCATGCCAAACATAGCAAGGCCGGCGCCGCCTAATACGGAGTTCGGAATGGATGCTACGATAGCAGCCATCTTCGGCACTAAGCCTAACACAACGAGGATGATACCGGAAGTAGCCACAACGAAACGGCTCTTAACGCGGGTTACAGCCACCAAACCAACGTTCTGAGCAAACGCGGTGTACGGGAAGCTGTTGAAAATACCGCCGATGAACGTGGACAAACCGTCAGCGCGCAAGCACTTAGCCAAGTTCTTGCGGCCAATAGGACGCCCTACGATTTCGCCGATAGCGATGCTGTCGCCCGTCGTTTCTACCATTACTACGAACATTACGATAACCATAGAAATAATGGACATAATATCAAAGGTCGGGAAGCCGAAGGAGAACGGCGTTACAAAGGCAACCCATTCGGATTTACCCACTTCGGAGAAGTTTGCCTGACCTAAGAGCGTAGCGATAATCGTACCGCCAATCAAGCCAATTAAGACCGCAATGTTACTGATGAAGCCCTTGCAGAATCGATATACGAAGATAACGATAGCCAACGTGATAAAGGCTAGGAACAGATTCATAGGACTGGCAAAATCCGGCGCCGCTGGGTTACCGCCGCCGATCCAGCGTACGGAAACCGGCAACAGCGTAATACCGATAATGGTAATAATCGCACCGGTTACGACTGGAGGGAAGAAGCGGATTAGCTTACTAAAGAACGGCGCTATGAGGAACGTAAATAGACCGGCCACAATGATGGACCCGTAAATAGCCGTCATGCCTTGGTCGAGACCAATGATGATCATCGGCGTTACGGACGCAAAGGTTACCCCTTGAATCATCGGAATACGAGCACCTACCTTCCAGAAGCCCAAGGTCTGGATTAAGGTAGCAATACCGCAAGTAAACAAATCGGCATTAATCAAGTGAATCATCTGTTCCGGCGGCAACTTCAATGCCTGCGCAACGATGATCGGCACAGCTACGGCGCCTGCATACATGGCCAATACATGCTGCAAGCCGTATGCGAATAGCTGTGGCACCGGTAGCATCTCATCTACCGGATGGACGTTTTTCTTCGCATTTTCATTCATAAGAACACCCCTAGTTGTTAAATACCTACCTAGATTATGAAAAATCTATACTGCAAATTCGCTACTAAAAGCGATTCTCCTACTGTATTCGACACCTCCTTCAAATATCCTGCTATATAATCAGTTTTTATCCATTCCTATTACACAATTTGCCATGCATAATAATCATTAATATTACAAATTAATATTTGCTAGTTGTGTAATTTATCTTATCAAAGCTACCATTAAAAATCAAACGATATGCACAAAGGCAGTAACCCTCACCTACACGAACCAACGATATATTGCTTCCTGTAAAACCGTACTTCTTGAACCACTTCCTGTAACACTACACGAACCACGTTCTGTACCGACGTTTGAGAATTACTGCCTTGTAATCATACTATTTTGTTTTGCTAGTGTATCCAATGCTAACGCGCCTCGAATACGTTTACTTAATCTTGTCCGGTCGATCCGACGGATGACCTTCACTACCATTGAGGATAACATTCATCGCAACGGCGGTCAAGCTACCTAAGGTAATCCCGCTGTGGAAAATGATCTGGGCCCACTGTGGGAAATGTTCAAAGAAATGAGGCTCTGCCAAGGTAATCATGCCAAGGCTCAAGCTGACCGCTACAATCATCAAATTGTAGTTGCCATCAAAGGACACCTTACCTAAGGCGCGAATACCGCTGGCGATGATCATGCCGAACATGGCAAGACCGGCACCGCCTAACACCGCACTAGGGATAGACGCGATGAGCGCTCCCATCTTCGGGAACATGCCTAGCACCAGTAAAATAATGCCGGAGCACGCTACCACATAGCGACTCTTGATACCCGTTACGGCCACCAGCCCTACGTTCTGCGCAAACGCAGAATGCGGGAAGCTGTTAAGGAACGACGCGATGAACGTAGACAGCCCATCGGCGCGCAAGCACGCTGCCAATCGGCCTTTATCCACCTTGCGGCCTACGATTTCACAAATGGCAATGCAGTCACCGGTGGTTTCCACCATGATAACCAGCATAACAATCACCATGGACAAAATGCCCGATATGGAGAAGGTGGGCATACCGAAATACAACGGCGATACAATACCAACCAAAGCGGCA
>ERZ650307.1740-NODE-1740-length-12120-cov-5.584998_pt1 | contig 12120 bp, 10 predicted proteins | sample MGYA00376243_ERZ650307 | MGnify/ENA primary metagenome ERZ650307 (study PRJEB26733, sample SAMN07839242) | wastewater metagenome | biome: urban; feature: artificial channel; material: waste water | place: USA: North Carolina | collected 2016-03-31 ... | reverse complement strand
GCGAATTGAGCCTTGGTATTCCGCCCATGATTGGTACGTCCTTCCTGTCGCCCATTATCCGTGACTTCATGGCTACGTACCCCAGCATTTCCCTCAAGGTTAGCGAACATGGGTCTCACCAGATTGCGCGCCTCGTGCAGGATGGTCAGCTTCAGGTCGGCTTCGTTACCTTGCCGGTACAGGACTTCACCAACCAAGATACGCAGACCTATATTTTCAATCATCAGCCGCTACGCTACGTCGTACCTAGCGACTCACCGCTGGCCAAACAGCCGGAAGTGACGCTGGCCGACATTGCGAAAGCGCCGCTCATCTTCTTTAGACCGTCGTTTTCCTTGTATCACATCATCCTAAGTCGCTTCCAGGAAATCGGCATCGTGCCGCAAATTGCTGCCCAGAGCAATAACTGGGACTTCATTACCGAACTCGTAAAGAGCGGTCTCGGCACGGCCATCTTGCCGGACACCATTTGCCAGCGCCTAAATAAAGACGAATTTACGGCTATTCCGTTGACACCGCAAATCACCTGGGTGCTCAGTATGATTTGGAACGAACGATCCATGATTATCCCTGCCGTGCGTCTTTGGGTTAACTATTTCCGCAACCACATGCCTGGCGCCGAACAGACCCAGTCTAACCATGTGTAAATGGCTCGCAGCACAACCTTAACTAAGGCGCTTACACACACTAACCACATACATACGAAAAGAGCTTACAACAGCACTTCAGCCGTTGTAAGCTCTTTTTTTACTAACCGTCTCAATACTAAGAACCGGCTTAGTTGTTATTCTTTGTTAGCGTCTTTAGCTTTCTTCAACGCTTTTTCTCGTTTCTTGCAATCGTCCTTTGGCGGCGTGCAATGCTTTGGACAAATAGGACACGTTTCCGGCGTTGGCAATTCTTCATAAGCGATGACCTTCTGCGTCGGTACCGCACCGCTATAGGATACTTCCTGTACCGGTGCCTTAGGAGCCTCCGTCGATTCTGCGTCATCGGTAGCACTGCCAAGCCCCAATGGGTTGGCGGTAGCGGCTTTTTCCTTCACCTTCGCCGCATGAGCTGCCAGCTTAGCAGCGTGCTTAGCTTCGCGCTTTTCCTGCTTTTTAGCGGCTTTATCGTTAGCCTTCTTAATCTTGTGCGCCTTCTTAAGCAGCTTGCCTGTCCGTTTCAAGAACTTCTTCAAGTCCTTCCAATCCGTCTTCGTCAACACCGCTTTAATATCGTCAGGGCTAACGCCGGCTTCGGTCAACAACGCAAGGGCTGCTTCACTGGTGACAGCCGGTAGGCCTTCCGGTCTAAGGGCCGGCAAATGATGAGACGCCCCACCTTGGCCGCCGCGAATAGAGACAATGCCGCTATCGCGAGTCGCAACACCACTTTCGCCGCGAGTAGCTACGGAACCATCCTGGCGCGTTACCACAGAACCATCCTGACGGGTCGCTACCGAGCCGTCTTGGCGGGCCGCCACCGTACCATCGTGACGCGGTGCTACGGAACCGTCATGGCGAGCCGCTACCGTACCGTCCTGGCGCGTTGCTACGGAACCGTCGTGACGAGACGCAACCGTCCCTTCCGGGCGAAGCGCTACCGATGCATCATCGAGGGGGACATCTTCCAGCTCAACCTGGCGCACCGGAAATTCTTCATCGTCATCTTCCCGGACGTCACTGAACTCCCGTTCCAACGATTCATACACATGAAGCTGCACCAAAATATCCTGGGCTTCTTCAATTTCCTGCCACAAGCTATCTAAGAGGCCGGTGTAAAACAAGCGAGCCGACACCTCTTCATGAGCCTGACGCGTTACCTGCAACTCTTCATAGGTAAGGCCTTCCGTACTCTTCAGCTCTTCAATGAGATGCTGAATATGACTGTCCTCTTCATACTTCCGCTGCAATGTTTGTCGCACCGAATTAATAACATCCTTACCAATAATTCCCTGTCGCGTATGCATTACTATCAGCTCCTATCGAGGCTCTTCGCCTGTAACACTCCGACCATGCTAGAGCAACGGCGCAAACCTACAAGAGTGGCGCCATTGCCGCACGTAACCGATTATTTCACAATAGGCATTGTGTTGCTTGCCAACGGCATTACGTTAACCGTGAAATCATCACGGCCCAGCAATTCAGTGGCACGCTGCAACGCTTCGTCTACCGACGTTACAACGTCGACACCGATATTGTCGCACAATTCCTTATTTTCCGGTTTCGTTACCAAAATATGTTTATAGCGTTTGAAGTCTTCGCCTAAATGCAAAGCGATGAAACCCGGTACCGTAAAACCGGCACGTAATTTCACTTCGCGTTCGTGCAAATCCTTCGTATCAAACCAGCCGATAAATTCAGCCGGTTCATGAATATCTTCCAATTCCATAACCAAGATAACAACGCCGCCGGGCTTAACCGCCTTAACTGCGTTATCCTGGGTTTTAACGCCCTGATACAGATTGATATCCTTCGGATACCCGCCGGACGAAGCGATTACGCAATCTGCTAAGCCGTTAATGGGCACACCGTAGATTTTTTCAACCAATTTCGTACCTTCGAGCCATGCTTTTTCCCAATGGCCGCACACAAACTGTGCCGGCTGGCCATGGGTGTTGGCTACGACGTTTACGAGGAAGTCTGCATCAGCAGCGGCACCATGTTCCATCTGGTCCTGGTGCATCAAATTCGTCTTCAAGTTACCACTTACGATTTCCGGTTTAATGCCTGTACCGATTTCATCGCGCAAGCACAAGCAATGGTTGCGCTGAATCGTCTGGTACGAAGAAATGCCCGGCAATACGGCTTTACGGCCCGCACCGAAGCCTGCCAACAAATGGTAAATAATACCACCGGTCAAGATCAAGCGGTCTGCATCCAAAGCGAGTTCGTTGATTTCAATCGGCACGCCATGGGACGTTTCGCCCAAATGACGGAATTTGCTGTCCGGATTAATACCGCTACTGTGTTCAATGCGTACGCGGTCTACTACTTCGTCGCCGAATTCAGCACGGGATTCCGCTTCGGTCTGCAAGCGATGAGCGCCATAAGCGATAAGCAAGAAAATTTTATCATCAGGAATACCTGCAGCATTCAAATAATTCAACAACGTCGGCAAGAAGCGCTGGTATCCAATCCAAGCACGGGTTACGTCAGACACAACGATGCACACGGATTCACCGGGCTTTACGATGTCCTTCAACGCCGGCGTGCCAATCGGATTATCCAAACCTTCCAGCAACGCGCCTTCAATATCCTCAATGGCCGGATATTCGCTACCTTCTACTACATTCAATACCCGTTCTTCGGGCAGATCAAACTCTACAGTTCCTTTACCATACTTCAACTTAAAATGCTGCAAACTCATACTATTCTTCTTCCTTTCTCCTCAATGACTCCCGTTCCCACACGGAACCAGTCATGATAATACCTTCCCCGAATTTCGTCTCCAACAAATCAAGGGTCCGCGTCAAATCGCGTTCCTGCTTATCTGTTTCAAACAGCGAATCATGCTCAGCCGAAGGCATGAGCCCACTCACCGTTAACCCCAAAAGGCGAATCGGTTTTTGCACCGTAAGTTTATTATACAACATCCGTCCCACGCGGTACAGTGTCCACTCGCTGTCAGTTGGTTCCGATAATCGCATTTGTCTGTTAACCGTGGTGAAATCATCATATCTGACCTTGATGCTCACCGTGTGGCCCTGCATACCGTGACTTCTGAGCCGTTTTGCCACCTTATGAGCAAAGAAATGCCATTCCCGATTGATAAAATCAGGATCCGTCACGTCCGTTTCGTAGGTTTCTTCGTTGCCAATAGACTGGATGATGTGTTCATATTCAACCGGGCGGTCGTCGTGGCCATGGGCCATTTCGTAAACCCGCTCCGCCTGATTGCCTAAAATCGGCTTTAAGGGCTTGCTGTCCCCCAAGGCAGCAATGTCCCCGATTTTGTGAAAACCGGCATCGCGTAACCGCTTCGCCGTCTGCCGTCCTACGCCCCAAAGGCGCGTAATGGGCAGTGGTGCCAGTACCTCCGCTTCCGTGCCATATGCAATGACCATGAGGCCATTAGGCTTTCGCAAGTCCGACGCCAGCTTCGCCAGAAATTTATTAGGCGCCATGCCCACCGAAGCGACTAAGTGCGTAGCTTCTAAAATATCCGCCTTTATCTTCGCTGCCATCTCGTAAGGACTCTTAAAGCCTTCGGTGAAGCCTGTCATTTCAAGAAAAGCTTCATCTAACGACAGCGGCTCAATATATGGCGTATAGCGATGCATGATCTCATGAACCTGCTCCGAAATCGCGTGATACACATCGAAGCGAGGCTTTAGATAAATGCCATCCGGACAGAGCTCATGGGCCTTCGCCATGCTCATAGCCGAATGAACGCCTAGCGCGCGGGCTTCATAGGAGGCCGTAGCCACCACCCCACGCGACGAAAGGCCGCCCACTATAACCGGGCGGCCTTGGTATTCGGGATTGTCGCGTTGCTCTACTGACGCATAAAACGCGTCCATATCCACATGCATAACCCATCGTCTCATTATGCTTCCGGTTTATCCTCCAAGCGACAATACTTAATCTGTGCGCAAATGCATTCGTCTTTGATTTTGTACAATTCCGGAAGAAGTTTTACCAATTCGTCAAACGTCGTTTCGTTAATCGAATACCGCGTCCACAAACCATTACGCTGCGAATTAACCACGCCCGCATCGATAAGAATCTTCATGTGATAGCTTAACGTAGACTGCGAGAGGTTAAAACTTGCCAAAATATCGCAGGCGCACAACTCGTTACATGACAACATGTCGATAATGTGCAAGCGGGTTTCATCGCTTAAAGCCTTGAAAATCGCGGCTAATCTCTCGTATGACACTTCCATAACAACTGCTCCTTTTACCTATAAAATGAGTCCTATTACAACCTTGTACATCTATTATATACCAAAATGCATGGTAAATCTAATATTTTAAATAAATAGATATAGTCATGTTTTCTGAACACGTTTACAACTACTGTTAACTAGTCTCTAAGCCGCCTCCAGCCTGCACCAGCACTCCCAGCCTACTCCCAGCATAGACTAACAGGCCTACTATGCAAATAGGGCTATCGCAGAAGGGGGATTCCACGATAGCCCTACTCACGTGAAGGAGAGAGAAGCGTATATTACAATTTACCTACCAAGTCGAGGCCCGGTTTCAAGGTATCAGCACCCGGTTTCCATTTAGCCGGGCAAACCTGATCGCCGTGTTTAGCCACGAACTGAGCAGCCTGTACTTTACGAAGTAATTCATCTGCACTGCGGCCAATGCCCATATTGTGAATTTCAGCCGTTTCAACTTTGCCTTCCGGATTTACTACGAAGCTGCCGCGGAATGCGCGACCATCTGCTTCGGAGAAGGTTTCAAAGAAATCAGCCAATTCATGCTTCTGATCAGACAACATCGTGTACTGAATCTTAGCGATATTCGGGGATGCATCAGCCCACGCTTTATGTACGAATTCAGAGTCAACGGACACGGAGAACACTTCCACGCCCAATTCCTGCAATTCAGCATAATGTGCCTGCAAATCTTCCAATTCAGTGGGGCATACGAACGTGAAATCAGCCGGATAGAACACGAAAACGCTCCATTTGCCTACCACGTCAGCCTTAGTAACAGTCACAACATCCGGATTGCGGAAACCCTGCAAGGAAAACTCCGGTAACTCTTTGCCAATAATTGCCATTGGTATCACTCCTCATCTATTTTATCATCATTACAAGTTACATTTTCGATTCGCACCAAACGGCGAACCCTTCCGAAAATCTATGTGAAATAAACATCCTCGCAGCGTCCGGTATCTTGCCTAGCAAACCGCCCTCCAGCAACACCTCGTCTAGTAATGGTAGTGTTCATCGGTACTTCGCGCTATGCGCCCTGCACCTATGCTGTTAGTAATTTGCTAAATGCTAACATCCGAAGTTGCTTAAATGATATTTATTAACAATAGATAATCTATATTGTTTATGGTTTTATTATAGCCGATATATCTAAAAAAATCAATATGCTACGTTGCTAATTTTGCAAGTCTTTTTCAGTTTGGTATCGGGCGCGGTGGCCGGGTTCACAAGAACGAATCGGATGGTTAGTGAGGAAATTGGTCCGCCTTCGTATCTTGCGGTTGGTAAGTAGCGTCATTGCTCCGTCACATTGCTAATGTCAAATATCCGCTACAACCATTCGCTCCCTTCGGTTTCACCAATGGTCGCTTCATGGTTGTAGCGGATATTTTCGGCATCTATTATCAATTTTTTCTTCTCTATGACGCTACTTACCTTTCGCAACCCTCCAACGGCGTTTCCCAATTTACTCACTAGCCACCACATGGTTCGTATCCTCGTGACCCTTCGGCCACTCGCGCCCTTCACCACACTTGCAATAGACTTGCAAAATGGCAACTACGCTCGTCAAAAGACGAGCGTAATTCACGACTAAGTACGAAGCCACCGGTTATTAGGCTTTTCCATCTCATCCCCACTATGTTGATGCATTTATCCCCCAAGAAAGCATCAGGTTCGAAGTGACGCGCAAGGGCTCACCGAAGGATGCGCGCATAGTGCCTGGCGAGTGATGCTGCGGAGCTCGGCGTTCGTATTCGCAGATGCTGTATGAAAAAGACCAGTCTAGAAACGCGGACAGCAATACATCTGAGGCGCTACAGCCTTTGTCTAGTCATGGTACGGCTTATGAGAGCAGAAGAGCTAAAAAGACCTTAATATCGCTATGAACTGACCATTGGTGCAACCGAAGGGAAGGAATAGCGATATTAAGGTCTTTGCGTTATGAAATTGTAATCGTAATGACTAGACAAGGCTAAACGCTAAGTGCAAACCGGACGCGTTTCTAGACTGGTCGCCATACAGATCTTGCCTTATGAAGCCGAGCTCTGTAGCAAACGAGCGTGTACTTAGCGCCCATCCTTGATGAGCCCGCGCGCCACGAGGAACTGATGCGCTACCTCTTTGGGGGATTTATGCTCAACATCGACTTCGTAATTCAACGTCCGCATGCTTTCTTCATCCAGCGCCGCAGACATTTTGTTGACTATGTCTTTGAGTTCCGGGTGTTTTGCCAGCACGTCGTCGCGGAATACGGGCACGCCGTAGTACGGCGGGAAGAAGTGTTTGTCGTCCTTGAGGACTTTGAGGTTGTATTTTTTCAGCAGGCCATCAGTAGCGAAGGCGTCAATAACCTGCACGTCGCCGCTATTGAGGGCAACGTAACGAGTGGCACCATCGATGCCTTTAGCGTCTTTGAATTTGAAGCCGTAGGCTTTTTCAACGCCATTCAAGCCGTCCGCGCGGTTCAAGAATTCCAGCGTCGTACCTGCCATTAGGTCGGAACCACTCTTGGCGAGGTCACTCATGTTGACAAGACCATATTCGTCCGCTACGTTCTGCGGTACGGATAATGTATAGGTATTACTGAAATGCGTAGGATCAAGGAGCGTCATGCCGTATTTCTGCTGCAACTCCTTCTTGCTGGTATCGTACACCTGCGCCGCATTACTGGTAGGCTTATGCTTCAACACGTCCACGTACATGGTGCCCGTGTAATCGATATACCCATCCAGCTCACCTTTGCGCATAGCATTAAATAACACCTGCGTCCCACCAGCACCTAAATGCGTCTCCACCTTGAGATTCGTATTGTCCTCAATCATTTCAGCTAGCATATTACCGAGGATAAGCTGCTCTGTGAACTGCTTACTGCCGATACGGATAACGTTATTGTCTTTGAAGAAGCTGGCATAGGCGCTATTGCCGAAAAGCGCCACCAAGAGCACCGCCACAACGGCCACGCTCCACTTCTTGCGGGTGCGGCTCTTCAACAGCTTCGCCTTGTGGGCCAATACGCCTGGCTGTAGGCTTACCGGCGTCACCAACGCCTCTACCTGAGCCAATACCCAGTCCAACACGAGCGCCAAAATACAAGCCGGCACCGCACCGGCCATGATCATACCGTTATTGACCGACGAAATACCACTGAACACGAGAAAACCAAGACCACCGGCGCCAATAAACGCCGCAATGGTCATGAGACCGACGGCGGTAACCGCGGAAATGCGAACGCCGGCCATCAACACCGGCAGCGTCAGCGGAATCTGCACGCGCCGCAAAATCTGAGCCCGCGTCATGCCAATGCCCTTCGCCGCCTCAATCATTTCAGGTTTAATCTGACTAATACCGATATACGTGTTCTTCACGATCGGCAGCAGCGAATAGAGGAACACCACGCCAACCGCGGGAATCGTGCCGATACCGAGGAGCGGAATGGCGAAACCAAGAAGCGCCATGCTCGGCACCGCCTGAATCAAATTCGTAATGCCCAGAATCGGCTTATTCAGTGATTTCACATAACTAATCAAAATGCCCAGCGGCACACCGACCAGAATGGCCAGCCCGACGGCAACGGCGGTGAGGCGAATATGTTCCAGCAGCAGGTCCAGCACCTGGCCGCTATTTTGCATCATGTAACTGAAAATATCCATTACACCACCTCCTCTTCGTCAACGTACTGGCTTCCGAGTGTGGCCACTAAACTGCTCTGTGAAATAATCCCTGCCAAGGACGCATTTTCGTCGAGGACCACCATGTACGGGCGGTGCAGCTTCTTTATGGTCTGCAGCACATCGATAAGCGAATCACCAACATAAGCCACAGCCGCCGGCTGCGCCATTATTTCACCAACGGGGCGATGCAAGGACTCTTGCTCGCGAATCATACGGGCGTTCACCAAACCGCGGAAACGGCGGGTCACTTTGTCTACCACGATGAGGTAGTCCTGCGGAATTTCGCGAATTTTCTTCATAGCTCGCAACAGGCTGTCACCCGGCGAACACAGATTCGTAGCCTCAATCATGATGTCCTCCGCCTTGATAAACTCCGGCGAATTCCAAATGCGGTTCTTGCCGATGAAATCAGCCACATAGTCCGTGGCGGGATTGCGCAGAATCTGTTCCGGCGTGTCGTACTGCTCCACATAACCGTCGCGCATCAAGCAAATGCGATCCGAAATCTTGATGGCTTCGTCCATGTCATGGGTCACAAAGACGATGGTTTTCTGCACCTGCTCCTGCAAGCTGCGCAGCTCGTCCTGCAACGCCACTCGAGTAATCGGGTCGATAGCAGAGAACGGCTCGTCCATGAGGATAACCTCAGGCTCCACGATGAGCGCCCGCGCCACGCCGACGCGTTGCTGCTGTCCACCGGACAACTCGATAGGGTATCGTTCCAGCAAATCGCGAGACAGACCGACCAAATCCATCATGTGGTTAATCTTCTCGTCGCGACCTACTTTTGTGAAATTATGTAAATACAGCACCAGCTCTAGGTTCCGACGGATCGTCATGTGCGGGAATAACCCGGTTTGCTGGATAACGTAGCCGATTTTGCGGCGTAGTTCGACAGGACCAAAGTCGTGAATGTCGCGACCGTTGACCGAAATCGAGCCGGATGTAATCGGTATCAACCGATTAATCATCTTCAGCAGTGTCGTCTTGCCGCAACCACTGCCACCTATAATCGAGACAATCTCACCTTTTGGGATTGTCAAAGACACATTATGTAATACTTCCTTCTTGCCGTAGCGCTTGGCTACATTTGTGAAATGAATCATCTAAGACCTCCTTGCGTATTAGTAACAACTTTATAATAACATAAAGTTGTATCTTTTGGCAAATTGCCATCCGGTGTTAGCGTCTGTTCAGGTGGCCGATGTACAAGAACGACCCGGGTGATTAGTTAGAAAATTGGTACGCCTTTGGACCTTGGCTATTGGTAAGTAGCGTCACTACGAATCTTTACTCTGAAGGCCAGACCTCTGCCGCCCCCATTCCTTCCCTTCGGTTTCACCAATGGTCAGTTCATAGGGACGGCAGAGGTCTTCGGCGATCCATCTTAAACTCTTCGTTCTCCGTGACGCAACTTACCTTCTGGCGACATACTTTAACGGCATTCCCAATTTTCTAACTAATCACCTCATGGTTCGCATCCTCGTGACCCTTCGGCCACTCTGAACAAATCGCAAAAACCGTATTAGAGGTTCTTGCCAAAACGATACGTTCTTTTATGTCCATTAACAAAGTTGTTCACTAAAACGCGGCGTCGCGGGGAAAAAGCCTGAAAAAACGTTACCATGCGGCCGATGGTCAAGAACGACCCGGGTGATTAGTTAGGAAATTGGTACGCCTTTGTACTTTGCTGTTGGTAAATGGTGTCATTGCTCCGTCTTCTTGATAATGTCAAAACTCAGCCACAACCATTTGCTCCCTTCGGTTTCACCAATGGTCGCTTCATGGTTGTAGCTGAGTTTTTCGACATCTGTCATCAATTTACACTTCTCCATGACACCATTTACCTGCCAGCATCACTTCTTAATTGCGCTTCCAATTTTCTAACTAATCACCACATGGTTCGCATCTTCGTGATCCTTCGACCGTATTGTTAACGCATTTTTCAGAAGGGAGCGCGGGAGATGATAAGCAATCATTACCCCTAAGCCCTCCGCGCCTTTCCAAGAGGAATCCGCTCGCGGCAGGCCATTTCGTTGGAGCGCACGACGGCTTTACGACGCGTACAGACCTCAGAGGCTGGATGAAACAGACCAGTCTAGGAGACGCGGAAAGCAGTAAAGCTGATGCGCAAAGGCCTTTGTCTAGTCATGGAACGGTAAAAATTTAGCAGAAAAGTGCAGAAGACCTCATTATCGTTGTGAATCGACCATTGGCGTAGCCGAAGGGAGAAAACAACGATAATGAGGTCTTCGCTTTATGTAATTGTATCAGTAATGACTAGACAAGGCCGACCGCCAAGCCTAATGTGGACGCGCTCCTAGACTGGTCGTCAGACAAATCTTGTGGTCTGTAGCGTCGCAAGACTAGTACGTCCACGAAATGCCGCCGCGAACGGAGTACGCATTTTTGTATCCGTGTCCAAAGTTCCGTTCAAAGTCCGCAAACACATATCGTCCATCGCTAACGCGTTTGCTAAAACCGGCACCGAGGTTGAACCAGGTACCTCTACCTTCGCCGCGGCCGGTGTAGTACATGTCAGGACCATCAGCAGCAATACCGTAGCGTACGTCCGGACCGTTGAGGAATTCGTGGTAGAGGTTAGCTTTCACGTAGAATTTACTCTGTGCTTTAGCATCCAATTCTTTGACAAGATCGAAGCCAATACGGCCAATAAGGCTCCAAGCCGAATCGCTGTGGCCGTCGGCACCGAGGCTGTCGGTGTAGTTGATGCTACCTAAGTAACTACCCTGCAACTGTGCTTGTGGTACCCAATACCAGGATTCGTTAATTGGCTTGCGCGCGCCATATTCGCCGCTGAGGTTAATCACGTTCTGGTTGTAATTAGCCGTATTCTTCTGGCCGTACGTCAAACCTTCCGAGCTATCGTAAACCGTCATTTCATTGCGTAAATGATGAATCTTCAAGTACGCATCTTTGTAACGGAAAGTGTTCTGCTGCCAAGCCGGCAAGTCCTTAATGGAATCCGGATTCGGACGGTATTCCATGGTATCGTACAAAGCAAGATGCAGATCACGAACAGCCATGTTGCCATTGTAATTGGTATACGTACCCGTTTCCTTGCCGTAGGAAACAGCGATGCTCTGGGTATGCTTCTTGGTCGGTTCATTGTGACGCAAGGATTTGTAGCCAAATTCATAGAAATTGCCACTGAAATCATCAACCGCATCAAAGCTGTCCTTACTATGAGTGAGGCGTACCCACGCACCTTCCTGCGCTACGCTATCCATGTACTGAATCTGGCCGTTACGCTTCGTGAACGTATCCAGATTCGTGGCCAAACGACGGAGCGCATTGGCATTAATAACCGCTGTATTGGCGTTATCCGACGGCGTATCCGTCTTATCCAGAACAACATATACGTTCTGCGCATTTTCACCACCATACATAGACTCAACTAATGCCGTCCCCGGCTTCGTCAACGGATCATAAGACGAACCATTATAGGCGTCATTGTAAGTTGAAGTATTTAACACGTCAGTCGCCACCGGTCTATATTATAGTGGCACGCTTGTCAAGACCAAAATCGATAAATTTCTAAATGTATCAGGCA
>ERZ650307.1737-NODE-1737-length-12127-cov-17.630716_pt1 | contig 12127 bp, 11 predicted proteins | sample MGYA00376243_ERZ650307 | MGnify/ENA primary metagenome ERZ650307 (study PRJEB26733, sample SAMN07839242) | wastewater metagenome | biome: urban; feature: artificial channel; material: waste water | place: USA: North Carolina | collected 2016-03-31 ... | reverse complement strand
TCAAGTGTGACGAGCTGATTTCTGAAAAAACAGATGCCGATTCAAGGGCGCTTACGTAGTTCAGACTCACAACCCGTTTGTACAAGCAAATTATAAAGCCGCATGGCTTGTTCGTTATTGCTAAAGGGCAATTCAGGCTCATCAGGGATCTCATTGATTTTTTGGTGAAGGTTGAGTAACCGTTTATCAATATCCTCAACACGTAAATCTGAATATTTCGCGATCAATTCTGGATTTCCGCGGCGAATAGCATCTAGCATCGGGTGTACGGGTTTCAGCTCATCATCATAAACCGACTGTAAAACTTTCACCGTGATACGTTCCAGTTTTGAAGCTATGGCTCGCAGTTGTGCAAGCACAAAAAGCTTAACTACAATATCTAGAACACCTTGTGAAAGGTCATACCAACAATCTCTGATTTCATCGCTAAGAACTTCGTCGCGCCGATTAAGCCATTGGTACTTCCATAGTTTATTCGTGAAAGCAACCCACTCGCTTTTAGCCCTTGGATTTTCTGAATATTGAGGCATAGGTTGCCAATACAAAGCACCGATACCGGTAGTACGCCTTGCAGACTGTAACTCGATTTCAAACAATGGGCGGGCTTTGGGTGTACCGACAAGTATCACAGGGATCCCAACGGTATTTACTAATTCAACGAAGAATTCCAACATTTGCTCTCGACCGACAGACCTCCGAATTTTCAGACGCTGAATTTCATCAATGACTAAAACCCCAATCGCTCGGTGGTTCGCAACCTGACTCATCAAAGCCAGTAATGTGGGAACGCCATAACGTTTTCGTCCATACTCAGACTCATATTTTGTTCCTAGACGCTTGTCCACTTCCCTGAAAAAATTTAAACACAAGCTTTGTTGAGAACCGTTATTCGGACATTCAATTTTAAGATAACTAAGTTGAAAAAAGTTATGCTGCTCGTGATAAATAACCTGAGGATAAGTAGCCAAAATACGATCTAGAGTTGAACTCTTACCACTACCAGAACATCCAATGAGAGACAGGCATGTCGCTGTTGTCAGTACATTTCTGAATTTATAACTTTGCAAATCACCAGACATCACCCGCTCATAACCATTTTGCAGATGCTGGTGCAAAGAACCATCAAGAAGATTTCTACTCACATAACCACGGCGGATCATGATTGATATTCGTTCTTCCAACAGGACATGCTGAGATAATGGTTGGAAAAAATCATCAAGCAATGAAGCGACCATATGCGCGCGTTGCCGCGGTTTATCTTGCAGATGATCCAACGAAAATTCCACCTTGCCTTCCAAACCGGCTTTTAATTGTGCAATCTCCATAATTGGTGGTAACGCTTCAATAAATGGATTCCCTTTATATGAGGGGTTACCAGTATCCTGATAGACTGCGGTGATATATTCACTCGGTAAACTCATTCGTGATCATCCTCATCATCAAATAACTCATCAACAAAACTTGGGTAGTTATAATCGTTCTCTGTAGCTCTATGTAACGGGATGATCTCTGCTGAATCTTTCAAATCCATTTGTTCTTTTGGCTTTCTGTCTTCTCGTTCTTTTTGTAATTCGGCTTTTCGGTTGGGCCTAATTGCAGAAATCCTTTCAGTAATAGAAATATTTGAAGTATCTGGACTTAGTTTTTCAGCTTGCTTAATTTTTTCAATTACACGACGTTCATGATCTCTTTGATGCTTGTCTGCGCGAGCTTTACTTTTTGCCGTAGTTACTTTTTTCTGTTCTTGTTGCTGCCACATTTCCCAAAATGAGCAATGACTAAATTCTCTAGACCGTTCAGATAATTTACAAACCCAATACTCTGCGCGATTTCTGATAGGAAACAGAAAAATTTCATCCGCAACGTTTGGATCATAGGCCACCATCACCTTTTCAGGACGCGAGACTTCTCTGGCGCGATGCATCCAGCCTTCGGCGATAGCCTCCTGACAGGTATAATAGATACCGAAAAGGCAAATCCCTAATTCAGATACTGTAGCCTCAGCGGCGTTTTTCAAGCTAGTTGTCACCATTGACCGATTTACGCGGCCTGTTTTTCTACCTGTTTAGCCGGCTCTTTTTCCGGATTCAATGTGGTCGGTCCCACTGGCGTACAGTTGCGAACATCGCGGGCTCCCCAGCGACTTGGATTGGCCGTTTTGGCTGCTTCAATCCGTTCTTTGCGTTGGGCTAGCAGTTCAACGTCTTGCCCTGTATGTCGCTGATGCGGTGTGACGAACCTCAATTGGCTGTGTTTATGCTCGTAGTTATACCAACGCGTAAATTTCAACACCCACGCTCTCGCTTCATCCAGACTCTTAAAGCCTGCTGATGGCCAATCCGGACGGTATTTACAGGTACGGAACAGCGACTCAGCAAAGGGGTTGTCGTTGCTCACTCGGGGCCGACTGTACGACGTTGTCACGCCAAGCTCATTCGCTTTTACCCGCAGGGTTTGTGATTTCATCGGTGCACCGTTATCCGAGTGCAACACCACGCCACTGTGCAAACATTTTTCCCGCAACAGCGTTTGCTCTAACAGCTTTGCTGCATGGTCTCCCGATTCTTCCTCATAGACCTCGTGACCCACGATTTTCCGGCTGTACACATCTTCCAGCATGTACAGATAGTAAAATTGCCCACGCACTGTGCTCGCCAGGTAGGTGATATCCCAGCAAAACACCTGACATGGCCCTGTCGCCGTATAGGTCGTTGGCCGAGACGAACCTTTCGGGGCCAGACTCCGTCCACGATGATGCAACTGCCCATGCGCTTTGAGTACCCGATAGTACGTTGATTCTGAACCATAATATTCGCCTTGGTCTAATAACGTGGGCACGATCTGCGATGGCGGCAAACTGGCGAACTGCGCCTGATTACATACCTCGATGATTTTGGCTTGTTCCGCTTCTGTCATTTTATTCGCGGGCGGCAAACGCGTTGCATCGGGCCGCAGATCGGCTTTGACCTGACCATGTTGACACCAACGCCGATAGGTTCGCAACGTGAGGCCAACTTCATCGCAGGCCTGAGGAAGTCTGGCGCCAGCCTGATTGGCCTCTTGGATCCATGATACATATTGTGTGCGTTGTGGGAGTGGCGTTAATCGTCCTCGTTGTCGTTCTCCCAAAACGCATTCAACTTTTTTCGCAGCACCAACAAGGCGGCGGTTTCAGCGAGTGCCTTTTCTTTTTCACGGAGTTCGCGTTTTAACTGTTTGATCTCTTTTTGATCGGATTGGCGCTGTCGCTTTGTTTCCAGTTCCTGTTCACGCGAGTTCATAAAGCCGCGAAGTGAATCGGCTTTCCAGGCTTTTATTTGCTCGATATAAAGGCCTTGTCGGCGACAATATTCGCTCAGTTCTGCTTCATTTAAACTGGCAGTTTCGATCACAGTGGCCAGTTTAGCTTCTGCTGACCATTGCTCTGATGTGGGTTTACTTCCTGGCACGGGACGACCTTGTTGTTTAGCTTTCTCTCGCCAATTATACAAAGTTTGCTCACTGATCCCTTCGGTTCTGGCAACTTCAGCCACTGTCATGTTCGAAGGGGGCAATAGCTTGTTTAAAATCTGTTGTTTACGTTCTTCACTATAACGAGGCACAATCGACTCTTAACGCCCCAACTGGTTAAATATTAAGTAGTGACAACTATCCTGCCAGAGGGGGCAGCCTTTAGCCGATACTTGTGCTTCCCGTCTTCAATTACCTGAACGCCGAATATCCCGTCAGGTAGTCGCAAAACTGGTTCAGGCTATCCATCAAAAAGCCCGCGTTGAAGTAGATTACGTTTCACTTTCTAACCCTGAACATGAGGGCCGGATTTTCAGTCCACACAGTATAGTCAAGGCGGGATCGCGTTTTCATGTTCGAGGCTACTGCGAAAAATCTAAAGGGTTTCGCGATCTCGTTTTGAGTCGGTTTCGCGGTATAGCTGAACTTGAAGGGCCATCACCACACGCTATTGAACAGGATGAAGCCTGGCAAACGACTGTGATTCTGGTTCTCTCACCTGACCCAAGGTTAACTCCCGCACAACGCGCCGTTCTCACTAGCGATTATCAGATGGAAAACGATCAGCTTCACATCAATACGCGTGCCGCGCTCGCAAACTATTTGCTGAAAGAAATGCAGGTCAACACCAAATATCTTGATGGTACGCCAGAAGCTCAACAACTGGTGTTGGTAAACCGAGATGACATCAAGCAGTGGCTTTTTAACAGCTAACTGGATTTTTCAGGTTGGAAGGTAATCTCAGTTAACCTGAGGATTTAAACAGCATTGAGAGTTTCTTATGGCTACTTTAATTTCTATTTTATGGTTTGGTTGACTAAATGGTTAACGAAATGAAAAGTGAATTAAACAGAGAGTTCATTGCTCACGTAAAACAGACTGATGATGGTAATTGGGAATTACATGAATTATCGGATCACTTAAACAGTGTCAGTGAATTTGCTGCTAAATTTGCACAGTCCTTCAATGGTCAAAATTGGGCCATTTTAGCTGGGCTTTGGCATGACTTAGGAAAATATCGACCTGCATTTCAGCAATATATCCGAAATGTTTCTGGATATAACTTAGAAGCTCATGTTGAGCAATCTGGAAGAACTGTTCATTCAGAAGCTGGTGCCATACATGCTGTCGCTTGGAATAAGGCAGCAGGTCGATTTCTTGCTTATCTGATCGCCGGTCATCACTCTGGTTTGCCCGATTGGAATAAAGCTGAAGCTGGTGGTTCAAGTCTTTTTAACCGGTTGGTTAGAGCAGAGCAGGAGCAACATTTAGAGGAGGTTCTGAATGCATCAAATATACCTCCGGATGTAGTTAACTCTCCTGTAATTATTAGTGATTTATCCAAACCGCTCGGTGGTTCAAATGGACTACATTTATGGTTGCGGATGCTTTTTTCTTGTCTAGTCGATGCCGATTTTCTTGATACAGAACGCTTCATGGACCCAGTATCAGCACAAGAAAGAGCAGATATCTATTCACTTGAATATTTGAAACAACGATTTGATGATTATATGTCGCTTAAATCAGCTTCTGCTGAACCGACATTAGTCAACCAAAAACGTGCTGAAATACTCCGTGATTGCCGAAGTGCAGCATTAGAAAGTCAGGGTGTATTTACACTGACAGTGCCAACCGGGGGCGGAAAGACTTTATCGGGAATGGCTTTCGCCCTTGAGCATGCCATAAAGCACAAAAAATCCAGAATCATCATTGCCATTCCTTATACCAGTATTATTGAACAGACGGCTGATCAATATCGGCAGATTTTTGGGGATGACGCAGTACTTGAGCATCATTCAAATTTTGACCCTGAGTCGTCTACGCAGGAAAACGCCAGGAATCGACTTGCAGCTGAAAATTGGGATGCCCCTATAATTGTGACAACAAATGTGCAGTTGCTGGAGTCCCTCTTTGCTGCGAAGACCAGTCGTTGCCGGAAACTGCATAACATTGCTAATTCAGTCATTATTTTGGATGAAGCGCAATTATTACCGCCTGATTATTTAAAACCAATTCTTAGTGTTCTCAGACTATTAACTGAGCACTACGGCGTGACTTTAGTATTGTCTACCGCAACGCAACCCGCATTAGGAACAACTAAAAATAGTTTTGATCGCGTTGTATTCGAGGGGCTTGATGCAAAAAAAGAAATCATTTCTGATGTTGATGAACTTTTTTCACAATTGAGCCGGGTTGAAATACAGAAACCTTCCGATTTCAGTGTTCGTTATACCTGGGATGAATTAGCTCAGGAACTACTTCAGTATCCGAGTGTATTAGTAATTGTTAATAGTCGGCGAGATGCAAGGGAACTGTATGAGTTGATGCCTGAAGGAACAGTTCATCTGTCTGCGCTGATGTGTGGTGAACACAGATCAAAAGTCATTTTTGACATAAAAAAAAGACTGAAAGCAGGTGAAAACCTGCGTGTCGTTAGCACTCAATTAGTAGAGGCTGGCGTTGATCTTGATTTTCCTGTTGTATACAGAGCCTTAGCTGGTTTGGACTCGATCGCTCAGGCTGCTGGCCGATGTAACCGTGAAGGTAAACTCGATAAGGGGAAAGTGGTTGTATTTCAGCCACCGAAATCCCCGGCAAAAGGCTTATTGTTATTTGGGGAACAGGCTACAAGAACAGTTTGGCATCAAAAAGAGGATTACCTTTTATCCCATCAGCTTTTTAACTCTTACTTCAGACAGTTTTTTGCTCAGGTTGATTCTGATGCACATCAGATCATGCCGTTATTAATCCAAGAGCCTGGCGTAGTGCAGTTCAGGTCGGCAGCAGAGCGTTTTAGACTGATTCCTGATATTGGAAAATCTATTTTGGTTCCATACGGTGAGAATGGTTTTGACTTAATGGACCAATTAAAACGCGAAGGGCCACATCGCAAACTGATGCGCAAGTTACAGCGTTATAGCGTGAATATTTATGAACCGGAATTTCATGCTTTGAAAAAAATTGGGGCAGTTGAAGAATTGTCTCCCGATGTTTTTGGGATCTGTGTAACAAATGCCTATGACGACTCTCTGGGGTTGTTACCTGCAGACAAAATATATACCGGTGATCCGGCCCAGAGCGTGATTTAACCCAAGGAGAACATATGCCTGTTAACTTCTGTTTGGAGGTCAGTGGCGATTATGCCTGTTTCACCAGACCGGAAATGAAGGTAGAGCGTGTCAGTTATGATGTCATTACGCCTTCGGCGGCTCGAGCCATATTTGAAGCCATTTTCTGGAAACCCGCTATCCGATGGCAAATCACACGTATTGATGTGTTAAAACCGATATCGTGGGTTTCAGTTCGACGCAATGAGTTATCAAAAGTAGCGACAACACCTACTTCAAAGCAGATAAAAGGGCTGGACTCATCTGCTCTTGGGATAAATATAGAAGATGAAAGACAGCAACGAGCCGGATTGTTCCTAAAGGATGTCAGATATCGTTTGTTTGCTGATCTTATTTTCGATGAGAAGAAAGATCCGCATTCTGATTATGGCAAATACGCAGCGATGTTTGAGCGTCGGGCTGGTAAGGGGCAATGTTTCAATCAGCCATATTTAGGTAATCGAGAGTTTTCATGCGCTTTTCGCTTGATTCCAAATGGAGCATTAGAATCAGAATCATCTCCGATCGCTGAAGATCGCTCCCTTGGTTGGATGCTGTATGACCTCGATTATACAGATTGCCAAAACCCCACACCTAAATTTTTCAATGCAACGATGCAACGTGGTGTTGTGCATGTGCCTGCATGGAATAGTGAGGAGGTCAGGGGATGATCTTACAGGCACTGAATCAATATTATGAACGCAAGGCGGCAGATCCAGAGACTGGTATTGCGCCTGAAGGCTTCGAACACAAAGAAATTCCTTTTGTGATAGTCATTGATCCGGATGGTAATCTTGTAAATATTGAGGATACGCGGCAAACCATCAATAAGAAATTAAGGGCGAAATCTTTTTTGGTTCCTCAAGGTGAGAAACGCTCTTCAGGTGTTAAACCGTATTTGCTCTGGGACAATATGGAATATGTACTCGGGGTCGTGGGCAAGGGAAAGGCAGATAGAGTTATTTTACAACACCAAGCTTTTATTGAGCGGATTAAAAATCTGAATTTATCAGATGATCCGGGTGTTAATGCAGTTCTCAAATTTATGGGAAAAGAACCTGAAAATGCTCTTGCTACGTCGTCCTATGCTGAAGAGATTCGTGGTAGTTGCCCATTTATGAGTTTTCGTCTGAATACCGATGTGGATTTGGTTTGTCAGAGAAAAGCTGTTATAGCCCGAATTAAAAATGAAAATTCAGATGGTGCAGGAAGATCTGGTTTTTGTCTTATTACAGGATATTCCGGCGAACTGGCGGTTTTACAGCCGTCAATAAAGGGGGTTAGAGGAACCAACACGACTGGGGGCAACATAGTCTCTTTTAATTTAGCCTCGTTCAATTCATTCGGTAAAGAACAAGGTCAAAATGCCCCAATGGGCAAAATTGCAAGTTTTGCTTATACAACAGCGTTAAATCATCTACTAGGAAAAGACTCTCAACAGAAGTTGCAGATCGGAGATGCAACTACAGTTTTCTGGTCTGATAAGGCATCTCATATTGAGAATGATTTTGCTACTTGGTTTGATGAACCGGAAAAAGACAACCCAGACCAGCACATTGAAAAAGTCAGGTCATTATTGCTTGCTGTCGACAAAGGCCATCTCCCACCGGAAGATCAGCAAACCAGATTTTTTGTGTTAGGTCTATCACCAAACTCCGCTCGTATTTCTATTCGTTTCTGGCATGTTGGCACAGTTGCTGAATTTTCAATCAGAATTGCCGGTCACTTTCATGATCTAAGCATCATCCATAAACCTTCAGAAAAAGAATATCTGTCGATGTGGTCGCTGCTCAGGTCCATTGCTGCATTGGGGAAAACAGAAAATATTCCGCCTAATTTAGCTGGAGAATGGATGCGTACCATTCTGAGCGGCAATCCATATCCACACTCATTGTTGCAGGCAGCAATTCGTCGCATACAGGCTGAGCGCCATGTCAACTACGAACGCGCTGCCATTATTAAAGCCAGCCTCAACCGTAAAGCACGTTTTCAATCTAATCCTGATAAGGAGATTGCTGTGTCACTGGATAAAGAAAATACCAATCCGGGTTACCGCATAGGTCGTTTGTTCGCACTTCTTGAAAAAATACAGGAAGAGTCCAGCCCTAGTATCAATGCCACTATTCGGGATCGTTATTATGCGGCTGCATCAGGTACGCCTGCGAGTGTTTTCCCCATCCTATTGAGGATGAAAAATCATCATTTAGGCAAACTAGAAAAAGGGCGGGAAATATTTTTTGAAAGGTTGTTAGGTGAGGTGATGTCTGGATTATCTGCCAACGGATTTCCTCCACAATTAAGCCTTGATGATCAAGGGCGTTTTGCTATTGGTTATTACCAGCAGCGCCAGGCATTTTTTACCAAAAATGATACCAATCAATCACTGAATTCTGAGCAAGGAGCTTAACCATGGCTATTTCTAACCGTTACGATTTTGTTCTTTTATTTGATGTAAAAGACGGCAATCCCAATGGCGATCCCGATGCAGGCAACTTGCCCCGTATTGATGCTGAAACGGGGCGTGGCCTTGTGACCGATGTTTGCTTGAAACGAAAAGTGCGTAATTTTGTTGGATTGGTGAAATCCGAGCAGCCGCCGTATGAGATTTATGTTAAGGAAAAAGCAGTTCTGAATAAAACCCATGAACGAGCATATGTTGCTATTGGTGCAGAAGATTTGCTCAAAGGAGAAGATAAAAAACGCAAAGGTGGAGATAAAGTAGACGAAGCCAGACAGTGGATGTGTTCCAACTTCTTTGATGTTCGAACCTTTGGTGCTGTTATGTCCACTGGTGTGAATTGTGGGCAAGTCAGAGGACCTGTACAGCTAACATTTGCTCGTTCTATCGATCCAATTGTTTCATCTGAACATTCAATTACCCGAATGGCGGTGACTACTGAAAAAGAAGCTGAAAATCAGAGTGGTGATAACCGTACAATGGGCCGCAAGTTCACCGTGCCATATGGACTTTACATGGCTCATGGTTTTGTTTCAGCTAACCTAGCCGATCAAACTGGGTTTAATGAGGATGATTTGTCATTGTTGTGGCAGGCTTTGTCATCAATGTTTGAGCATGATCGCTCTGCTGCCCGAGGTTTGATGGCAACCCGAGGCTTATATGTATTTAAACATGACAGTAAATTAGGTAATGCGTCTGCACATGATTTATTTGATCGTGTAGATGTCAAAAAAATAGCTCAAGGACCAGCCCGTCAATATTCAGATTATCAGGTGCAGATAAATGAACAGAATATGCCTGACGGTGTGAAATTACAGCGAGTACTGGGTTAAATCATGGACCAACGCCTTATCCCTCTTTCAGCTTTGCAGCACTATGCCTTTTGTCCAAGGCAGTGTGCGCTTATTCATAATGAACAAGTGTGGGCAGATAATTTTCTGACTGCTCAAGGTAATTTGATCCATGAGAGAGTGGATAGCGGTGAGCCTGAATCCCGTAAGGGAATCAAATTCGAGCGGGGAGTGCTGGTGGCTGCTCCCAGCTTGGGTTTAACAGGCAAACTAGACTTGGTTGAATGCGTTGTGGCTACCACCGGTGAACTGTTCCCTGTGGAATATAAAAGAGGCAAGCCTAAACCCAGTGATTGGGATGAGATTCAACTTTGTGCACAGGCTTTATGTCTTGAGGAAATGACAGGAAAGTTGGTGACAGAGGGGGCGCTCTGGTATCACCAGACACGACACCGTCATCCGGTACAATTCAGTGCGGGGCTTCGTGAACATACGCTTACAGTCATTACTCAAGTAAGAGACATACTGGAGAGTGGTATCACCCCTAAAGCGCAATATGGCAAACACTGTAAAGCCTGTAGTTTATCTGATTTGTGTCAGCCCCAGCTAATGGTGAGGGATAAAAGCCTCGCCTATCAACAGCGACTTTTCAGTACGGATGCCGTCGATGAAGAAACTTCAGAATAACCTGTATATCAACACTCAAGGCGCTTATCTTCATAAAGAACGAGAAACCTTGGTTGTTGAAATTAACCGACAAAAAGCTGCCCAGCTACCGATCCATGGTATAGGTGGTATCTTTTGTTTTGGTAATGTGTTGGTGTCGCCCCAAGTGATGGGATTTTGTGGTGAGCATGGTGTTCATATGGCCTTATTCACGGAATATGGTCGTTTTCTGGCCCGAATACAAGGCAAACAATCCGGAAATGTTCTGTTACGGCGCGCTCAGTTTAAGCTGGTGGATGAGTCATCGGCATCAATTGCCCGGGATATTGTCGCCGCCAAGATCCAGGCTCAAAAGCAGGTTTTGCAACGACAGCAGCGTAATCACGGTATTCAACAATCACTGACTGAACAAATTACCGCGTTGAATAACATTCTTAATACTCTAAAGGTAACAAAAGATATCGATAAGATCAGGGGATATGAAGGGGATGCTGCTGCTCGTTATTTTTCGGTGTTTGATAAATTATTATCAGAAAGCGCTCAGGGATTCAGTTTTTCTGGGCGTGTCCGCAGACCACCAACAGATCCAATCAATGCATTGCTTTCATTTTTATACTCGGTATTAGGAAACGATATTAGTGCAGCACTTCAGGGGGTAGGTTTAGATCCACAAGTAGGATTTTTGCATTGTGAGCGGCCTGGTAGAGATAGTTTAGCGCTGGATCTGTTAGAAGAGTTTCGTGCTTTTATTGCCGACAGATTGGTATTGTCACTTATTAACCGAAAGCAAATCAAACCGGATGATTTTGAAATATCTGTGTCAGGGTCTGTTTGTTTGAAAGATGCAGCAAGAAAGCTTGTGTTGCAGGAGTATCAAACGAAAAAACAACAGAAAATCCGTCATTTGTTTTTGGATGAGGAAGTTGAAATTGGATTACTCCCACATGTGCAGGCTATGTTGCTGGCTCGTCATATAAGAGGCGATTTAGAATGTTATCCCCCATTTATGAGTAAGTAAGCAGAGAGGGTTTGAATTATGATGGTGCTGATTACTTACGATGTTGCATTGAGTTCAGAGTCAGGAAGTACTCGGCTCAGACATATCGCAAAAATATGTCAGGACTACGGAACTAGAGTCCAGTATTCCGTATTTGAATGTGAGGTCGATCCTGCCCAGTGGGTCGAATTAAAGGCTAAATTATTTCGAGAATACGATAAAGAAGTTGATAGTCTTCGCTTTTATATGTTGGGGAAAAACTGGCGAGGCAAAGTAGAACATCATGGTGCAAAACCTGCCGTTGATTTGTTTGCAGATACTCTCATTATTTAGCCGCTACCCTGTAGTGCTCTTTAAAAAGACGGGATGTTAGCGGTATTTTAACTACTTAAAAAATATCGTTTTTTAGATTAAATCAAAATACATGATCTAATTTTTCTGTGGTTGAGTAATGTCTAGCGGAAAAGAAGATAATTCGCTAGACTTTTCATGCCTTTGTAAAAAGGCGGTCGCGCTCCGCCCGGGGCGCGTGGATTGAAACCAGAATCAGACCGCGGTCAAGGTAAAGGCCGTAAGTCGCGCTCCGCCCGGGGCGCGT
>ERZ650307.1732-NODE-1732-length-12168-cov-6.080327_pt1 | contig 12168 bp, 9 predicted proteins | sample MGYA00376243_ERZ650307 | MGnify/ENA primary metagenome ERZ650307 (study PRJEB26733, sample SAMN07839242) | wastewater metagenome | biome: urban; feature: artificial channel; material: waste water | place: USA: North Carolina | collected 2016-03-31 ... | reverse complement strand
GCTTTGCTGGCCGGTACCGGCGACCTGCTGTTGTGGGCCTATGCCGCTGAAATTCCGCAGCGCGCCGCCGATCTGCCCACGTCCAACCCGAACCGGTCTGAGCAGACGATCATCGTGGATCGTTCCATGCGGACTGAGTTCGCCCGGTACTGCTTCAGTCGCAATTAGCAAAGGAGCGACCGGGACTTCGTGGCTTGATTCGTGAAAGTTCTTCAAGTCGAGCGCGTAGTCCCACACCTGGTCGAGCGCTGAAGTGTTGAAATCGGACTCTCCGACCTTGAACTCGAGAACAAAAAGGACGTGCCTGATAAGAAGTACGCAATCGATACGTTTTCCGAGTCGCGGGATGATGTATTCGAAATACACACGCCCCGGCGAATTGAGACAGCGCAGCGCTTCTTTTAGCAGCGCAATCTGCGCGGACCACGCATTGAGTTGAGGTTTCTCGACGCTGGTACTTGCTTCACTCAAACAACCGATTGAACAATGGCTGTGGAATAAAAACCTACGCACTGAGATTCAGCCATTTACCAAGCTTGAGGAACTGCTGCAACAACTTCCTACCCTGCCAACACGGGAATACTCGATTGCCAGCATCCCGTCACAGCAAGTTCTACGATTGGTGGTGCGTCAACAACGTGATGAAAATGGCCAATTAGGACTGGGTTCAGGCTGGCTCACCGAGTTTGCATCCTTAAAGCAAACCATTGCCTTACGCATTCGTAGCAATGAATCTTTCCATTTGATTGATGACAACCGCCCTATTATCTGTATCGGCAATGGTACAGGCATTGCAGGACTAATGGGCCTGTTACAGCAGCGTAACCGTCAGAATTACACCACCAACTGGCTGATCTTTGGTGAACGCCAACGCGAACATGATTTCTTCTATCAGGAAACGATTGAAGCATGGAAAAATATGGGCACGCTCAAACGCCTTGATCTGGCTTTTTCCAGAGATCAGGCGCAGCGCATCTATGTACAGGATGTCTTGCGTGAACAGGCTGATGAGTTAATTAGCTGGCTAGACCAGGGTGCGGTCATTTATGTCTGTGGTAGTATTGATGGCATGGCTTCAGGTGTAGATCAGGCACTTACCGATATCCTAGGTGAAGAAAAAGTGGATGCACTTCGTCAGGCAGGACGTTATCGTCGGGATGTCTATTAACTCGTAGTTCACTTTCCTCCAAAAACAACGGGTGTGAAAACACCCGTTGTTTTATACAACAGCATCAAAATTTGCCTTTCGCCTAAATTTGCATACACTTAACACGATTCAAATCGACCACAATTCAAATTATGCAACTCAGTTCATGGCTTCGTCTCTTATTTGCCCTTGTCGGTTCAGTCCTGTTCATTGATGGTGCGGTGCTGATCGCATTGAAAAAGATTCATATAGGGACCGTGCTTCCACTGCTGCTTGGTCTTTTTTTCTGTGGATATGCATTCTTTTATTATCATATTGAACGTTTCTTTTTCTATCATTTCCGCCTACATTCCATTTGGCGCTTTGGCTGGTTATGCTTCTGGATCTGGTTGATTAGCTTAGGCTATTTTTTTAATTATCTGGCAGAGAACAATTCAAAAACCCAGACCATACCACCAGTACGGGCAATTATTGTGTTGGGTAGTGGCGTAGAAAATGGACAGCCATCCGCTACCCTTGCCAAGCGACTGGACCGAGCTGCTCCAGTGGCCCTGGCCCAACCTGATGCCAAACTGGTTTTGACAGGAGGTATTGATTTTGGTGAAACCCAAAGTGAGGCTGAGGTGATGTCCAGCTATCTACAGCAGAAGCACCACATTCCCGCTTCGCAAATACTTTTGGAGGATAAGAGCACCAGCACTGAGCTGAATCTTCAAAATAGTCAGCCTTTGTTGCAGGCACAACACATTAATATCCAGCAACCAATTGCAATCGTGACCAGTGATTTCCATACACTGCGGGCGGCCGCAATTGCGCGAAAACAGGGATATCGCCATATCAGCATGCTGGGTGCCACCACACCTTTAGCCACACGTTATAATGCATGGCTAAGGGAGTATTTTGCCTACGCAAGTGGCTGGTTACTAGATGAGTATTGACAGGGTTATCCCTATCAATTTTATCTTATTGCTTATTGATGCAGGCGAATGTCCCGTGGTAACGGCAACTGCAACTCAGCAAAAACCTCTGGGCGCTGCAAATAGAGCTGATACAGAAAATTCTTAATATCCAATAATAATGAATCAGGGCTAACCAGTAGGTTATTCCCCTCAGGCGTTAGGTCCAGAGAAAGTATGGTGTTATTTTCCTTTAAAAAAGGAATCATCTTTTCAATGAATGCCATCAAGGGCACTTCCTGAACCTCATAATTGGCCCAATTGTCCTTGATCAGTAACTTTGCCATTCCCTTGTTCTGCCAAATAGACATGGCATGCTGCCCTGTTGGCGTTGCACATAGTGCCCAACCCTCATGATACAGGGCAACCACACGACGCTGGACAATAATATTTTCAATAAACTGGCGATAAAGCTGTTTAGGCGGTGAATTGGATATCGTAGTTTGAGATTTCGACGCAGCCTTGCGTTGATATGGATTTTTCATAATAAATGACTTCAATATTAGAATGATTATCGCGGCACATGATAAATCAAGCTTGAAGTGATTACAATGAATTGGTTTTTAAGATGTTGAAATATGGTGGGCGCTGACGGGATCGAACCGCCGACATTCTGCTTGTAAGGCAGACGCTCTACCAACTGAGCTAAGCGCCCTGAGCGAGGTAACAAATTTAAAGCAATGCTTTAAATATTGTTTAAGTATCAAAGAATATAAACTCTAATTTACTTAACTCTATCTATTCTTGCAATCTTAAAGTGGCGCAGCGGACGGGGCTCGAACCCGCGACCCTCGGCGTGACAGGCCGATATTCTAACCAACTGAACTACCGCTGCACTTGAGTTTTAACGTAAAGGCTTGGTGGGCGCTGACGGGATCGAACCGCCGACATTCTGCTTGTAAGGCAGACGCTCTACCAACTGAGCTAAGCGCCCTTAACGTCTTCATCGTTTGTGAGGTGCATTATAGAGAATCTTCACAGCCTGTCAAACGCTTTTCATGCTCTTTTCGGAAAAAACCGTGTGAATGATTAAAAAATAGGTCATTCTTGATAAAACACAGGATTTTCGTATTTTATTTAGGCACTTATTTACAATCTGGCTGCTTATTTTCCAATGTCTGTTCTGAAATATAGACCAGTGCATGTTCAGGAACAAGCCCGAAAAGCTCGATAATTTCATCATTCTTCATTCGGATACAGCCATGAGACATCGGAATGCCCATCGGTTCCGTATCAGGTGTCCCATGGATGTAGATATATCGTTTAAAGGTATCACAACCCTCCCCCTGATTAAAACCAGCCTCCAAACCATCCAGCCATAAAATTCGCGATAAAATCCAGTCCCTTTGTGGAAACTGTTGTGCAAGCTGTTGATTGTAAATTTCGCCTGTGGGCTGGCGCGCAATAAAGACTGAATATTTTGCAGCGTCATGACCGATCTTTTGGGCAACACGATGCCAGCCTCTTGGGGTTTTACCACTGTTTTCCTGTTCACCAATTCCATTCTTGCCAGAGGAAATCAGATAAAACTTGTTATGTTTCGGCAATCGTAAAGTTTGTTGTGCCAAATCAATCAATATGTCTGCCTGTTCCAATGTATAGGACATTTTCTATCTCTAAATATTTCGGTCTTGCTGATTTATTTGAACATAAAAATGCTGCGCTTTCTGTAATTTTGATTTTTAGAACTGATAGGAGGCTGACCCAATGATTTAGGAAAATGGTGTTCTTTTTGAATCTGCTTTATATACACAAGATATATTCTGCAAAAGCTTCGCTTTTTTTAACGCTGCTCAGGTTCAGGACGTAGCCATAACCAGATCGCCACAATCAACATGGTAACATCAGTAAATATCTTGACCCAGAACGGCGCATTGGTAAACAGCATTAAAATCCCACTGAACAGCATCATGATACTGGCAATCCACTTGGCCTTGCGTGGTACAGTCCCATTTTCACGCCAGTTACGCAGTGTGGGGCCATATTTGGGATGGTTCAGTAACCATGCATCCATTTGCGGCCAGCCTTTTGATGCCGCCCATGCCGCCAGAATCAGGAAAACTGTTGTTGGCATACCAGGTAGAATTGCTCCAATAATTCCCAATGTGATAAAAATCACCACCAAGCTACGCCAGAACAATGTTTTCATTTAGTAATTAACCGACACGTCAATACAACCGTGCTAGTATAAAGTGTTTTTATTGTTGTTTATCAAACTGAACTTATTATTTCTCGATGATGGGTGACTATGCCTGAGAAGATTGATTCACCCAGCTTTTTTGAACCGTGGTTACAGTTTAAGCAGCCTATTGTTCGGCAGTTGGCCTTTTGCATTGCCAGTCCCAATATCCTGACTCAAATACCCGATGATTTAAAAATTGAAAATTATTTTGAACTTCATTCCAATACCGTTTGGCAAGAGCACTATCAAGCTTATGAGGTGCGGTTGCAACAGTTGGATCAACAACCCCAACCCTTAATTGACTTTATGGCACGCCTGAAAAGTACCCGTTTAGGTTTGCGTTTTGAATACCTGCTCTGGTTCTGGCTAGAGGATGATAATTATCACCCCTACCAGTTATTAGGCCACAGCATCCAGAAAATTGCGGGGGCAGTCACCCTGGGTGAGCTTGATTTCCTGTTACTCAACAAACAGACCCAGGAAATCGAGCATTGGGAAGTCGCATTGAAATATTATTTGGGTGAGAACGAACTCAATTTATCTGAATGGTTCGGCCTAAATCGGCAAGATACCCTACAGCGAAAACTACGGCACTTTACCCAACGCCAGTTTCAGTTTTCCGAGACCAGCCAGTACACAATTCAGCGTAAATTTGCAGTCATGAAAGGACAACTGTATTTACCAGAACATCATTACGCATCATCTATTCCAGCATGGATCAACACATCCAGACGTTTAGGTCAATGGGGAACTGCTATCCCTAGACTACCCTACTATCGCCTACAACGGCATGAATGGCTTTGCCCTGATCAGCATCCATCTTCACAAACTGCCAAATGGTGGAGCAATGGACTTTATCACAATGCAGACACTGAACCCATGTTTTATATGTTTCGTCAACCCGCCCTGTTATTTAGCTCAACCGCAAGTAAATAACATTTTATAACAGATCTACAATCAAACCATCATGTTCATTTTCCATTTATTTTTTTAGCCTCTAATGACATCATAATTAAATTCACACGGAGAAGATGATGAAAAAAATTTTAGTTGCTTCTATCATGACCGCTTTTGTATTAACGGGTTGTAACACCTTTAAGGGTTTTGGGCAGGATGTTTCCAAAGCAGGCGACAAAGTGACCCAAACTGCTGAAAAAACCCAGGATAAACTGTAGTTCCATAGAACAACGCTCACAAAACCTTATCTACAACCTAGATAAGGTTTATTTTTACATACCTTTCTCAGCAATATTCCCCTATTATATCGGTTCAGATTTCACCAGATTTAGCCACATCTCGCATGAACCATTCCGATACGCTTGAACTCAGTTTACAACTCCTACGCCAACCCTCAGTCACGCCTATTGATCATGACTGCCAGAACATCATGGCTGAACGATTGGCCAAAGTTGGTTTTAATATTGAAAACATGCGTTTTGAAGATGTTGATAATTTATGGGCCCGTCGTGGTACAGAAAGCCCTGTGTTCTGTTTTGCGGGGCATACTGATGTTGTTCCGACTGGACAATTGGATGCATGGAATTCAGACCCGTTTTTGCCTAGCATCCGTGATGGTAAATTGTATGGCCGTGGTTCTGCCGACATGAAGACCGCTCTGGCCGCAATGGTGGTCGCCTCGGAGCGTTTTGTCACCAAGCATCCTAACCATAAGGGTTCGATTGCCTTTTTGATTACTTCCGATGAGGAAGGTCCATCCATCAATGGCACGGTTAAAGTTGTTGAAACCCTGGAAGAACGTAATGAGAAAATGACATGGTGTCTGGTTGGCGAGCCTTCAAGTACCCATCAACTTGGTGATATTGTCAAAAATGGCCGCCGTGGCTCTTTAAATGGGGTGTTAACCGTACAGGGTAAACAGGGCCATGTCGCCTACCCTCATCTTGCACAGAATCCAATTCATTTGGCAACCAAAGCACTGGATGAGCTGTGTGCCACCACATGGGATAATGGTAACGAATATTTCCCTGCAACTTCTTTCCAGATTTCCAATATCCATGCAGGAACAGGTGCAACCAATGTCATTCCAGGCACATTGGAAGTGACTTTTAATTTTCGTTATTCCACTGAAGTAACAGCTGAGATTCTCAAACAACGCGTTATTGAAACACTGGATAGACATCAATTGAATTACAGCATTGACTGGACATTGTCAGGTTTACCATTCCTGACTCCAGTAGGCGAATTGGTCAATGCGGCAAGAACAGCGATTAAAAATGTAACAGGTGTTGAAACTGAGCTTTCAACCAGTGGTGGCACATCTGATGGACGCTTCATTGCACCTACAGGTGCTCAGGTTCTGGAACTTGGGGTGTTAAATGCCACCATCCACCAAATCAATGAGCATGTCAATGTTGATGATCTGGAGCCTCTGGCTGAAATTTATGAACAAATTCTGGAAGAGCTTTTGACTTAATAAATTTTATAGTCATAAAAAAAGGAACTCTGATGAGTTCCTTTTTTATTAGAGACCAAGCTGGGTCTGGATATTTTGCAAATGGGGAACAAAAAATTGCTTTTCGCCCATCTTCACATACTTAAAGACCTTATTGTCATCCACGTCTCGCTCTTCATCTACAATTTCCGAGATACGCACACGGATGGATTCAGGCATTTCATCGCACACTAAGGCAAATCGTTCAGAGACATCATCACCCTCAATAACCAAGGCCACGCCCTGCTTCTCGTTTGGGTCATTCACCGCATAAACGGGAAGCTTTAGATCATGCCATTCAATGTGATCAACACTGGTTTGGGTATCCATTGCCGACAATACGATATTTTGTGGCAATAGCATGGGAACCTTTTGATAGCACTGAATAATGTAAGCATCAATAAACCCAGTTGATACCGTAATTAAGTGTTGCAACTCTTGCTGGTCAATCTTCCCCAATGCTGAGTTTGCGCCTTTTTTAACCATTGTTCATTACCCCTTAGCGCACTGCAATTAAGCTTTCAATATTTTCCAGAAGCGTTTCTTCCTGGAACGGTTTACCCATATATTGATTTACCCCCAGTGACAATGCACGTTCACGGTGCTTCTCGCCTGTACGTGATGTAATCATGATGATTGGTAAATCACGATGTATTTCATGGTGTCGGACAAGGTTGGTCACTTCGAAACCATCCATTCGCGGCATCTCAATATCAAGCAGCATCAAGTCTGGCTTGATCGTTTCAAGCTGCTCAATTGCATCGACACCATCTTTGGCCGTCACCACATCATAGCCCTGACGCTCTAACAGACGGGTTGTTACTTTACGTACTGTCACTGAGTCATCCACAATCATGATCAGGCGGCGCTCATCATAACGCTGTTTGGTATAGGTCTCATCCGCCTGCTTGCTACGCGCTGTTGACTGTGCCTGACGGGCAATATTCTGGCCATCCAGAATCAGACAGACCTGACCATCACCAAGGATGGTAGCACCCGCAATCACACCAATACTTGAGAATTGCTGACCAATCGGTTTTACCACAATCTGGCCACGCGAACCAATCAACTGGTCGACCAGTAATGCAGTGGTCTGCCCTTGAGCACCCTTAATCAGCAACACAGGTAAAGAGTGAACCACACCATTCAAACGTGGGATTGGTTGCCCCGCAACAAACTCGGACAGGTAACGCAGGCGATAGCGTTCCTGATCAATCTTGAAGTAGTCTTCCTGACTGTCAAAGTATTGCTCCAACGCCATTGGCGAGATACGCACAATACGGTCAATCTGTGCAAGTGGGAATGCAAATTGCTGATCACCCGCTTTTACCATCAAGGCATCACTTACCGCCACAGTTGTTGGTACGCGGATGGTAAAGGTAGTTCCCTTGCCCAGAACAGAGCTGACACTCACATGACCACCCAGAGCCTTGATATCACTCTGTACAACGTCCAGACCGACACCACGGCCAGAGATCTGAGTCACCTGTGCAGCGGTACTGAAACCAGGATGGAAGATAAACTGTAAAACTTCTTCCTGATCAAGTTTTTGATCCGTGGTCATCAAACCTGTCTGAATCGCCTTGTCCTTGATTCGGTTGACATCAATCCCTTTACCATCATCACTGAATGTGACCACGATATCGGTACCCTGACGGCCAATGTCCAGAACAATATGCCCTGTTTCTGGTTTTTTAGCCTGTAAACGCTGCTCACGGTCTTCAATACCGTGGTCAATCGCGTTACGCAGCATGTGTTCAAATGGTGCAACCAGCCTTTCAAGAATACTGCGGTCCAATTCACCTTCGGTATTGTTCACCACCAATTCAGTTGGACGGTTCAGGGTGGAAGCCGTTTGGCGAACAATACGTTGTAAACGTGGTAACAAGCGTGAGAATGGCACCAGACGGGTACGCATCAGGCTTTCCTGAATTTCTGCCTGAATACGCGACTGCTGCAACAGTAGACCTTCAGTATCACGAATCTTCTCAGAAAGTGTGGTTTTAAAGTCAACCAAGTCCGAAGCGGATTCTGCAAGCGATTTTGACAACTGGTTCAACGATGAGTACTGGTCCATCTCCAACGGGTCAAAATCGGCATAACGGGAATTTTCTCCGCCATGTCGTGCAATGATCTGACTTTCCAGCTCACCTTCCATTCGGCGTAGCTGATCAGCCAGACGCTTGATTGCAAGTTCCATTTCCGTCAACGTACCACCCAGCTGGCCCAGGTCCATTTCGATACGTGAACGGTTGATCGCATTTTCCCCTGACAAGTCAATCATCTTCTCGATAACGTCAGCAGAAACACGAATCATTTCATTGTTCTGTTCAATGCGCTCTGTGGTTTCCCACTCACCCAACATTGATGGTGGTTCAGTACCATCACCCTGAATAAACTCCATCGTATATTCAGGCGTGAAGATGTCTGTTGCAGAGAATTTTTGAGGAAGCTGCGCCGCAACATCCACAAATTCCATCTTCTCCAGACTTTGTTTTAAACCATCAAAGTTGGCATATTGACGCTTAAAGATCGCATCATTGAGCCATGCCAGCGCAGTATTAAGCAGATTGTCATAAACGTTTGAGCTGAAATGATGCACACCAAACTGTTCAAAGGCGTTTTCCAGATGGTAGGCAATGATTGCAATCGCATCCATTTCCACCATGCGTGCGCCACCTTTCAAGCTGTGGGCATTACGCTGGAGCTGTAACAGCAAACTACGGTTACCGCGCTGTTCAAACCACTGTTTCAACAAGCCCTGAGCCTGTTCAAGCAGTTCTTCAGCTTCCTCAAGGAATGTCTGTTCCACTAGTGAACGAACATCATCTTCGAGAGAGTGTTCAGAATTTTCCACAGTTTGAAGAGAGGAGGTATCTTCAACCTGTTCTTCTATATCATTGCCACTCAGCTCATCTGCCGCAAGACTTGGTTCTTCAGAAACTTCTTCTTCAACAAGTTGCAACACCTCCAGTCCACTGCTCTCATCTTGTTCAGAAAGTGCGGTGATTTCAGTTGCAGGCTCGCTTACAACCAGATCAGCCGAGTGATCCGCTTGTTGAAGTAGCTGTACCACATGCGTTGATGGATAATCGATTTGCTGGTCGCGAATGGTTTGAATACGATCCGCAATATCATCCTGTACCAGACGAATCAAGGCAATCAGCTGTGGTGTTACCTGAATCTGCTGGTTAATCAGCTTCTCGTAAATTGTTTCCAGCTCATGTGCAATCAGGCCGATATGACGCGCCTGAATCATATTTGAACCACCTTTTAGGGTGTGCAAATAACGCATCAGGTTTTTCAGGGCACCCACATTCTGATAGTCTGCTGCCCAAGTACTGAGGTCAGCATCAATTCCCACCAGCAACTCATCTGCCTCTTCAAGGAAGATATCCAACAGGTCAGGATCAAAGTCACTGTTTGATTCGGCTGACTGCAATTGCTTCTTATCGAGTCCAAGCTGGGCTGCCAATACCGTAACATCAACTGCGGTATGTGGAGATTCTGTCTGAACAGAAAGGTTAGAAACAGCTGTCTCTTCTTCCACACCAACTGAATCAATCTCTTCATCTGTCTCTTCAAGCTGTTCAACCGCCACAGGTTTGGCTTCGAATGTACCCGTCATCTGATCAAGGTTTGCCAGAACCTGCAAGACATGAGCCGATGGGTAGTCAACCTGCTGGTCGCGAATCGTTTGAATACGATCTGCAATATCATCCTGAACTGAACGAATCACGGTGATAAGCTGTGGTGTTGCCTGTATCTGCTGGTTAATCAGCTTCTCATAAATTGTTTCCAGCTCATGCGCAATCAGACCGATATGACGCGCCTGAATCATATTTGAACCACCTTTTAGGGTGTGCAAATAACGCATCAGGTTTTTCAGCGCACCTACATTTTTATGGTCAGCAGCCCATGTATTGAGATCCGTATCAATCCCCACCAGTAACTCATCTGCCTCTTCAAGGAAGATGTCCAATAAGTCAGGATCGAAGTCACTATTTGCCTCATCTGACTGTAACTGTTGCTTGTCCAGCGCAAACTGTGCTGACAAGTCTGTAATATCAAGAACAGACGCAGAATCTTGGACTGTTTCAGGTACAGTATCCATAACATCTGTGGATGTTTGTTCCAAGAAGTCAATATTCTGCTGGGTAAATAAACTTAATTCATTCAGGACACTTTCATGTGTCTTGGTTAAGGTGACACGCTGTCCAGCAGCCAAGGTATCGAACAACTGAATAAACTGTTGATGCACCTGATGATACAGCTCAAACGCATAATCAAGATTCAACAGACTCGGTTTAAAAATCAGGTCCTGATAGCTTGAACGCAATAGGCTGGTATATTGATACATCCCAATCGTGGCATGATGATGCGTATGCTGTAACAGAATTTCCGCCTGATGACTTAACAGCTGGATATATTGAGGGAATTCATTTCGGGCACGTTTTTCAAAATCAAATTCCACATCCAGTAAATCATTAATATTTAATTCTAGTAATTCAGAAACCAGACCCTGTGGTCGTATTGCCTCACCATGTTTTTCTTCTAGCTGGAAGTCATAGCTATCCCATGCCACATTGAATGTGTCATAAATCTCATCCAGTTTCTGTTTCGCGCCCTGCTGCCTTAAGGTATGCAGGTAATCGCGGACAAACTGGGCGTAATGGGTGAGCAATGCGGTTTCATCAGAACTGGAATCCAGTTCATCCTGCAACAAGGTCTTAAACAGGTTTTCAACTTTAGCACTTGCTTCAAATACCTGATCCACATGCGCCATTGAGGAACTACCACGAAGGGTATGTAAAGCCCTGATCAAGGTATTGTAGTGATCATTATTTGGACGTTCGTTCAACAGGAACTGATCAATGGCCCTAAGATGATCTTCTGACTCCTCCAGGAAGATGGCCAAGGTTTCCTTGGCAAGCACTTCATCCTGCTCAGTTTCAATAGACGCCAAGACAGGCTCAATATCCTGTTGCACCTGATCAGCCGCAATTGTGTCATCAATGGCATCCTCAACACCATCAATCAGCTCAAGACCCGTCTGAACATCATCATGTGTTAAAGTGTTTGCAAGGTTTAATAGCTCATAAAGTGCAGGCTCTGGGCTTTGCTGTTGTTGTAATTGTTGCCCCAATAAAACCAGTGGTTTTAGATCAATCAAATGTTTTTGAACCACTTTAAAATCATGTACAAGCTTAAAACGGTAAATATTGAAAACCGTCTGAACATAGCGTTGAATTTCCGTGTTCAGGGAAACCGTTCCTGAAATAACACGGTTTAAAGTATCTTCAACCGTCCAGGCCAACTCACCAGAGGACTTCGCACCCACCATTCTCCCAGACCCCTTAAGAGTATGGAAATGGCGACGCACATCTGTAAGCACATCCTGTTGATGAGGTTGTTCAATCCATTGAACGAT
>ERZ650307.1724-NODE-1724-length-12198-cov-4.172857_pt1 | contig 12198 bp, 9 predicted proteins | sample MGYA00376243_ERZ650307 | MGnify/ENA primary metagenome ERZ650307 (study PRJEB26733, sample SAMN07839242) | wastewater metagenome | biome: urban; feature: artificial channel; material: waste water | place: USA: North Carolina | collected 2016-03-31 ... | reverse complement strand
GCTTGCGCGTTCCCGCAAGAAATCCTTCCACTGGTATAAGAAAGTGATTGCCAGCAACGGTGAAGACCTGAGCAGCGATTAAAGATCTCCCATGGTACAAAAAAAGCGGCTGTTGCCGAGGCAACAACCGCTTTTTTGTACCATTTATTCTTTTTCTACATGGTAGGCTACCGCATACATCGTCGGCAGCACCAGTAGGGTAAGTACCGTAGCCACCAACAGTCCGCTCGCGATAGCAACCGCCATCGGGCCCCAGAACGTATTGGCCATAAGTGGCAGCATGCCCAAAATGGCTGCCGCTGCGGTCAGCATGATGGGGCGGAATCGCAGGATAGCCGAGTCAATCACGGCCTCCCACGGGGTCTCCCCTTCCTCCAGATGCTTGTGGATCTGATCGATGAGAATGACCGAATTGCGGATAATCATGCCGAATAAGGCCAGTATCCCCAGTTCAGCCACAAATCCCATCGCTGAGTCTGTGATCAGCATGCCCCAGGATACACCGATCAGTCCCAAAGGCGCCGTCAGCAGCGTCAACAGCATCGATTTGGCACTATTAAGCTGGAACATCAGCAGCGTCATGATGATAACGATCATGGCCGGAATCGGCTTGAGCAGATAGCCCACGGAATTATTGCTGTCTTCGAGGGCCCCTGCCGGCTCTATCTTGCAGCCAAACGGCAGATTGTCACGCAGCTCCTGCGTTGCATGATAAGCTTTCTGCGTCGCATCATTGGCTGTACCACTATGGATATCCGCCTCAACGGTAATCATCGGCATCAGGTTGCGCCGCTCAATATAACCATCTTCCGCATCATACGAAATTTTAGCAATCTGCTCCAGGGGTACGTACCCGGCACTGCCCAGATAAATAGGCAGATTCTTGATTTTTGACAGATCCTTGCGATCTTTGGCTGCCATGCGCAGATCGATATCGATGGTCCGATCCCCCGCATAGAACTGCGCCGCCGTAGCGCCTGTGACCTCCGTATAAATCATCTGCGAAACATCCTGACTGCTAAGCCCCAGCGAACGCAGCTTGTCCTGGTCGAGCTCGAGGTGCAGCGTCTTGCTCTTATCGCCCCAGGTCGTACTGACATTGTAATTGTTGGGATCAGCACTGACAATATCCGACACCTGTTTCGCCAATGCCTTCGTCTGCTCCGTCGTATAACCGGATACCCTCAGCATCACCGGATAATCGGCTGGCGGCCCTGTCTGGATATACTGGATCTTGGCCCGCACATCGGCAAACTCGTCGGCGAAAGCCTCGTTGAGTGCCGTGGCCAGCTTTTCACGAGAAGCGGTATCCTTGGTCACGATAACAAATTGTGCCGCATTGTCCGCATCGGTCTTCGGATTGACCGTCAGCACAAAGCGGGGTGCATACTGTCCTACATAACAGGAATAGTTTGCCAGCAGATCCTGATGGTCCTGCAGCCAGGCCGACATGCGGTCACTGACCTCCTGCGTCGCTTCCATCGATGATCCTTCCGGCAGCTTAAGCTCCAGCAGCACCTCCGGCCGCGTCGATGTGGGGAAAAATTCCTGCTTAATGAACTTCATCATACCTAATGACACGATAAAAAGTGCTGCAGTTGCCCCCAATACCAGTTTCCGATGCTCCAGGAACCAGGTCAGCAGCTGGCGGAACCGGATGTAGAAACGGCTCTGATAAGGATTGATCCTGCCCGTATCATCTTTCTTTACCTCTACCTTGATCAAATGATAACCCAAAAGTGGTGCTACCATAACCGATACCAGCCACGAAATCAGCAGGGCAATACTGATGACCGGAAATAAGGCCTGACAAAATTCGCTGGCCATTCCCTTGGCGAATGCAACCGGGATAAACCCCGAGCAGGTAATCAGCGTACCGGTCAGCATCGGCTTGGCCGTCGCGCGGAATGCATAGCATGCGGCATCAAAGCGGCTGAGTCCCATCTCAAGCTTGACACTCATCATCTCGACGGCGATAATCGCATCATCGACCAGCAGTCCGAGCGCAATAATAAGCGCCCCCAATGAAACCTTATGCAAGTCGATTCCCAGCATATACATAAAGCAGAATACACCAGCCAGTACCAGCGGGATACAACCAGCCACAACCATACCAGTACGCATACCGAGGGACAGAAAACTGACGGCCAAAACTATAACAATAGCCTCGATCAGCGTCTTGACGAAATCATGAATTGCTCCATCGACAACACTCGGCTGATCAGATACCTTATGGATATCAATGCCGACTGGAACTTCCTGCTGAATGCTGTCAATCTGATGCTTCAAATTCTCGCCGAGTTTGAGGATATTACCGCCATCTTCCATCGACACCGCAATGCCGATAGCTGGCTCGCCATTAAAATACATCTTGGGTTTGGCCGGGTCCTCAAACCTGCGTTCAACAGTGGCAATATCCCCGAGCCTGAAAATCCTGCCGTTGGCATTGATTGGCACTGCCCGGATTGCATCAACATCGCCAAACGTACCACTAACCCGCAAATATACATTATCCGACTCAGTCTCGACCTTTGGCGCCGCTGTCATCTCATTCTGCTTCTTGAGCGCACTCGATATCGCCGCCGGACTGATGCCGAGCTCTGCCAGCTTGGCATTCTCGACCTCAACATAGACCTTCTCTTCCTGTTCGCCGATAAGCTCCACTTTCTGGACGCTCGGAACATTCAGCAGCATCCGGCGGGTCTTCTCCGCATATTGGCGCATCTCTTCATAGTCGTAGCCATCGCCGGTCACGGCGTAGATCGCGCCATAGACATCATCAAACCGGTCATTATAGTACGGACCATAAACGCCATCGGGCAGATCTTTCTTCAGATCTTCGCCAAAATTGCGCAAATCACGCCAGGTTGGACGGATCTGATTCTTATCCACATCATCCTTGAGCGTAACATAGATAACCGTCTGTCCCGCCCGTGTCTCGCTCTTGATATTATTCAGACCGGGAATATCCTGGAATTTTTTCTCCATCTTATCCGTGACCTGATTCTGCATTTCTTCAGCCGTAGCGCCAGGCCAGGCAGCCGATATGACCATCTGACGAATCGTGAACTGCGGGTCCTCCATGCGTCCCAGCTGTATATAGGAGAAAATGCCGCCAATGGCGGCAATGATAATGAAGTACCAGACCAGCGTCCGGTGCTTCATCGACACTTCTGTAAGGTTGATCATCACTGCTCCTCCGTCCGGACAAGCTGGCCTTGGCGCAACTTATGAACACCAGCCGTAACAACCACATCCGAGGGGTCAAGACCATGGACGATTACCTGATTGTCGCTGAAATCGCGAACTTCAACCGGTTTCAGGCTGACGGTATTATCTGTCCCTACTACCCAGACCTGTGGCGTATCGCCATCCTGATAAATTGCCGCCAGCGGCAGCAGTGCCGTATTCGTGGCTGCTGCCGCCTCATCCATATCAGGCAGCGAGTTCTTGAAGGATACACTGGCCGTCATGCCAAGCTGCATACCAGCCGGCGGTGCCGGCACCGATACGCGGACCCGATAGGTACGCGCCGCGCTGTCGGCCATCGGTGCCACCTCACGGATCACACCATCTGCCTTGCCATTAAGCGCCCAGAAATTAACGGTGACCGGCGTACCGACAGCAGCCTCAGCCACATGATTCTCCGGCACATTGATCTCAATCTCCAATTCATTCGTCTGAACCAGTGTCAGCACCGTCTGTCCAGCCGCCTCAACCTGCCCCTCTTCCGCATTAATGGCCGAAACAACGCCATCAGCACCAGCGGTCAGATTCGTATACCCCATGGCATTATGGCCCTGTGCCGCCTGTGCCAGTGCATTCTGATAAGAAGCAAACGCTGCATCATAATTGCTCTGATACTGATCCAGTGTTGCCTCCGGCACCGCATTTTGCTGGAATAACTCACTATAACGCGACAAGTTCCGCTGCGCCAGATCCAGCTGCGCCCGGGCCGAAGCCACTTGAGCATCGCCCTGATTCGCCTTCTGTACCACGTCACGGCCATCAATGACCATGAGCACATCTCCAGCCCGTACGACACTGCCCACCTGGACATTACGGGCAATGATCTGCCCGCCGACCTGAAATGACATATTCGTCTCATACCGGCCTCGTACCGTGCCAGCATAAGTGTTGTCATTATCGGCAGCACCAGTACCGGCCTGCACGGTTTTGACCAGCGGTGCTTTATCAGCGGTCTGTTTGCTGCTGCCGCACCCGGCAGCCATCGTCACTGCCATTGCCAGCAGACAGATTGACGCCCCCAGCTTAAAGTTTCTCATGTACCTCTCCCCCTGCTGGCAAGTCTTTAGCTAATTTGACTAAATCGGCAGCACAGGCCCGTTCAACCAGCTGCCCAAAACCATTGAACAAGACCCGTACCTCTTCTTCGTTCATATCTGCCACCAGATAATCGACCCATCCCTGAATGATATTGCGCAGGAAATTATGCTGTTCACGGCCATAATCTGTCAGGTAGATATGCCGGACGCGCCGATCGTTTTCATCCTGCTCCCGATAAATAAGTCCCTTCTCCTGCAGCAGATTAACGGTCCGCGTAACCACCGCCTTATCCAGATACAACATACTGGCCAGTTCGTCCTGTTTGGCTCCCTCATTATCAAAAATACGAATCAGCATAATATATTCCGAGAAAGTCAGATTCAATTCCTGACACGCCTCTACGACAAACAGTTGCGAGCGCCGATGCAAGATTGAGAACCAGCGGCCTACATTTACATAATCATCCATTCTATCCGTTCCTCTCTGTCTGAAACTCATACTCTATCCCTGTCTATTTGATCAATCATCCAATCCAGTTGATTCTATCAAATAATTGTACCCACATCCACCGAGAATGTCAACATTCCTCGCTATTTTCAGATAATTCTCGCCACGCAATGCAAACGGCTGCTCATAAGTTTCGATAAATATGGTGATTAGTCATTATAATGACTGTAAACAAGTTTACAGTTTTGTATACTTGATAATTCTCATATATTTTCCTTTGTTATCCGTGTATAATAGGTACTATCAGATTTCCATACAAAGGAGGAACTTCTATGAGCCGTCCAAGAGTTGGACACATCAATTTCCTGAATGTACTGCCGCTGACCTGGAGTTATGCCCACGGCAGTGAACAGGGCCTCGCCGTTACCCGTGGCGTACCTGCGGTGCTCAATAACGACATCGTCAATCACCGGCTGGATGTCAGCAACGTCTCATCGATCATCTATGCCCGGGACAGCGAGGAGCTGGTCATCCTGCCGGATGTATGTGTCAGCACCGATGGTGATGTCCAGAGTATCATTCTGGTATCGCGCAAACCAATCGAAACCCTGAAAGATGACAAGATTATCCTGACTGCCAAGTCAGCCACTTCACACTGCCTGCTCAAGATTATCCTGCGCAGTGCCTATGGTGCCGTGCCCAACTACTACGTCCGTCACATTGGTCCGGAGCATCCGATCCCGGAGGACGCCACCGCCTCTCTGCTTATCGGCGATGATGCCCTCTGGCTCTTTCACCATCAGCAGCCGGACTTTTACTACTACGACCTCGGGCGTGAATGGAAACAGCTGACCGGCAAGAAAATGGTCTATGCACTCTGGGTGGCAAACCAGAAGTTTGCCTCGGAAAGCCCGGAGCTGCTGCAACTGGTATACGATCGGATTCATCATGCCTTCGCGCAGGGACTGGCCCACAAAAGGGAAGCCATCGAATCCGTGCTTCCAGACAAGCCATTCACCTACGCGCAGCTCGATACCTATCTTGGCCCCACGATTCGCTGGGATCTGACCGAAGAATATATAGATGGTCTCAAAACCTTCTATTCACTCGCGCACCAGATGAATCTCATCGAACATATTCCCGAAATCAAACTGGCCAGCGTACGCCGCTGAGTCCTAACAAAAACTGCTTCAAAGGCAATGCCTTTGAAGCAGTTTTTGTATCAGGAACCCCAATAGGTCCAATGAACTGAACCCGCTGATACCTCATATTCATCAAACACAGGGATACTGGAATTGTCTGTCACCCATAGACTGCGGCTCTGCCGCTGATGCGGCATTACACGGCCCAGATAGATTGTATTATAGAAATCATAGCTGTTCTGGTATACTTGTTCTCCGTGATTATATAACGTGACCGATAAAACCATCGAATCAACCTTCTGCAACGGCTGTCCGGTACCATTATAGAAGAATCCATCGAAATCCAGGCGGGTAGAGCTGGTACGGCGCACATTCGTGACAAGATATTCAATAGAAGTTGTCCCCTTGAGGATGTCCTGCATACGCTGGGCTTCACGATCCTTAATGCCCTGCAGGCGTGAGGCCTCAGCTGCCTGTGCCTGCTGCTGAGCTTCCGCCCGCTTTTGTGCCTCAAGCCCCTGCTTCTTGCGGATGTAGGCATTCAGATCGTCATCCAGTCCATTAAGTGGCAGCGAAGCTGCAAAATCTGTCCGGGGGATACTAATATCTCCCGCCCGGTCAGCCAGATCCTTGACATTGACCTGTACCCGTTTGACCGCATCGCTGCTGCTGCTGTCGAGCGGTTCCTTGATGACCTTCTCCACATCGTCAAGCATGCCACGCTCAAGAGCCACGGCATCAACCAATTTCTGGTTGACGAGCTGATACTTGCTGCCCGTACGCGACGATCTGAGCTCGTGCAGCAGTTTATCCAGATTCTCTTTGGCCTTGCCCAGACGCACCAGATAATCCCTGGTCGCATCAGCATCAGGATCTCCATTCAGGTCCTTTGTTTCCTTCAGAAGACTTTGGACATCCGATACGACTTTCTCGCCAGTAACACATTTACCGACATAGCGGTCCTCGGTGCCCTGCACATAGGTGAACGCTCCGATTGCCGCCAGCAGCAGCAGCACTGCTGCCACGGCCAAAATCTGCGTCATATGGCTTTTCTTTGGCAGCGGAGGCATCATCGCATAACCTGGTGCTGGGGGAAGCGGCGGCTGAATGGCAGACTCGGCCGGCCATTCAGGTACGACTGGCATATCCACTGTGTCCGAAGACACGGAAGCCCGGGCCTGTAGCTTTTCCTGCGGACCAGCAGCAGACTTTGCCTGCCCGCAGTTCATACAAAAATTTCCTGTATTCTTCGTTCCGCAGGAACAAAGCCATTCCTCTTTTTCTTCCATGGTATAATGATCCCTTCCTGTTAATCAGTTCAGATGAAGCAGCTTCGCCTTCACGATCCGCTTCACCGATTCATTGATACGGTCTTCACTGATGTCTCCCTGCTTCACCGCCGCAAGCAATCCCAGATAAAGCTCGGTCTCATGCTCATACTCGTGACAGATCATGACGATATCGGCTCCAGCCTCTACGGCATTCACGCCCAGCTGGCGATAACTGGCATGCTTCGCTACTGCTCCCATCTCCATATCGTCAGTGATGATCAGCCCATTGAACCCGAGTTCTCCCCGCAAGAGATCGGTCATGATTGCACGCGACTGACTCGCTGGGTTCACAGGATCGAATGCAGGGTATTTCAAATGCGAAACAAGAATGAAGTAATCTTCCGGCTGGCGTTCATCGATCATTGTCCGAAATGGCATCACGTCGCTGTTGAGCAGTTCCTCTTTCGACCCTCCAATTTCGGATACCTCCTGGTGCGAATCAACAACGGATCGGCCAATTCCCGGGAAATGCTTCAACGCATACAACTCGCGATGCTGTTCATAGCCCTGTGCGGCAGCCTGAACAAACTTTGTTACCTGTTCTGGATCGCTGCCATATGACCGCTGGCCTGGTGAGCCGACATCCGCAACCGGAGCAAAATTCACATTGATGCCCAGCTGCTTCAATGCGGCAGCTGTCTTTCCGGCCCAGGCCTCAGCAGCGGTTACCTCCCCAGCCGTACCGATTTCCCGTTGCGATGGTGGCGGAGTAAGGAAGTCCCTGCCCCGAACTACCTCACCGCCCTCTTCATCGATACCGATAAACAAGGGGACCTTCTCGTCGGCCTGTGCCTGCAGCTGTTCCGTCAGGGCTGTCACCTGTTCTGCCGATGCCAGATTGCGATCAAACAGCACCACTCCGCCGGCATGATACTGATGCAGCATATACAGACTGTCGTCCGTCACCGTTTGTCCATGGATCCCGATCATGACCATCTGCCCGACTTTCTCCGTTATCGACATCGAGCTTACGATACGATCGACCTTTTCATCCAATGTTTCCTCATGCGAAGGACTATTCCCACCAGCCAAAATGCCGCTGCCGAGACAACCAGCACTGAGCAGAGAGGCCACTACCAGACAACCTGCCGCTGCCAGTACACTTAACGTTCTCATGTTGCTGCCTCCACTCAGTCCGGAATACGGATACTGATATAATTGACGATGTCCGTTCCCTGGTTCACGGCAAAACGCAGGATTCCCTGCTGGCCAGCAGCCGCGGTGAAGCTATACTCGTAAAGATCCTTGCCACCATAGGCCGACTTCATGTAATCCGTACCATATGCAGCCTTCACTTCATCCAGACTTGCCCCCTGATGCAGCTCGCGCTTCGTACACGCTTGATCGGTCTCGGATACCAGTGATGTCACCACCCCGCCCCTCGTCCCAACCTGAAGTTCGGGATAGTTGTAAAGGATCATTCCATCCTGGGTCTTGGATGAATCCTCAGGGCCCAGAATCCGGCGCATATCGTCCACCGTCAAGCCCAAATCCACACCGCCCAGAGACAGCTCCGAACGTGCCGAAGCCGCCGCGGGAGCTGACGGCGAGGCTGTCTTTGCAGTTGCCGATGCGGCTGCCTTATCTGCAGCGGCTTTTTTCTGCTTCGATACGACACTGTAGGTACTGCTGTCCGCATCTGCCACCAGGGTATTCTCCCGCACTACGAGGAATACTAACACCGCCGCCAGCACAACAATAACGCAAATCAATGCCAGCTTCACCTTGCGGTTTCCGTTTCCAGACTCTGCGGGGTACGCAGATTGATATAAAGCCTGCGCCGGCCGCGGACGTCCACAAACCGCGCAGAAATTTCCCTGATTTCCCTGCTGTCCACAGCAGCACTGCCAGCCTGCTGGCTGACCCATATCTGTTGCTCCTGCCATTTCAAGCCCCCCTGACTGACTCTTTTTAATACAACTCTAAGAAATACATGAACTGTATTATATCATAACTTAGTACATTTGTCCTGCTGCCAGCCCATCAGTTCCTGCTGCCCGCCGAAATAAAAAGCCGCAGCCCTATCCTCACGATAAGGCCACGGCGCGACAGTCACGATACGGTTGGCAACGTCAAACTCTGCCCGCCATCTTCTCTACATCATCCGAAGTCTGCTTAAGTGCCATGCCGTCTTCATTGATCTGACGGATCAGCTCAGCCTGCTCCACATTGACATCTGTTAGTTGTGCAATCTCCTCATTGATGCAATGAATAGAGTCGCGGATCTTCATCAGGATATCTGTAATCCGCTGAGCGGATTCGGCACTGTTATCGGCCAGCTTACGGACCTCTTCAGCCACGACAGCAAATCCACGTCCCTGTTCACCCGCCCGGGCGGCCTCGATGGCTGCATTGAGACCGAGCATATTGGTCTGTGTCGCCACGCTCTTGATGAAGTCGATGACTTCATTGGTTTCTCTTACCTCGGATGCCGCCTTGCCGGTCAGCTGTTTCAGGCTCTTGCCGCTCGCTGCGAGCACTTCAGCCTTCTCCGATATCCGCTTCAGGGAAACGGTCAGATCCGATGTCGCGCGAGCCAATTGCTCAGCCGTAGCATGCATAAGCTTCTGCTGCTCCAATGACTGATGAACAGCCACGGCTCCTACGATTGTACCATTTTCCTCCAGCGGCATGCTGACCGCCACATATGGCACGCCATAAACCTCGGCCCCAACCTGCACAACAACGCGGCGTTTTTCCCGCATCGCTACGGCTACCGCCGAAGCAGGCTTGATGGGTTCGCCTACCTTTACCTGTGCTGCAATCTCCCGGATTGAATTTGACGCCAGCCATTTCTGCTGATCAGCCACTACCATGCCCACCCGCTGAGTCATCAGCTGCGGTAAAATCGGCGTAACAGCCTGAAATGCTTCAAGAATCGATATCGCCATGAGAATTCCTCCCTACAAACATCGCCTGACCATTTTGGTCCAGTTCTTTAATCATAACACAATCCGTTTCGCTAAAAAAGCCGGATTCCCAAACATTTCAGGAATCCGGCTCTTATCTTCATTTATTGAAAAACAATGCATAATAGCCGTTGAAGAAAATTGCCAGCACAATAAGCGGCAGTCCCCAGGTCAGATAAGCGCGCAGCCATGTTGGAAACAGGATACCCTGTCCCATATTCGCTTCCTTGATGAACGCATTCCAGCCCCAGCCGTAACGGCTCATGCAGAACAACAAATAAACCAGACTGCCCAGTGGCAGCAGATTGTAGCTGACCAGGAAATCCTCCAGCTCAAGGACGCCCGAGCCCGGCCCAAATGGCTGGAACCCGCTCCAGACATTAAATCCCAATACACAGGGCAGTGACAGCAGGATAATGACGGGCATCCCCCAGCGGATAATCTGCTGGCGGTCCTGATGCAGCAGCTCAAAGAAGCAGACAATCAGATTCTCGAAGACTGCAATCACTGTCGATACTGCTGCAAAGGTCATGAAAAGAAAGAATAAGGACCCCCAAAGCTGACCGAAAGGCATCGCATTGAACACATTAGGCATAGCCACAAACAGCAGATTCGGCCCGCTGCTGGGATCAACGCCATAGCTGAAACAAGCCGGAAAAATAATCAGGCCAGCCATGATTGCCACAAAGGTATCCAGCACAATAACCCAGACAGCCTCACCAGTCAGACGTTTGCTCTTACCGATATAACTGCCAAAAACCGCCAACGCACCGATACCAATAGACAATGAGAAAAATGCCTGCCCCATAGCGGCAAATATGACCTCCTTCAGGCCATATTCCATCAGCTTGCCAAAATCCGGATAAAGATAATAGTGCAGACCTGCCCCCGCTCCTGGCAGCAGGATCGAGTTAATGGCCAGCAGCCCCATGAGAATCAGCAGGGCCAGCATCATCCATTTCGTGATGCGCTCGACCCCCGCCTGAACCCCCAGATAGCAGATGCCGCCACACAGCAGCACCACAGCAGCCATATAGCTTCCCATCAGCACAGGGTTCATGAGCATTCCGCTGAACACGGCTTCAATCCCGGCAGCATCGAGTCCAATAAAACCACCGCTGGCCGTCTTATACAGATAATACAGCATCCAGCCGGTTACCGTCGTATAGAACATCATGAGCAGCAGATTACCGGCAATAGCCCCATATTTGTACCAGTGCCACCTGGTTCCCCGTGGCTCAAGCACATCAAAAGACATTGCTGCACTGCGGATACTCGCACGTCCGACCGCAAATTCGGCAACCATGATTGGCAGCCCCATAATCGCCAGGAAAAGCAGATAGATCAGTACAAAGGCCGCCCCGCCATACTGTCCCGTAATATAAGGGAAGCGCCAGACATTGCCCAGACCAATCGCACACCCCGCCGATACCAGGATAAATCCCAATCGGGTTGAAAAATTACCACGTTCCAAAACAGCACCCTCTCTGTTGAAAAATCATTTACACATGTTACAAATCGCATTTATATATATTATCTCATAAAAGTCAATTTGTCCAGCAGAGAACGACATGTTTTTTAATCTAAGCTCAACCCTTGCTCGATATCTCATGATAAACATCCTTGAGCAGGGTTTCTTTGCGCAGACTCAGGCATTCGCATTGCCGGTCCCCGGCAGCAACCGTACGAATCGTCTCAAGAATGATCTCGCCGATCATTGGCGCATCATCATAGAAGATATCCGCCATATCCTGATGTGACCACTTCGCCCTGATACCTTCCCCATAGTTCACCGTGAAGTAAAGCCCCGCATAGCAGGCCCCGATCTCCCGGGCCAGATAGACCTCCGGCGCAATGCTCTGACCAACGATATCGGCCTGACCATTCATCATCGCCACCTCAGCCGGGCTCTCAAAATGCCGACCATCCGTCACGGCATAAGTGCCGCGAATGAATACGCGCCCGTCGAAGCGTTTCTTCGTCGACTCGATCAGCGCCTGCCGCATCTCCGGGCACAGCGCATCGCGCATGATAAGCAGATAACGCCCATCGAGCATGACATCCTTTCGCACCGACAGATCC
>ERZ650307.1721-NODE-1721-length-12209-cov-14.943311_pt1 | contig 12209 bp, 10 predicted proteins | sample MGYA00376243_ERZ650307 | MGnify/ENA primary metagenome ERZ650307 (study PRJEB26733, sample SAMN07839242) | wastewater metagenome | biome: urban; feature: artificial channel; material: waste water | place: USA: North Carolina | collected 2016-03-31 ... | reverse complement strand
CTACAATTTTATCTACTTTGGTTTCCCAATCTTCTATGCAATTGGTTTCGTAGCTTGGCAATCTGTTTTTTTGTAAATATTTCGGAATGTGATGCGCTACAATTCCCGAAAGTCTGCCCGTTTTTATGCCGTTTTTATCTTCCAATTCTGGTGAACCTTGCAAGAAAATCATTTTTCCGTTCACAAAATCGGCATTATTTTTTTGAGCAATATAGTGGAAAAGTGCAGATTGCGCCGCTTTTACTTGGTAATCCATTCCTTCTTTGGTGAGAGGGATGTATTTAGTTCCGGAAGTAGTTCCAGAAGTTTTGGCAAAATATTCTGGTTTTTCTTGCCAAAGAATATTTTTGTCGCCGTGTTTTATTTTTTCTATGAAAGGTTTCAAGTCTTCGTAATCGCAGATTTTTACATTTTTCTGAAAATCTTCTACCGATTTTATTTCAGAAAAGTTATGTTGAAGACCAAATAATGTCTTTTCAGCAGATTTTACCATATCAAGAAGGAGTTTTTCTTGAAGTTGTTCTGCATTATTTTTATAATATTCTGTCTGCTTTACGTGGTTTTTTGCCCAGATTTTAGCAGCTAATTTTTTTATGAAACCAATCATTTTGCAAAAATAAACAAAAAACCGATGAATTGAGTTCATCGGTTCTAATAAGGATAAGTTTTCTTTCCCTATCTAAACAATAACTATATTTTCTTTTCTCTGAATCTCTCCTCTGGAGTTTCATTTTTTAAATTCCTATTAGTAAAGCAACACTTTATAATGATTCTGTCATTTATAAATTGCATTAATAGTGTATCATTTGTGTTTTGATGGTACAAATTTAGCAAGTAAATAAGGTATTAGAAAATATTCTCAAGAGATTAACTAAAGTTTATTAATCCTTAAAAACAACTTAAAAAATTAAAATCGTATTTTTGCAAAAATTAACGATTTCGGAGAGACCCGAAATCGCGTTTGTCGTTTTATAAAAATTGAAAAGCGATAAACTTTTATACAACTTTATGAATTCAAAATGCTAAAAAATATCAATCAAGCCCTTCTTCCTGAACTTTTGAAAAAGAATTTCGGACAAGAAATTTTCGAAAATGTAGAAAAAAACCAACACGTTTCGGTGAAAGGTTTTGCAGGTTCTGTTCCGTCTATTTTGGTGGCAGAATTGTTTCTTACGCAGAGAAAAGACGTTCTTTTCATTATTGATGACAAAGAATCTGCGCATTACATCACTTCGGAATTAGAAGAAATGATTGGCGAAGAAAATGTGTTGTACTTCCCTGAAACACATCTTGAACCTTATCAAATCGAGAAAACGCAAAATGCAAACATCGTTTTACGAACCGAAGTTCTCAATCGTTTGAATTTTGATAAAAAAGCAAAAATTATCGTCGCTACAGCTTCTTCGCTTTCGGAAAAAGTATTGAAAAAGGAAGATTTCAAAGCGATTTCTCACACGATAAAAGTTGGCGACCAACTGGATTTTGATTTTACGGAAGAATTGCTCAATCAATTTAATTTTAATTTCACCGATTTTGTTTCAGAACCAGGAGATTTTTCGGTTCGTGGCGGAATTGTAGATGTTTTTTCTTACGCTTACGAAAAACCTTTCCGAATTACTTTTTTCGGAAATGAAGTAGAAAATATTAAAGAATTTGACATTGAAACCCAACTTTCCACAGGAAAAGTAAACGAATTTGAATTGGTTTCTAATATGAATTTTGCGGTTTCGGGAAGCAAGGTTTCTCTATTGGATTTATTGCCAAAAGATAGTTTCATTGTGACTAAAAATGCTTATCTCACCGTAAAAAAACTCAAAGATTTCTACGAAAAAGCAGAGCAAAAATTTGAAACGTTAAGCAAAGAAATTAAGCATCAAAAACCAGAAATTCTTTTCGTTTCTGATGAAATATTTTTGGAAGATTTCCAAAAATTTAAAACGATTGATTTCACTTCTCAATCTCTACAACTCTACGACTCTACCATTCTCCAACTTAATCAAACTTCACAACCCTCTTTTCACAAAAACTTTGAGCTTCTCGCTGAAGATTTAAAAGAAAAAAAAGCAGAAGGCTACGAAACTTGGATTTCATTTTCTAGCGAAAAACAAAAGGAAAGATTAGAAGAAATTTTTGCTTCGTTTCAGCAAGAAGAAGAAAATCAAAAACTCTATAATGTTTTTAAATCTGAACTTCACGAAGGTTTTGTTGACTCTCAACTAAAAATTTCGGTTTACACCGATCATCAGATTTTTGACCGCTATCAAAGATATAAAGCCAAAAATTCATTTGCCAAATCAGAGCAACTCACACTGAAAGATTTAATGTCTTTGAAAGTGGGAGATTACATTACACATATCGACCACGGAATTGGAAAATTTATGGGTTTGGTGAAAGTTACCAACGACGGAAAAACGCAAGAATGTTTTAAATTAACCTATAAAAACAACGATTTACTATACGTTTCTATTCATTCGTTGCATAAAATTTCGAAGTATAACGGACCAGACGGAAGAGAAATTGTGCTGAACAAATTGGGTTCACCAAGTTGGAAATCTTTGAAGCAAAAAACCAAAGCAAAAGTTAAACAAATTGCCTTTGATTTAATTAAATTATATGCGCAAAGAAAGACTGCAAAAGGTTTTTCGTTTTCGCCAGATTCTTATTTGCAGACAGAATTAGAGGCGAGTTTCATTTATGAAGACACTCCAGATCAAGAAAAAGCAACCACCGATGTGAAAAGGGATATGGAAAATGACGGCGTAATGGACAGATTGATTTGTGGAGACGTTGGTTTTGGGAAAACGGAAGTTGCCATTAGAGCGGCGTTCAAAGCGGCAACCGATGGAAAGCAAGTCGCTGTTTTAGTTCCTACTACGATTTTGGCATTTCAACATTACAGAAGTTTCAAAGAAAGATTGAAAGATTTTCCTGTCAGTATTTCGTATTTGAACCGTTTCCGTTCTGCTAAACAAAAAAATGAAACCAAAGAAGGTCTCAAAAATGGTAAAATTGATATCGTTATCGGAACGCATCAATTGGTGGGAAAAGATATAGAATTCAAAGATTTAGGGTTATTAATTATTGATGAAGAACATAAATTCGGCGTAAATGTAAAAGATAAACTCAAAACGTTAAAAGCTAATATTGATACCTTAACTTTAACGGCAACTCCAATTCCGAGAACGCTTCAGTTTTCTTTGATGGCAGCAAGAGATTTATCGGTCATTAAAACGCCACCGCCAAATCGACAACCAGTTGATACACAAATTATTGGATTTAATGAAGAAATTCTAAGAGATGCGATTTCTTACGAAATTCAAAGAGACGGACAGGTTTATTTCATCAATAATAGAATTGAAAATCTGAAAGATATTGCAGGTTTAATTCAGCGTTTGGTTCCAGATGCGAGAGTCATTACAGGTCACGGACAAATGGACGGAAAAGAATTGGAAGCCAGAATTCTCGATTTTATGGAAGGAAAATATGATGTTTTGGTTTCTACCACGATTGTAGAATCTGGAGTAGACGTTCCGAATGCGAACACGATTTTCATTAATGATGCGCAGAAATTTGGGATGGCAGATTTGCACCAAATGCGTGGAAGAGTTGGGCGAAGCAACCGAAAAGCGTTTTGTTATCTGATTACGCCACCGTTTGATATGATGACTTCGGATGCTAGAAAACGTTTGGAAGCGATAGAACAGTTTTCGGATTTAGGAAGTGGTTTCCAAATTGCGATGAAAGATTTAGAAATCAGAGGAGCTGGAGATTTATTGGGAGCAGAACAAAGTGGTTTTATCAATGAAATGGGCTTTGAAACCTATCAAAAATTGATGCAGGAAGCCTTGGAAGAATTACAAAATGAAGATGATTTCCAAGATTTATTTGAAAATGAAGACGATAGAAAGAAATTATTCAAATCTACAAAAGAGGTGAATATAGACACCGATTTCGAACTGATGTTGCCCGATTTTTATGTAAATTCTATCGAAGAAAGACTTTCTTTATATCAAAAATTAGCAGAAATTCAATCTAAAGATGAATTGCAAAAATTTGAAAATGAATTGATTGATAGATTCGGAAATCTTCCAAAAGAAGCAATAAATTTGTTAAAATCTGTTGAGTTAAAATGGCTCGCTTCGGAAATTGGTTTTGACAGAATTGTAATGAAAAACGGAATTTTCCTCGGGTATTTTCCAGATAATCCGCAAGATAAATTCTATCAAAGTGAAAAATTCAGAAATATTATTGCTTATCTTAGTCAAAATCCTAGAGAAGCTCAACTGAAAGAAAAATCTGGTAAAGAAGGCAATCAATTGATGATGAGAAAAGATGCCGTGAAAAATGTAGATGAGGTGAATGTTTTGTTAAACAATATTTTGGGATAGTTTTTGTATTTTTAATAAAAATTCCAATAATGAAAAAATTTGTACTACTGTTCGCCGTTGTTTTTTCTGTTAACGTTTTTGCTTGCAAGTGTTCTTATCAAAGTTTTGGAGAAAATTTTGCGCAAAACGATTTTGTAGCAGAAATCGAAATTTTGAAAACATATGATGTAGATTTTAATAATGGTGAAGATGATAGGTTTTACAAAGCAGATATTAAAATTTTAAAACTTTATAAGGGTAAAAAAATAAGTTCTATTCTTGTTCGGGGAAAAGTGAGTAATATTTATGAATCCGCTTGTGAAATTGAACTGAAAGTGGGGCAAAAAATGTTAGTGTATTTAGATACAGAAAGTAATTTTGGCATGTCTTCTTGTACCCCAAAAACAGATTTGAATAATGAAAATATTAATCTTGAAAGAAAAGCATTAGAGTTTTTAATTGCACACAAAATAAAGAAAACCAATGTTTTTTATTTTTCAGGAGATTACTTTAATAAATTTAAAAAAATTAAAACTCAAAATAATTTTGCTGTTTATAAAATAAAAGTTGACGCAAAATCAAAAGCAGAATCAATAACAGTTATTCAAAATTTTGGTTCAAATAAAGATGAAGAAATTCTTTTTACAGTTAAGAAAGAATTGGTTTTCTTAAAAAATTTCATGACTGAAATTAAAAATGAGGAAATTATCTTGGTTATGTTTTACAATCCAAAATCTGAAGAAGTTATTTCTAATTTTATTCAATAAATTTGCAGAATAATTATCAATTATAAAACGTGAAATACTTAATTGTAGGTTTAGGAAACAAAGGTGAAGAATACGCAGAAACGCGTCATAATATTGGTTTTAAAGTCGCTGAGAAAATTGCAGAAACTTTGGAAGCTCCGTTTAAATCTGCCAATTTTGGTTGGATTTCTGAAGGAAAATACAAAGGCAGAAAAGTTTTTGTGCTAAAACCAGATACATATATGAATCTTTCGGGAAATGCAGTAAGATTTTGGATGCAAAAAGAAAATATTCCGTTAGAAAATGTATTGGTAATTACCGATGATTTGGCGCTTCCTTTTGGTACTTTAAGAATGAGAAAAAAAGGTTCAGACGCTGGTCATAATGGTTTGAAGAACATTCAAGAGGTTTTACAAACACAAAATTTCGCAAGATTGCGTTTCGGTATTTCGGCAGATTTTTCCGAAGGGAAACAAGTAGATTACGTTCTCGGAAAATGGAACGAAGAAGAGCAAAAAACGTTGCAAGATAGGATAGAGTTATTTACAAAAGCCAGTTTGTCTTTTGTTTTCGCAGGAGTTAATAATACGATGAATACTTTTAATGGGAAATAGTTGACAGTTGTTGGTTGTCAGTTGATAGAAAATGCCGACAACCAACAACCATCAACCAACAACCAAATTCTTCCTAAAAATACAATACTCTTTATACAAATTAAAACCATCCAATTTCTCAATTTCGCCACGCATTTTCAGGTTGTCTTTCATAATTAAATGAGAATCAACGGTTTTGAAGCCTAATTTAATAGCAGAACCGAAAAGCATTGTCGCTAAAACCGCATCTAAACCTTTGTTTTGATAATTGGGATGAATTGCGCCCAACAAAAGTTGAAGCCTTTTTGAAGTTTTCATTGCCCATAAAATTCTTGCCCAACCAAAAGGTAAAATTCTACCACGTGAATTTTTTATCGCTTCACTCAAATCTGCCATTGCAATCACAAAAGCCAATAATTCGCCGTTTTCATCGGTAATCATTTTGATGAGTTTCGGGTTGAGAAGCGGTAAGAAACGTTCCGCAAATTCCGTCATTTCGTCTTCGGTGAGTTTTGTGAAGCCGTAAATTTCGGTGTAGGTTTTGTTGATGAGGTCAAAAACAGGTTTTACATAAGGTTTTACCGCTTTTGTTGAGGTAAATTCTACCGTTTTTATCTTTAAATTTTTAGAAACTCTTTCGTTGAAATTTTTATATCTGTTCAGAATTTGTGCGGTAATCGGAACGTCATATTGCACCAAATCTACCAATTCTTCGTATTGATTTTCTTTGATGAAATCTACCATAAAAGGAAAACTGTGATTGGTAACCAGCATTGCTTTTTCTTCGAAACCTTTGGTAAGAAAACCTTGAGGTTCTTTGTCTGAAAATGCCATTGGTCCCACAATTTCTGTACAATTTTTAGATTTTGCCCAAGTTTCCACCGCAGAAATTAAAGCATTGAAAACTTCCTTATTTTCAAAACATTCAAAAAAGGAAAATCTAGCGTCATTTTTTCCGTGAAATTTATTGTAATCTGTAGGAATTACGCCCATAATTCTGCCGACTGCCTTTCCGTTTTCGTATGCGAGGAAAAGTTTTGCTTCGTTATGTTTGAAAAGAGAATTTTTGTCTTTATCAAAGAATTTTTCATCATCCATATACAACGGATGAAGCCAATTTTTATGGTTTTTATGAATTTTTTCGGGAAGATAAATAAACGTTTTTAAGTCTTCTTTAGAAATAACTTCTTTAATTGAGATGGACATTCAATTTTCGGTTTAAAAATTTGTAGAATTTAAAGGTAAGAAAAAATACGATTGGCGCTGTAAGAAATCCTGCCACAACATCTACAAAATAATGCGCCTTGATGTAAACTGTAGAAAACATCAATAAAATCACAAACGGAAGAAAATATTTCACCGATTTTCTAAAATTTTGATACAACCAAAAAATGACAATCCAAGAAATTCCTACGTGTGAACTCGGGAAAGCTGCAGTTGGTGCTTCTCCGTTTTTTTGAATGAGTTTTATAGCATTTCCAAAAATTCCTTGTGCTTCGATATAATTATCTGGAAACGTGAAATAAAATTGTGGTCCTTCTGCTGGAATAATGATGAAAATAAAGTAGTACAATAAAAAGGACGAAATCAAAATAAATCCGAATTCTTCGATTTTTTGAGGCAAAAATTTATACAAAATTCCAAAAACTACTAATGGTAGAAGATAATAACAAAAATACCCGAAGTAAAATAATTCACTGAAAAACAAGGAGTTAAAGTGTTTTGAAAATTCAATAGAAGGTTGAAACTTGAAAATATTTTGATCTAAATTTGATAAAAATTCATCAATTTTTGGAAAAATTAATGTGTTGAGCATTGCTGTTTCTTTGTAGAGAAAAGTCATTAATGCAAAGACTAAAATGTTTTGTAAAAGCTGAAAAAAATTGTTTGAAATTTTATTTTTAATAACCAATGAGAAAATAAAAGCGAATACAAAAATGATTCTCGTTAATATAAAATTCCAATCTAAAAAAAGAGAGGGTTTAGTAAAAATGATGACTAATTCTATTATTGCGAAATAGAGCAGTACCGAAAACCAAACTTTATAAATAGCGTAATATTTTATCATTAGAATGCAAAATTAAAAAAGCCTCGTTAAAAAACGAGGCCAAATGCGAGAAAAGATTTAGTTGTTAATTAAAAATCAGAATTTATGAAGAAACTCTCGCATTATTGTATATGTCGAAGAAACTACAACCAAGTTACAACACCGGTCTCAACATCATAATTAGCGCCTACAATCATAATTTTCCCCTCTTTTTCAAGATTTCTGAGAGTAGAACTTTGGTGGCGAATATCATTGATGGTGCTTTTTATATTGCAAACGTTTAATCTTTCTAATAAATCTTCATTTTTAGAAGATCGCTCTTCTCCTTCTTTTATCACTTCGTGAATGCAAGGCTCGAAATGATAAATCAAATGATTGAGATTGTCCATTCCTAAACCTTCAATTTGTGGTGCATCTAATCCGCCTTTCAAAGCGCCACATTTGGTGTGTCCTAAAACAACAACAAGTTTAGAACCCGCAACATTACATGCAAATTCCATAGAGCCGAGAATATCTTGATTGGCAAAATTTCCTGCAATTCTAATACTGAAAATGTCTCCCAAACCTTGATCGAAGACCAATTCGGCAGATGTTCTACTGTCTATACAGCTCAAAACCGCTGCAAAAGGCCATTGCCCTTCTCTGGTATCATTTACTTGTTCTAGTAAATTTCTATTTACTTTTAGGTTGTTTACAAATCTTTGGTTTCCTTCTTTTAAGAATTGTAATGCTTTTTCGGGACTTATGGTAGATTGTGTTTCGTATGTATGTGCTTTCATAATTTTAAAATTTTAGATTGTTGATTTTTTTAATTAAAAATGCTGTGATTTTATTGAAATGAAGTTTACAATTTTCAATTAAATGGCTCTTTTGTGCGTAATTTTTACGTGAGAATGTTGATCGTTTTCATATTCTTTGTAAGAAGTTTTAAAACCTTCTAGACTTACGTCTATATTTTCTTCTACAGCTCTTACATTAGCAAAATCTTCTATCATTTCTAGAATATCATCTGAGATATAAGATGTTTTTCTTGCGTTAATAATCACTTTAGAATTAGGTTCTATATTTTTAAGCGTTTTTTTGATGGCAGCTTTGTTAAGGAAAGATACTTCTTCTGCTAGATCTATTCTAATTTCTTCTGCTTCTTCTAGTTCTTCTCTACTGAAATAATAGGCTCTTTTCATATTTCCTTGTAATAAATAGAAAATTGAAAAAGCAATTCCTATGGCAACTCCTTTTAAAAGGTCTAGCGCAACCACGGCAATTAGTGTGGCAATAAAAGGCAGAAACTGATATTTCCCTTTTGCCCAAAAATGTTTTAATTTAGATGGACTAGCCAATTTGTAACCTACCAAAAGTAAAACTGCTGCCAATGTAGCTAAAGGAATTTTATTTAATAAAAAAGGAATGGTAAGAACGCAAATTAGCATAAAAACACCGTGTATAATGGCAGATGTCTTACTGGTAGCGCCAGCATTAGCATTAGCAGATGATCTTACTACTACAGATGTCATAGGAAGTCCGCCAATCATTGCGGAAATCAAATTTCCTATACCTTGTGCTTTAAGTTCTAGGTTGGTATCGGTAATTCTTTTGTGTGCATCCATTCTATCAGAAGCTTCTATGCAAAGTAACGTTTCTATAGAGGCTACAATGGCTATGGTAGCGCCCAAAATCCAAACTTTGGGATTCATAAATCCTGTAAAATCTGGGAAGGTAATTAGGTTTTTAAAATCTTCGGCAGATTCTGGAACAGGTAATGTTACCAAATGTTCTTTGGCAATTTCTAGAGAGCTTCCTTTAAAAACTTCGTTCAGTAAAATTCCTACTGCTACAGCAACCAATGCGCCAGGTAGCATTTTTATTTTTTTGAGCGCAGGTATTTTTTCCCAAGTTAAAAGGATGCCTAATGAAACTAAAGTAATCACAATTGCGCCTGGTGAAATGGCATTACTCAGATTCGTTACATATTCTGTAAGATTGAATCCATCAAAAATTCTTTGGTTTCCCTCAAAATCTTTATCATAACCTACAGCGTGCGGAATTTGTTTCAGAATGATAATAACGCCAATCCCGGCTAACATTCCTTCAATCACATTGTTTGGAAAGTAATTAGAAATACTACCCGCCCTTACAAAACCCAAAATCAATTGGATAATACCAGCAATAATACCAGCTACCAAAAATAGTTCAAAGCTTCCTAAATCTGAAATGCCTACCAATACGATGGCTGCTAAACCAGCGGCAGGGCCAGAAACAGAAATATGTGAATTGCTTAAAAAGCCAATAACTAGACCTCCTATAATCCCAGCAATAATACCAGATAATGGTGGCGCACCAGATGCTAGAGCAATACCTAAACATAGCGGGAGTGCAACTAGAAATACTACCAATCCTGAAGGTAGATTTTGTTTAATGTCTGTTAAAAAAGACGTTTTATTTTTCATTTTTTTAGTTTAATTAAATAATTTATACGCGTAACAATGTGCTTATATCTAATATATAGGCACAGCTATCCTTGCAACTAAAATTCATAATTGCAATAAAATATTTAATTAAACTTCGGGAGGCGGAGAAAATATGGAAATAAAAGGACTTAAATGTATTGAAACATCATTTTGGGCAAAATTAGTTTTCTTGCCCTTAGATATAATTCTTTGTTGAATATAATCGTTAACTTTATAAGGACTAGGCGGAAATTTTTCGTTGAAATTAGCAATGTTATTTTTTACTTCTTCTTCAGAAATATTATTATTAAGCGTAGAAATATCCCAATCACACATCATTGCTAAACTAGGCAAAACAGTAAAGTTGACAAAAATTGCCAACGTAAACATGCCCATATATTTTAGTAGTGTATTAATGGTTTTAATCTTTAAAGTTTTTATTATTCTTTCTGCTCATCACCCAATCTGAGTTGGTAAGGTCATATACCTTTTGAATATCTTTTAATATTTTTTCAAAATCTATTTCTAGGTCTATAAGTTTACCTGTTTTTAAATCAAAAACTAATCCGTGTACAATAGGATAGTGGTCTAGAATGTATCTTTCTTGTACCACTGCCATTTTAATAACATTTATGCATTGTTCTTGTACATTGAGCTCTATAAGCCTATCATATTTTTTTTGTTCATCTTCTATGGCATCTAGTTCAGCTTGGTGCAATCTATATACATCTCTTATGGTTCTAAGCCAAGGATTCATCAATCCAAAATCTTGCGGAGTCATTGCAGCTTTTACGCCACCACAACCATAATGTCCGCATACAATAATGTGTTTAACTTTTAGATGTTGTACAGCATATTGTATAACAGCAGTAGAACTCATATCTAGTGTATTCACCACATTGGCAATGTTTCTATGTACAAAAACTTCACCAGGTCTCATTCCCATTAGTTCCTCTGCTGTTGCTCTAGAATCACTACAACCTATGTATAGATATTCAGGAGCTTGTCCTTCAGCTAATTTTTTAAAAAAGTCAGCATCTTGACCGAGTTTTTCTTCAATCCATTTTTGGTTGTTTTCGAAAATGTTTTTATAACTCCTTGCCATTGTTTTTGTATATAATCGTATAGATATTAAAATAAAATATCTATTTTTTTGTAAAAATAAACAAAAATTATTTTTATGCTATTTTATGAATAATTTTTAACAAAATTTTAATAGTCAATCTTATGATTAATGTAGCCTTCTGTAGCGGTATTCTTGGAGATGATTTCAGCAGGATTTCCTATCACGATAGAATTGCTAGGAACATCTGTATTGAGGTATGAGTTCGGAGCAATAAGCACGTTGTTTCCAATTTTTATATTGCCTACAATCACGGCATTTGGCCCAATCCAGACTTCGTTTCCTATTTCTGGTACGCCTTCGTTTTTGCCACGATTGGCCTGTGCTATGGTTACGCCCTGTGCAATGTTACAATTTTTACCAATTTTGGTTTTCGGGTTAATGACTACAGTTCCCCAATGTCCTAAGTAAAAACCTTCACCTATTTGCGTTTCGGGATAAATTTGAAAACCGTATTTAATCTGATGGTGTCTTAATACCAATCTCCAAAAAATTCCTAAAATTGATTTTTTAGAATATTGTTGGCATTTTCTTAGAATATAAACATAATGCAGATTCGGATTGATGCATTTAGCCCAAATTTCTGTTCTAGAAAGCCATTTTCCGCTTTCTCTGTAAAAATCTTTTTGGATGATTGAGTAAGACATGTTACAAATTTATATTATTTAACCACAAAAGACACAAAAGATTTTCTTTGTTTTAAAGATTTACAAAAGAAATCAAGAGTTTGAAAATCTTTGATTTTCAATTTTGTGAACTTTTTAATGATTATATTAAACCTTTAATTTTCAAGTTGGAATTTCTTTTGTGCCTTTTGTGGTTTAATTTTTGTCAATAATTTCCATAATTTTATTCACAGAATTTTCTAGATTGAATGGCATTTGGT
>ERZ650307.1718-NODE-1718-length-12225-cov-19.067790_pt1 | contig 12225 bp, 9 predicted proteins | sample MGYA00376243_ERZ650307 | MGnify/ENA primary metagenome ERZ650307 (study PRJEB26733, sample SAMN07839242) | wastewater metagenome | biome: urban; feature: artificial channel; material: waste water | place: USA: North Carolina | collected 2016-03-31 ... | reverse complement strand
GCGTGATGAGCCAGTTGATGGAGCGCTTTGCCCAGCAATCGCACGAAGTGGCCGGCGTCTCTGGCGCAGTAGAAGAAATGAGCGTCTCGGTCAGCCAGGTGGCCGAACACGCCAGCGGCGCCGCCAGTGCAGCCAGCCAGGCCACGGGGGTGGCGCAGACCGGCGCACAGCACATGGCGCAATCGCGCGAAGAAACCCAGGTGGCCGCGCAAAGCGTCAGCCACGCCCAAGCCACTATCCAGGATTTGTATGAATCTGTGGTGAAAATCAGCACAGTGACCGACACCATTCGCGAGATTGCCGATCAGACCAACCTCCTGGCGCTGAACGCCGCCATTGAGGCCGCCCGCGCTGGCGAATCCGGCCGTGGCTTTGCCGTGGTGGCCGACGAGGTGCGTCGGCTGGCCGAGCGCACCGGCCACAGCACAGCAGAAATCAACCAGATCGTGGCCAACATCCGGGTGGTGACCGATTCGGCAGTGGACAATATGCGCAAGGTCAGTGACAGTTCGGAACAAAGCGAGCGTCATCTGGCAGACACGGCTAATAGCCTGAACGACATTCTGCAAGCCAGCCAGTCGGTGGAGCAGATGATGCGCAGCATCGCCGACACCAATGTGCAGCAGTCTGCCACCGCCCATGAATTGGCCGAACGCACCGTGGGCATCAGCACCCGCATTCAATCATCCACTCAGGAAATCGGCCAGGCCGAGCGCCTGATTGCCGAACTGGCCGGCAAGGCGGAGGATTTGCAGGCGATGATCCGCCGCTTTGACACCGGGGATAAACGCTGAGCCTGTCACGCACGATCGATCTCACGCTTCTACGCCGTCAGCCGCCAGGTTGACGGCGTTTTGCTTGCTAGGCCGCTCCAATTGGCGTGGCGTCCAGGCGCTGAATGGTGGATGCAGCAATTCATGGGCATCCAGTGCCAATGCGCGCGCCAGTTTGTCCAGATTGTCCAGCGAGATATTGACCCGCGCACGCTCGACCTGACTGATGAAAGTCCGGTCAAGTTGTGCGGCAAACCCCAACTGCTCTTGCGACAAGCCGCGCGCCAGCCGGCTGACGCGCAGGTTGTAAGCCAGCACATCGCGCAAGGAGGACAAGGGACGTGGAATCAGAGAGCGTTTCAAGTAGGCAGACATGCCAACATCGTCAACATGAAACAGGCCATCTTCTACGGCTTTTACATCACATTTTGTGATTTTCCGTCCAGTAGGCGTGATGTAAACCCCGTATAAGCCCACATTCGCATGTGTTAAAATCTGCAAACAAGGCATATAGATATCGCCTTTCTGGCGCCATTCCTGTCATACACGCAAGAGCGTATCCAGCCTTTCTTCTTTCCTTCCTGCCGCGGATCGACCGCTTGAGAGAGCCCGTGATGTTCAATACCCGTCTGAAGCAAGCCCACGCAGCCCTGCAACAACAATTGACTGAATACCAGGCGGAACGCACGGCGTTGGCCCGTTCGATGGCCATGGTGCGCTTTGATCGCGATGGCAAGGTGATTGAGGCCAATCCGCAGTTTTTGTCCACGCTGGGCTACGCTCAGGCCAGCGAGGTGCTGGGCAAACCACACAGCCAGTTCTGCCTGCGCGAAGAGACGGCCAGCCCGGCGTACCAGCAATTCTGGGATCGTCTGCGCCGGGGCGAGCCGTTTTGCGGCCGGGTGCGGCGTCAGGCAGCGGATGGGCATGTGGTATGGCTGGAAGCCACCTATGCACCGGTGCTGGATGCGCAAGGCGCAGTGGAGTCTTATCTCAAACTGGCCGCCGACATTACCCCTCAAGTCGAAGCCGAAGCCAGCCAACGCGCACGACTGAACGCCATTAATCGCGCCATGGCCGTCATTGAATTTACCCCGGATGGCACCGTGGTGGACGCCAACGACAATTTTCTGGCCACCTTGGGTTATCGCCTGGAGGATATCAAGGGCCGCCATCACCGCATGTTCTGCGACAGCCAGTTTGCCCAGTCGGCAGAATATCAACACCACTGGCAACAACTGGCACGTGGGGAATTTTTCACAGGCCAGATCAAACGCATTGCCAAAGATGGCTCGGTACGCTGGCTGGAAGCCAGCTATAACCCGGTGTTTGGCACTGATGGCAAAACCGTCACTTCGGTGATCAAATTTGCCTCGGACATCACCGCCCGCGTGCAAGCACAACGCAAGGAAAGCGAAAGCGCGCGCTTTGCCTATGGCGTGGCACAGGAAACCGCCGAGCTGTCGCACACCGGCTCAGACACCGTGCGCCGCAATGTCGGCGCCATTGAAGACATGGCTGGCAGCATCGAAGAAGCCGGGCGCAATGTACAGGCGCTGGGCGAGCGCTCGGAGCAGATCACCTCGATTGTGCAGACCATCAAAGACATTGCCGACCAGACCAATCTGCTGGCCCTGAACGCCGCCATTGAAGCTGCCCGCGCTGGCGAGACCGGCCGGGGCTTTGCCGTGGTGGCCGACGAAGTGCGCAAGCTGGCCGAGCGCACCGCCGCCTCTACCGCCGAAATCAGCAAAATGGTGTCCGACATCCAGCAGCAGACCACTCAGGCCGTGGACAATATGAGCGCCATCCAGCAGCAGGCCAACCACAGCGTGACGCTGACCCGCGAATCTGGCGAAACTCTGGCGCAGATTCTGGAAGGCGCCCGCTCGGTGGTGAAAGCCATCAGTCAGTACGCAGAACGCCAACCCTGACCCCTCTCTTCACAATGCTGCAACGCACCATCAGCAGGCTTGCGCCCCATGCCGGCGCATCCTGCTGATGCACAATCTCTTTTTCATTCAATATATTACGCTATACAACGCCGGCTGAAAGCCTGTCCAGACAGGCCAGCGGAGCATGGCGACGCCATTTTGCCGGGCAGGCAAGAAAATTGCTGAAATACCAGCAAGCCGTTTGCAGGTGTGGCGCTGTGCCCACCATGCCACCCGGCCGACACCGTGCGCATCCCCGTCATCCCCCCGGAAACTGGCCGCGCCCGGCACGGTCCTGGCCTTGAGTGCCAAGGCACGCCAACACGCCGTTGGCCTGTCGTTTAGCATACAAAGTGTCAGGTTTGGTTCATCCCCGCCCCGCCATCAGCCACTGACTGATGATTCCGTGAGAGAGACCAGACATGAAACTCAATCTGCCCGTCACCCAGCATGAAAAGCCGTTTACCCACGGCGCCATCGTCACCAAGACCAACCTCAAGGGGGTGATCACTTACGCCAATGACGCCTTTATCGAGATATCCGGCTTTGAGCGCGACGAACTGATTGGCGCCAGCCAGAATATCTTGCGCCACCCGGACGTGCCGCCCTGTATTTTCGAAGACATGTGGCTCACGCTCAAATGCGGCGATACCTGGAAAGGCGTGGTGAAAAACCGCTGTAAAAATGGCGACCACTACTGGGTGTCAGCTTTTATCGTGCCGGTCAAACAGGATGGCCAGACCACCGGCTATATGTCGGTGCGCACCCCCGCCAGCCGCGCCGACATCCGCACGGCCGAGGCGCTGTACGCCAAGCTGGGCCGCGACGGCAAGTTGCCGCGCCAGCGTCGCCTGCCGACGCTGACCGACGCCAAGGTGAACCTGGCCGCCATCGCGGTGTTCAACCTGCTGTTGCTGACGCTGGCGGTTCAGCATGGCCAGTGGAGCGACTGGCTGGCGCTGGCGCTGGGCCTGAGCGTGTCGCTGGGCTTGCTGGCGCGCGGCTGGTCCTCCAGCCAACGCATGGGGCGGATTGCCCGCATGCTGGACCATATTGCCGAAGGGCGGCTGAACAACAGCATCGCCATCGACCGCCGCGATGAAATCGGCCAGATCGAAGCCGGACTAGCCACCATGCAGGTGCATATCAAGGTGATGATTGATGATTTAACCCAGGCCGCCACACTGATGCATTCGCACAGCCACGGGCTGAACCAGCTGATGCGCCAGTTGCTGGAGCGCTTTGCCCAGCAATCGCACGAGGTCAACGGGGTTTCCAGCGCGGTGGAGCAGATGAGTATTTCCGTGTCACAAGTGGCCGAACACGCCGGCAGCGCCGCCAGCGCAGCCGGCCAGGCGCGCGCCGTGGCTGGCGCTGGCGCCAACCAGATGGCGCAATCCTGCGAGGAAACCCGCGCGGCGGCACGCACGGTAGAAGAAGCCCAGGCCACCATCCAGGAGCTGTATCAAGCCGTCACCCATATTGGCGTGGTGACCGACACCATTCGCGAGATTGCCGACCAGACCAATCTACTGGCGCTGAATGCGGCAATTGAGGCGGCCCGCGCTGGCGAACAAGGACGCGGGTTTGCCGTGGTGGCCGACGAAGTGCGCAAGCTGGCCGAGCGCACCGGCCACAGCACCAGCGAAATCAACCAGCTGGTAGCCAGAGTGCGGGCGGTGACTGATTCTGCCGTGGCCAGCATGAGTCAGGTCGGCGAACGCACCACCCAGGGCGAGCAGCACCTGAGCGACACCGCGCACAGCCTCGACGAAATCCTGCACGCCAGCGCCGAGGTGGACCACATGATGCGCAGCATTGCCAGCACCAACACCCAGCAATCCGCCGCTGCGCGCGAGCTGGCTGAGCGCATGCAAACCATCAGTGGCCGCATTGAGGCCTCTACCCGCGAAATCGCCAGCGCTGGCGACTTGATTCATGATCTCTCGGTCAAAGCCGACGAAATGGGCAATCTGGTGCGCCACTTTGCCACCGACGCCCACGCCGCCAATCAGGCGCAACTGCAAGCGGCGGCATAAGCGCCGCTCACAAAACCCTCCTGGCGTCGTTGCACGACCTTGTCGTACTGCTTGTACTGTCTACGGTCGTGCTAGCCAGGCGCGCTGCGCTGGGTTTTGCAAGCGGCGCTAAGTGCGGCGCAGAGTGTAATGGCGGCAGGCCGGCCGCTCAGCGCGGTTCGGCCGCCGCCATCAGGGCCAGTTCGGGAAACAGCACGTCAGTAAAGCCCAGCTGGCTCATGTCTTTCATGCGCATCGGGTAGAGCATGCCCCACAGATGGTCACATTCATGCTGCACCACCCGAGCATGAAAACCGGATACGGTGCGGTCAATCGGCTGGCCATGGGCATCAAATCCCTGATAACGCAACTCGCGGTAGCGAGGCACCACCCCACGCAGGCCGGGAATGGACAAACAGCCCTCCCAGTCTTCTTCCATGGCCGCCCCCAGTGGCGTCAGAATGGGGTTGATCAACACCGTGGCCGGCACCGGCTCGGCATCGGGATAGCGCGGATTGGGCGCGCCGCTGCCAAATACCACCACCTGCCACGGCTCACCTATCTGCGGCGCAGCCAAGCCAGCGCCATGATGCTCGGCCATGGTGTCGTGCAGATCCGCCAGCAGCGTGGCCAGCCAGGGCGCGGTGAAATCCTCCACCGGGCGCGCCTGTTGCAAGAGGCGCACATCGCCCATTTTCAGAATGCTTCGAACCGACATATTGGTCTCCTTACCGGCTGGGCCCATCGCCCAGGTCCGGCACTCAATGCCCCAGATGCGCCCCCAGGGCCAGGCTGGCTTCCAGCACGCGCGCCACTTTGTCCATGGCCTCGCCCATCACCGCGCCGGCAGCGGTGAAATCCACCTTGCCGATGCTGTCGCCACAACCGGCAGCATAATTGGCCACCACCGCCAGACAGGCGTATTCCATGTCCAGCTCGCGCGCCAAGGCCGCCTCTGGCATGCCGGTCATGCCCACCATGTCAGCGCCGTCGCGGCGCAGGCGGGCGATTTCAGCGGCGGTTTCCAGCCGGGGGCCTTGCGTGCAGGCATAGGTGCCGCCGTCCAGCGCCTCAACACCGGCATGCTGCGCGCCATCCAGCAGGCACTGGCGCAATGTGGCAGAGTACGGCTGAGTGAAGTCCACGTGCACCACCGGCGACTCCGGCCCTTCAAAAAAGGTGTGCTTGCGTCCCCAAGTATAGTCAAGCAACTGATCCGGAATGGCCAGGGCGCCCGGCGCCAGCCCCAGATGAATGCCCCCCACCGAGCCGATGGCCAGCACATGGCGCACTTGCTGTGATTTCAGCGCCCACAAATTGGCGCGGTAGTTGATTTCATGCGGGGCGTGCATGTGACCATGGCCGTGCCGCGCCAGAAACACCACCGTGCGGCCAGCCAGCAGGCCAAAGGTCAAGGCACAGGATGGCTCGCCATACGGCGTGCGCACCACCTGGCGGTGGGTGATGGCCAGGCCGGGCAGTTGCGACAAACTGCTGCCGCCAATGATTGCAATCATGAATGCTCCAGGAAAAAGCTCAGTTGACGCGGTGCATGCGCTGCCAGCGATGCCAGGCACGCCAGTCGTCCCACAATGGCGCCAGCGCCATGGCGATCAGCAGCAGCGCCAGCGGCACACTGGCCACCACGCCCACCCACTGAAATGTCCATGCCCCGCACAGCCCACCGATAAAAAACAGACCAACAATCGCCGCCTGCACGGCCAGCTTGCGCCGCGCCCGCCGACGCGTCAGGCGGTCCTGCGCCGGCCCCAGCCAGCGCCCCAGGCCAATGCCGATGTCAGTGAGCAGACCAGTAACATGCGTGGTGCGGATTTCCGCATGCGAGAGCTTGGTGATCATGGCGTTTTGCCAGCCCATCATCAGGCACAGCGACCAGGCCGTCATGTGCAAGGTCAGCGATACGCCTGGCGCCACCCGACCGGCCAACAAACCAAACAACAGCATCAGCACCGCCTGGATCAGCAAGGCCAGCGCATATTCATGGCGCACCCGCCGCCGCGCCCATTGCACGCACAGCGCACAGCAGGCGCTGCCCAGCACAAAACAGGCAATCGAAATCAGCGTGGAGGAGGCCAGGCTTAACTGGCCCAGCGCCAGCGCATCGGCCAGGCTGGACACCATGCCGGTCATGTGGGAAGTATATTGATGCACCACCAGAAAACCGCTGGCGTTGGCAGCGCCGGCAATCCAGGCCAGCATGCCGCCCAGTTGCAGATTGGCGGCTGGCGTGCGGTGGTGACGGAGTAAATGGCGGGCTAGGCGGGCTGGCATAAGACGGGTATTGTCACCGACCGGACGGGCCCGCAGCAAGCCCGGAAAATGCCCTGCGCATGGTGTGACATCGGTCAGGGCGGGGTGGCATGGCCGCTCAGCGGGCACCAGGGGTAATCAGGCCGCGGAAACAGCCCCATCACCCGTTGTCAGCCAAGCCGCCAGCCGGCAGCACCACAAGGCGATAGGCCAGCATTATTTCAGCGCGTAAATCGCCGGCAGATTGCGCCAGGCGCCGCGCACATCCATGCCGTAGCCAAACACATAGCGATCCGGCACATCGATGCCGACAAAATCAGCAGCAATCGGCTTGGCCTTGCTGATCAGCTTGTTGGCGAACACGGCGCTATGGAAAGACTTGGCGCCCATGGCCAGCACCTTGTCGCGAATGGCGGCCATGGTTTCGCCTTCGTCCAGAATATCGTCCAGCACCAGCACCACGCGGTCGCGCACGTCTTCTTTGGGGGCCTGACGCCACACCAGCTCGCCGCCACGGGTTTTGTCGCCGTAGCGCGACACATGCACATAGTCAAAATCCAGCGGAAACGCCAGGCGCGGCAGCAACTGGCCGGTGAACACCACCGCACCGCCCATCACCGACAGCACCAGCGGGTAGCTGTTGCCCAGCAGGGCGGTGATGTCTTCGGCCATTTTTTCCACGGCGGCGCTCACCTGATCGGCGGTAAACAATACATCGGCGCTATTGAGCAGGCCGCGTGCTTCAGCAACATTGGGCATGAGTATTCTCTCTTGAAGAAAAACACACGCCGCGCTCCGGGGTGGCCGAAGGCGCGGCGCGGATGTAAAACCGGGGATAATCAGCGTGCCGGATGCGCGCGCAGCCAGTGGGCAAAGGCCGCGCCCACCTCGTGGTGTTTCAGCGCGTAATCCACACTGGCTTTCAGATAGCCCAGTTTGGAACCGCAATCATAGCGCGTTCCAGGCAGCGGCAGGGCATGCACCGGGTGCTCTTTCAGCAACGCGGCAATGCCGTCGGTCAGTTGGATTTCGCCGCCGGCGCCGGGGCGCACTTCCAGCAGTTTGTCAAAAATCGAACCGGGCAAAATATAGCGCCCCACCACCGCCAGGGTGGATGGCGCGGCTTCGGGTTTGGGTTTTTCCACCATGCTCACCACCCGCTGGCAACCGGCTTCTTCACGCACTTCGACAATGCCGTAATTGCCGGTTTCTTCGCGGGCGACGGTTTCCACCCCCAGCACCGAGGCGCCGGTGGCCTGGTGATGGGCGACCATGTGTTGCAGTGCGCCGGGCTGGCTGTCGATCAAATCATCGGCCAGCAGCACGGCAAACGGCTCGTTGCCAATCGCCGGGCGCGCGCACAGCACGGCATGGCCCAGGCCCAGCGCTTCTGGCTGGCGGATGTAGATGCACGAGGCCCACTTGGGCAAGATGCCCTGCACGGCTTCCAGCAGTTTTTCCTTGTTGCGGATTTCCAGCTCGGTTTCCAGCTCGTAGGCCTTGTCGAAATGGTCTTCGATGGCGCGTTTGTTGCGCCCGGTGATGAAGATCAGATCGGTCATCCCGGCTTCCAGCGCTTCTTCCACCGCATACTGAATCAGCGGCTTGTCCACGATGGGCAGCATTTCCTTCGGGCTGGCCTTGGTGGCGGGCAGAAAGCGGGTGCCCATGCCGGCAACCGGAAACACGGCTTTACGAATGGCTTGCATGAGAAACAGTCTCCAGAAGCGGGGTCAGTCAGAAGAATCAGGGGCAGCCAGCAAGGCCAGCAGCGCGGCTTCGTCCAGCACCGGCACGCCCAGCGCCTGCGCCTTGTCCAGCTTGCTGCCGGCGGCTTCGCCCGCCACCACAAAATCGGTTTTTTTCGACACGCTGCCGCTCACCTTGCCGCCGGCAGCCTCCACCCGTACCTTGGCCTCGTCGCGCGACAAGGTGGGCAGGGTGCCGGTCAGCACCACGGTCTTGCCGGCCAGCGGCTGCGGCGCGGCGGCCTGCTCGGCCTCGGCCGGGATGGCCGCCAGAATGTCGCGGCGGTAATCAGCCAATTGCGCCAGCGCAGCGCGCTGAGTGGGCTTGTCCAGCCAGTCGGCCAGGGCATTGGCCGCCTCGGCCGGCAAATCCAGCGCTATCACCTGGGCACGGTTCAAGGCCGCCAGCGCGTACAAATCCGCCACTTGCGCCAGCAACTGGCCGGCGCGCAGCTCGGTCAGCCGGGGGATGGCCAGCTTGACCAGCAAGGTCACCGGCTCAAACAGGCCATGCAGCTTGGTCGAGGGATGCGCCGCCTGCTGCGGCGCCACGCCAGCGGCCAAGAGCGCATCGACTTCGGCCTGATTGCCTGGCTCGGCAAAAAAGCCGGCGATGGAGTCGGCCACCACCGCGCCAATATCCGGCAATGCCGCCAGCGCGGCGGCCGGTGCGCGGCGCACCCAGTCCAGCTGGCCCAGGCAATCGGCCAGGGTTTTGGCGGTGGATTCGCCGACATGGCGGATGCCCAGGGCAAACAGCAGGCGCGCCAGCGGCGGCGTTTTGCTGGCGGCAATCGCCTGCAATAAATTATCCGCCCACTTGGTGGCCACCTTGCCGGCCTTGACCGTGTCCGGCACGCAGTTGTCGCGCTCGTCGGCGCGGCGCTTCATGTCCAGCAGTTTGTCCAGGTCCAGCGCGTACAATCCGGCCACGCCGCGCACCAGCTCAAACTCGACCAAGCTGTCGATATAACGCTCGCCCAGGCCGTCGATGTCCATCATCCGGCGGCCGGCAAAATGCTGAATGGCCTGGCTGCGCTGGGCGCGACAGCTGAGCCCGCCAGCGCAGCGGGTGATCGCCTCGCCCGGCTCGCGCACGGTGTGGCTGCCGCACACCGGGCAATGGCTGGGCAGGCGGTAAGGCGGGTGCAGCGGTGCGCTGTCGCCCTCGCTGAATAAATCCGCCCCCGGCAGCACTTGCATCGGCCGTTGCGCCAGCACCACGCTGACCACTTCCGGAATCACATCGCCGGCGCGGCGCACCACCACGGTGTCGCCCACGCGCACGTCTTTGCGCTGCACTTCGTCTTCGTTGTGCAGCGTGGCGTTGGTGACGGTGACGCCGCCAACAAACACCGGGCGCAGCCGCGCCACCGGGGTCAGCGCGCCAGTGCGGCCCACTTGCACGTCGATGGCTTCCACCACGGTCAGCGCTTCTTGCGCCGGGTATTTGTGCGCCACCGCCCAGCGCGGCTCGCGGGTGCGAAAACCCAACTGGCGTTGCACGGCCAGGCTATTGACCTTGTACACCACGCCGTCGATGTCAAACGGCAAACTGTCGCGCAGCTCGGCCACGCGCTGGTGAAACGCCGCCAGCCCGGCGGCGCCGGCCACCACTTCGCGCACCTCGCACACCGGCAGGCCAAACGCCGCCAGCGCGTCCAGCACGCCAGCGTGGGTGTCGGGCATGGCGTCCCAGCCGGTCACCTGGCCCAGGCCGTAGGCAAAAAACGACAGCGGCCGTTGCGCGGTGATTTTCGGGTCGAGCTGGCGCACCGCGCCGGCAGCGGTGTTGCGCGGATTGACATAGGGTTTTTCACCGCGCGCCAGCAGGCCAGCGTTCAGCGCCTCGAAGTGGTCGCGGCGCATATACACCTCGCCGCGCACTTCCAGCAGGGCCGGCGCGGCGCCATTCAGCCGCAGCGGAATCTGGCCGATGGTGCGGATATTCTGGGTGACGTCCTCGCCGGTGGCGCCGTCGCCACGGGTGGCAGCCTGGGTGAGCACGCCGTCTTGATAGCGCAGGCTGATGGCCAGGCCGTCGAATTTCAGCTCGACGGCGTAGTCGATGGGCGCATCCAGTGGCAGCAAATCCAGCTCGCGGCGCACGCTGGCGTCAAACGCCTCGGCGCCGGCGGCGGTGACGTCGGTTTCGGTGCGGATCGACAGCATCGGCACGGCGTGCACCACCGGGGCAAATTCAGCCAGCGCTTCGCCGCCCACGCGCTGAGTAGGCGAATCATCGCTGCGCAGCTCGGGATGGGCGGCTTCCAGCGCCTGCAGCTCACGAAACAGCCGGTCGTACTCGGCGTCGGGCACGCTGGGTGCGTCCAGCACGTAATATTCGCGGCCGTACTGAAAAAGCAACGCGCGCAGCTCGGCTGCGCGCGCGGCGAAGAGTGAGGTCTGAGTCATGCAAACAGGCGCAAAGCGGCCACGCTGCCCGGCGCAATGCCGCGGTCGTCCATGCGGCTGTAGAGCTGTTGCAGCTGGTGGCGGATGGTGTTGATGCCGCTTTCGGTCAGCGGACGCTGGTTGTCGTCGATCAGCTGTGCATCCAGCTCGCCAGCCAGTTGGCGGGCCAGCGCCACGGCGCGGTCGAACACCGAGATGCCGCCGGCCACGCGCGGCACGTCAAACAGCAAGGTCAGCGCCGAGAAGTCATCGTGCGCCAGGCTGTCTTGGCTGAATGGCTGGCCATTGGCGTTGCCCAGCATGAACAGCACATTGCCGGAATCAGACAAATAATGAAAATGCCCGTCGGCTTCCAGCTGCATGCCGGCCGATTCGGCCAGCGCGCGCAGGCGCTCGCCGTCAAACGGCGCCGCAGCCAGCAGGTTCAGGCCGATCATCACGTCCACACCGGCGCAGAATTGATCCAGCTCGCGCGCGGCGGTCAGCCGGGTTTGCCGTTGCGGAAAGCTGGCATTGGAACCGTGCTGCTCGGCAAAATCCTGGGCTTGCGAGCAAAAGGCGTTCAGTTCGGATTCATTCAGCGGGCCACGGCGATCGACCATTTGCACGCCGATGTTCAGTTGGCTGTACGAGCGATTGGCGCGAGCACGCTCCCAGCCGCTGTCCGGGTTGTTGCCCAGCATTTCCACCCGCTTGTCGATGGCAAACGACGGCAGGCGCGGCAGCGTGACTGGCTGCTCAAAGCGCACTTCCGCGATGAAATCCAGCATCGGGTCGAGCAGGGTGGCGATCAGCAGCTGCTGTTCGATCGATGACAGCGACTGATCCAGCTCGTCCTCGCTCATCTCGGTCATTTCCGAAATATCCGCAGGCGCTTCGCCGGCCGGGTTGGCCTGGGCGTAGCGGATCAGCGTATCCGCCTGGGTCGAGCCGGCCGAGCCTTCGTGCGAGGCCGGATCCAGCGGATTGGGCATGTCGTCGTCCAGCGCCGGCTCCAGGCGCTCACCCTGACCGTCGCGGCCGGGCACGTCCAGCAGCACGTCCGGATGCTCGCGTTCGAACGCGG
>ERZ650307.1712-NODE-1712-length-12243-cov-13.240564_pt1 | contig 12243 bp, 8 predicted proteins | sample MGYA00376243_ERZ650307 | MGnify/ENA primary metagenome ERZ650307 (study PRJEB26733, sample SAMN07839242) | wastewater metagenome | biome: urban; feature: artificial channel; material: waste water | place: USA: North Carolina | collected 2016-03-31 ... | reverse complement strand
AATCCGTCTGGGGTTTGGGGAAACTCGCACTCATGCTGATTTGTGCAACAAAGCCTGTTAAAGACGAACCGGCACGACCCCGCAAAGCGGCGCATTTGCTGCGCTTGCTCGCCGTTGGGCTGTAGCTCGAATTTGAAGGCTTGAAGACGTTCCATAACACCCATTATGCCTTTGTGGCGGTACGCCGATTGCGGTGATTCGGCAAACCATTGAGCAGCAGCAAACACCGCATTAAAGTCAAAACCGGACGGCTACGCCGTCCGCGCTATCCATCCCCGCCCTGAAGGGCGAGGTTTTACGCGCAACTGATAAAAGACTGGTCAATTTTGAGCGCATCCACCGGCAGAGAGCTCAGGTAGGCCAGCGAAGAATAGCCCGTGCCAAAATCATCCATCGTCAGCGGATGCCCCGCCGCGTACCGGCTTCCCATCGCCCCTCACGGTTTGCAGCAGCGCGTGTGACGGCACTCGCCCACCGCCAAGCCCCCACGGGTTTTACGCTACAATCCGCCGGTCTGATTTTCTCTGAACGGCTCGCATGTCCGCCCCCCCAGTTCCCAACAGCATGACCCTCTACAAACGACTCCTTGGCTATCTCAAACCTTACTGGCAACGCTTTGCGATTTCTTTGGTCGCGCTGGCCATTGCGGCGGCCACCGAGCCTGCGTTTGCACGGCTGATGAAGCCGCTGGTCGATGGCGGCTTTGTGGCGCGGGACGGCTGGAGCATGATTTGGACCCCGATGGCCATCGTCGGGCTGTTCTTGCTGCGGGGCATCACCAGCTTTATCAACGACTACACCACCACTGCGCTGGCGGGGCAGGTTGTCATGACCCTGCGCCAAGAAATGTTCGATAAGCTGCTCCGCTTGCCGATTGGCTACTACAACGACAACGCTTCGGGACGGGTGCTGTCGCGCATTACCAACGATGTCAACCAAGTGACCGATGCCGGCTTCAATATCATCACCGTGGTGGTCAAAGACGGCGTAACCATCATCGGTTTGCTCGCCCTGCTGTTTTACACCGACTGGCAGCTCACCTTGATTTGCCTGACCATGATTCCGGTGGTCGGCACCAGCATCCGCTTTGTTGGCCGACGGCTGCGCACCCTGTCACGGCAAAACCAAGCCACGCTGGGGCAACTGACCCAAGTGGTCGGCGAAACCATCGACTGCCAACGGGTGGTCAAGGTTTACGGCGGCGAAGCCTACGAAGCCGCGCGGTTTTTTGAGGCCGCCAATCAGCTGCGCCAAAACGCGGTCAAACAAGCTGCCACCACTTCTTCCAATACCGGTGTCACCCAGCTGATTATCTCGGTGGCCTTGGCGTTTATCATCTACTTTGCCAGCCTACGCGCCAGTCACAACCAGTTTACGGCGGGGGACTTTATGTCCTTTTTGACCGCCATGATTATGTTGTTTGCCCCAGTTAAACGGCTGACCAGCGTCAACCAGTCGCTGCAAAAAGGGCTGGCCGCCGCCGAGAGCGTCTTTGGCTTTTTGGACGAAGCCGCCGAAACCGACCACGGCAGCCACGCCCTGCCCCACGCCACCGGCAAAATCGACTTTATTGGCGTGGATTTCCGCTATCCCCACGCCGAGCGTGACGCGCTGTCTGCCCTGAATCTCAGCATTGCAGCGGGCGAAACGCTGGCCTTGGTCGGCAGCTCCGGCAGCGGCAAAACCACCCTAGTGAACCTGATTCCCCGCTTCTACAACCCCAGCGCGGGCGAGATTCGGGTGGATGATGTGCCGCTGTCTGCCCTCAAACTCACCACCTTGCGCCAGCATATTTCGATGGTCAGCCAAGACGTGACCCTGTTTAACGACACCGTGGCCGCCAATATCGCCTACGGTCAAGCAGCCACCCTACCGCGCGAAACCATTATCGAAGCCGCCCGCGCCGCCCACGCCCTCGAATTTATCGAAGCCATGCCGCAGGGCTTTGACACCCTGATTGGCGAAAACGGCGTGCGGCTGTCCGGCGGGCAGCGTCAACGGCTGGCCATTGCCCGCGCCCTGCTGAAAAACGCCCCCATCCTGATTTTGGATGAGGCTACCAGCGCGCTCGACACCCAGTCCGAACGCTCGGTGCAAGCGGCACTGGACCGGCTGATGCAAAACCGCACCACGCTGGTGATTGCCCATCGCCTGTCCACCATCGAAAACGCCGACCGCATTGTGGTCATGCACCAAGGCCGCATCGCCGAGGTCGGCACCCACGCCGAACTCCTCGCCCACAAGGGGCATTACGCCACCCTGCACCAGCTGCAATTTAAAGAGCCTGGCCATGCTTAAGCATTTAAAAAACCGCCACACATGGGTGCTACTCTGCCTGCCGCTGATTGTGTTGGTCTGGTTTTTGCCCCACACCAACAGCGTGCGCTACGGCGGCCTCACCGCCTTGGCCTTGCTGTGCCTGACCGCGCCAGACATCCGGCAGCGGGTTAAGGCCATTTTGGGGTCGGCGCCGCTGTGGGTGCTGTGGGCCTTGACCCTGTGGCTGCTGATACAGCTTGGCCTGTTTGCGTGGTTTCCTGCCGAAACATGGCACGAGCTGCGCGGGCAGTGGTTTAAAAAAATCGCCTTCTTTGTGGCAGGGGTGAGCTTGGCCAGCCTCGCCACCACGGCCCCTTCGGCCCCTCCGCTACGCCACCCGTTTGCCGCCCTCACAGCCCTGTTTTACGGGCTGACGCTGATGATGACCATTCAGGTGGTTGAGTACGGCTATTGGCTACTAAACGGCATCAGCCCCTTGATGCGGGTTGGGCTGTTTGGGCAAAAAAACGAGCTGTCGTATATCGCCAATATCTTGTTCGCGCTGGGCGTGGCAGAGGGCGTGGCACGGCACTTTGGCGCGAAAAGCGTGCTGAATCTCTCCGCCAAAACCTTGGCCTTTGCCTGCTTGATGGCCGCCAGTGTGGCCTTGCTGTCTGGCGCACGAAACGGCGTAATTGGCATGATTTTGGTGTTTGGCTCCAGCGCGGTGCTGACCGTCTTTTTGCGTCGCCATTCCTCGGTGTCGTCTTGGCGATGGCTGCTGGTGGGCGGGGTGCTGTCGGTGGGCTTGGCCGTGGCTTCGTGGCAGCTCGACCCGCGCTGGGCGCGGTTTGCCGAGACACTTCCCCACGCGCTGCATTCCGCCGACCACCCGAGCTGGCTGGACGAAGCCCGCTACCCTTTCCCCCTGCTCAAAGACGGCAAGCCGGTCGAAATCTCGGCCTATGAGCGCGTCGCCTTTATGACCGAGGGGCTAAAGTTCAGCGCAACCCACCCCGCCGGCATCGGCTTTACCCGCAAGGCGTTTTCGCACGCGATGGAAGCCACCTTTGGCCAGCCTTCTCGCCATGCCCATAGCGGCGTGGTCGAATGGCTCATCGGCATGGGCTGGTTGGGTATGGCCTTGTGGATGGTGTTTTTAGGCTTGCTGTTCCGGCAGGGCTTTGGCCATTTTTTGCGCTACCGCAGTGCTTTGGGGCTGCTGCTGGCCTTTGTCGTCGCGGGGTTTTTTGGGCGGATGTTTATCGAAATTGTGACCCGCGATTTGGCGTTTGAGCTGTTTATGCTGGTGCTGGGGATTTTGGTCGCCAGTGTGCGCCAAGCCCGTGAGCAGGCTGTCTTGGCTGACCCCTCGTTCGCTGGACGTTGACCCGTTCTCAGCTTACCCCCCCACAAGGATGTCTTACCCCATGCGTATCGCACACATCGAATCCTCTATGAACTGGGGCGGGCAAGAGCTCCGTATCGTGGAGCAAACCGACTGGCTGAACCAACACGGCCACCCCACTTGGATTATCGCCCGCCCTGATTCCGCCATTCTGCGCGAAGCCCAGCAGCGCGATTTGCCCGTGCTGGCCTTGGATATTCGCGGCTCAGCCAACCCCCGCACCTATGCCGAACTGGCTCAGTTTGTCCGCACCCAGCGCATCGACCTGCTGGACTGCCACGGCAACCGAGATAGCGCGTACGGCGCGGCACTGAAATGGCTGACTGGCTTGCCGGTGGTGCGCTCGCGGCATGTCACCGACCCCGTTCGCAGCAGTGCCCTGCGCAAGCTGGTTTGGCGTACCGGCAACCACGGCATTGTCGTTACCGCCGAGCGCGTCGCCGAGATTCTGGTCGAAGCCGGCTTTGCCCCGCGTGACCGGATTTACGTCGCCGCAGCGGGGGTGGAAACCGACCGCTTTCACCCGCAGCGGGACGGCCAAGCCCTGCGTGCCCAACTGGGCATTCCCGCCCACCATCGGGTGATTGCCAATGTCGGCATGATTCGCCCAGACAAAGGCCAACGCTTTTTTGTCCAAGCCTGCCTTGCGGTACTGGCACAGCATGACGACCTGACTTGCATCCACCTCGGCGAAGCCACGCGCCAAACCGAAGCCTACAAACAAGAGGTCTTGGCCTTGGCGGGCGACGCTATCGCCGAGGGCAAAATCCGCTTTTTGGGCTATCAAACCGATATTGAAAACTGGCTGGCCGTGGCGGATATGGTGGTCATCGCCTCGATTGCCACCGAGGCGCAAACCCGCTTAGTCGCCCAAGCCTTTTTGATGCAAAAAAACGTGGTCGCCACCACCACCGGCGGGCTGCCAGAAATGATTACCCACCGCCAAACAGGGCTGTTGTGTGAGCCGGCCTCGGCCCGTGCGTTGACCGAAGCCATCGACACCTTGCTGACCGACCCCGCGCTTGCCGCCACCCTGCGCGAACAGGCCTACCACCACGCCCAGCAACACATGACCTTTGACCACATGATGACGGGCATGTTGGCCACCTATCAGCACGCCCTGACCCGTGCAGGCCGAAAGGCAGGCTGATGACACGTCCTTTGCGTATCGCCCACCTGATTGATTTGGCCAAAGTGGGCGGGGTCGAAACCTTGTATGCCGACTTTATCCAAGCCCCCCATCCAGACGGCGTGCCGGTGGCGCACTTCACCGTGCTGGACAGCCCGCGCATGGCGGCGCGGTTTGTGCAGCCGGTGCAGCAATTCAGCCAGCAAGTGCTGTCGCCGCGCCAGTGGGGCGGGGTCACGTTGCCCCGTCGTCCACATGGGCTGCGGGCGTACAACCGGCTGCGGCTGCTGCGTAAACTGGCCCCAGATGTGATTGTGGCGTGGAACCAGTTCACCGACTTTCGGCGCGACCCGCTGCCCCTGCCGTGCCCCTTGGTGTATTACGAACACGGCATGAGCTGGTACACGCATTCGCCGCGCCAGCTCAGCGGATTTTTGCCCCATATCGCCGGTGCGATTGCCGCCTCCGAAGCCGCCGCCCAGATGCTGCGGCTTAAACACGGTGTCACCGCCCCGATTGAGGTGTGTCTTAACCCGATTCGGGCCCGTGTCTTATCTGCCCACGCCACCCCGCGCCAACTTGACCCCGCTGCCCCAATTCGGCTGGGCTGGGCGGGACGGCTGGTGCCGCTGAAAGCCGCCGGTTTGCTGGTTTTGGCGGTGCAGGCCCTGCGGGCACGGGGCGTGGCGGCTGAGGCGGTGATTGCCGGAGAGGGCGCAGAGCGGGCCACGGTGGCGCGGCTGATTGCCGACACTGGCATGGGTGAGCACGTCACCTTGGTCGGTTTGGTGGACGACATGGCGGCGTTTTACCGTGGGATAGACCTGTTTATCAGCACCTCGATGCACGAAACCCTGTCGCTGGTCTGCCTAGAGGCGATGGCGCAGGGCGTGCCAGTGATTGCCAGCCAAGTGGATGGCTTCCCCGAGGTGATTCAGCATGGCGTAACCGGCCTGTGCCTGACCCCAACCCTATCGGTGGCGGATTACGCTGCCCTGACCGGTGCGAGTACCGCCTTTGCCCCGCAGGTCTACGACCCCGCCAGCCAGCAGCTGGTGGACACCCATTTGCTGTCGCCCGACGCGCTGGCCGATGGGGTGCTTGCCCTGACCCGCCAAGCGTCGGTGTATCAGGCCTACAGCACCGCCGCCCTTGCCGCCGCCCACAACCCCGTGTTTAGCCCTGCGGCGTTTACCGCACGGCTGTATGGGGCGTTGGGGAGGTATGTCGGGGGGGCTGCGGCGCGGGTTTGAGTCTGTCTAATAATCCGTTCAAAGGCTGCGAGACGCGGGTGAGTCTACGTTCTCAACCTGCACATCAAGCGGCTTGAATCGCAACTGGCCGCCAATCAATCTGCACTCCACGGAACCCCCTTGTGAAAGTCCCACAATGAAAAAAATCGAAGCCAACGACCCCGCCGCCCAGTCAGCGGACATCGTCACCGACAACCTCTCGCACCTGCAATCGCTGTTCCCCGAGGCATTTGCCGAGGGCAAGGTGCAGTTTGATGTGCTACGGCAGTTGCTGGGCGGTGCCGTCGATGAGACCGACGAAAAATATGGCCTCAACTGGCACGGCAAGCGTCGGGCACGGCAAATCGCCTTGACCCCGAGCATGGGCACGTTGCGGCCCTGCCCCGATGAGAGCGTCGATTGGGACAGCACGCAAAACCTGATGATTGAGGGCGACAACCTTGAAGTGTTGAAGCTCTTGCAGAAGAGCTATGCGGGCAAGGTCAAGATGATTTACATCGACCCGCCCTACAACACTGGCAAAGATTTCGTTTATCCAGACGATTTTCGCGAAAGTATCAAAAACTATCTTGAACTTAGTGGTCAAGTGGAGGGCGGTGCAAGGCTTTCTGCCAATACGGATTCAAGTGGCAGATTCCATACTGAATGGTTAAACATGATGTATCCCCGCTTGCGGTTGGCGAGAAGTCTTCTTATGTCAGATGGCTTTATTTTTATTAGTATTGATGATGGAGAAGTAATAAATCTTCGCAGGATATGTGATGAAGTATTTGGTGAAGAATGCTTTATCGCTCAACTAATCTGGAAGTCCCGTGTAAGTGAAGATACTCGCTCGACTACTGGGGTTTCGACTGACCACGAATACATACTCTGCTATTCACGTTCGACTGAAAGCTCGTTAAGAGGTTCGGAGAAGGACATTGCCAAGTTTAGCAATCCCGACGATGACCAGAGAGGACCATGGCGAAGTGCCGACCTTACAGGCCTTGCAACAAGGGATGCTCGTCCGAACTTGCACTACGACCTAATCAACCCAGAGACAAATATAAACTACGGTTGCCCACCAAAGGGATGGCGGTATGAGCGGGCCACGATGGCAAAGAAAATAGAAGAAGGCCGCATTCTGTTTCCTAGCGATGCTTCTGGAAGGCCTCGCCATAAGCTCTTTATGAACGACATGAAGAGTCAATACAAAAATCTTAGTTCAGTCATAACGGCTGCCAATACATCCGACGGAACAAGGGAAGTTAATGAGATTTTGGGTAGTGGTGTTTTTAGTTTTCCAAAACCATCCAAGCTGATTTCCTTGCTGGTTGAGCAAGCAACATCTGAATCTGACATTGTGATGGATTTCTTCGCAGGTTCAGGAACGTTGGGACATGCAGTTATGTCTCAAAACGCTAGCGATAGCCAGAGTCGTCGCTTCATTCTTGTTCAGTTGCCAGAACCGTTAGAGCCAAATAATCGAGACCAAAAAACAGCCTCTGATTTTTGTGATGCAATAAACAAACCGCGTCGTATTTCGGAACTGACAAAGGAAAGACTTCGTCGTTCTGCACGAAAGATAAAAGACGAAAACTCGCTCTTCGGTGCTGACAGTGGTTTCCGTGTTTTTAGACTTGACCACTCTAATATTAAAGCGTGGAACCCCTCACCCGAAAGCCTCACCCAGTCGTTGCTCGACCACCACGAGCATGTTCTGGACGGCAGAACAGAAGCCGACATCACCTATGAACTGCTCTTGAAGCTGGGGCTCGATTTGTGCGTTCCGATGGAAACGCGGACGGTTGCTGGCAAGTCGGTCGAGGCCGTCGGCGGCGGCGTGCTGATGCTGTGCTTGGCCGAAAAGCTGGCAGCCGCAGAAGTCGAGGCGGTTGCCGCTGGAATCATTGCATGGCACAAGGAGCTTGCCCCTGCTGGCGATTCGACCGTGGTGTTCCGCGACAGTGCGTTCGACGGCGACGTGGCAAAAACCAACATGGCCGCCATCCTCGCCCAGAACGGCCTCGAAAACGTGCGGAGTGTGTGAGTCTCAGATGAATAAATTAACGCAGCCCTTGCCCGACCAAACGCTGGACAGTTTGCTGGAGATTTTGCGGGGGTTGATTGAGCAAGGTCGACAGCGTGCCTTGCGTGCCGTGGATATGGTGCAAGTGCAAACTTGCTGGGAATTGGGGCGGCACATTGTTGAATTTGAGCAAGGTGGCCAAGCGCGGGCGGATTACGGCAAAAAACTATTGCCTCGCTTGGCGCAGGTGCTGACACAGGACTTTGGCAAAGGGTTTGATGCGTCCAACCTTCGCTACATGCGCTTGTTTTATCAGGCGTTTCCAATTCGTGACGCACTGCGTCACGAATTGAGCTGGACGCACTATCGCTTATTGCTGAGAGTAAGTGACCCGCAAGCTCGACAGTGGTATATGACCGAGGCGGCACGCCAAAATTGGAGTTCGCGTGCGCTAGATAGGCAGATTGATACCTTGTATTTCGAACGAATGTTGCTAAGCCACGACAAAGCCGAGATTGCGGCGGAGGCCTCTGCCCGCATCTCCGACTTGCCTTATGCGCCCCGCGCATTTGTCCGCGACCCCATGATGTTGGAGTTTTTGGGATTGCCGAATACGGGCAAACTGCTGGAATCTACGCTGGAACAGTCCTTGATGGATAAGTTGCAGGGCTTTTTGCTTGAACTGGGAAAGGGCTTTGCCTTTGTGGATCGCCAACAGCGGGTGAGCACTGAATTTCAGGATTTTTATATTGACTTAGTGTTTTACAACTACCTGCTCAAGTGCTTTGTATTAATTGATCTAAAAATCGGAAAACTGACGCATCAAGACATCGGGCAAATGGATATGTATGTGCGTATGTACGACGATTTGAAGCGCGGCGCAGATGACAATCCCACTGTGGGTATTTTGCTTTGCGGCGAAAAAGACAAGGCTGTGGCGCGTTATTCCGTCTTAAAAGACAGCGAACAGATTTTTGCGAGCAAATACCGATTGGTGTTGCCTTCAGAGGACGATTTGCGGGCGGAAATCGAACGGGAGCGCGCGGCCATCGCAGATACACAAGACTGGAACAGCGGCAAATGAAACTGCACTTTGAACCGAATCTGGATTACCAACAGGCGGCTATCGCGTCGGTGTGTGACCTGTTCCGAGGGCAGGAAACCTGCCAAACCACCTTCACCGTATCCAGCCAAAGCGGGCCAACTGTTTTCGGCCAAGGCGAGCTGGGTTTGGACGGCAGCTTTTCACAGGGCCAGTTGGGTCTCGTACAAAACGAGTTAAGCGTGGGCAATAGGCTGACCCTGCTCGATGATCAACTACGCGCCAACCTGAACGACATCCAGCTTCGTAACGGCCTGCGTCCGTCGGCATCGCTCGTCTCCGGTGATTTCACCGTGGAAATGGAAACCGGCACGGGCAAGACCTATGTCTATCTCCGCAGCATCTTTGAGCTGAACAAGCAATATGGCTTCACCAAGTTTGTGATTGTCGTGCCGTCGATTGCCATCAAGGAAGGCGTGTATAAAACGCTGCAAATCACCCAAGAGCATTTTCGCAACCTCTACACAGGCGTGCCCTTTGACTTCTTTCTGTATGACTCGTCGAAGTTGGGGCAAGTCAGAAACTTTGCGACCAGCCAGCATATTCAGGTCATGGTTATCACCGTCGGGGCCATCAATAAGCAGAACGTGAATAACCTCTACAAGGATAGCGAGAAGACGGGCGGCGAGAAGCCCATCGACCTGATTCGAGCGACGTGCCCCATCATCATTGTCGATGAGCCGCAAAGCGTCGACGGCGGTTTGAAAGGTCAGGGCAAGGAAGCCCTCGACAAGATGAATCCGCTCTGCACCCTGCGCTATTCGGCGACGCACGCGGACAAGCACCATCAGGTTTTCCGCCTCGACGCGGTCGATGCCTACGAGCAAAAGCTGGTCAAGCAAATCGAGGTGGCCTCGGCATCGGTGGATGGCGGCCACAATAAGGCCTATGTGCGGCTGATTTCAGTCAGCAACAAAGCCAACAAAATTCGAGCGGTGCTCGAAGTCGATGTTCAGCGGGCAACCTCGGTTTCGCGTGAGCACATCACGGTGCAGGCGGGCGATGATTTGGCGCAACGCACCCACCGCCCCATCTACGAGGGGTTTTTGGTTGAGGACATCGGTTGCCGCAAGGGCGACGAATACCTTCAACTCAGCAATCAGGAAAACCCGCTGCGCATCGGCGAGGCCGTCGGCGGCATCGACGAGGACGCGATGAAGCGGCAGATGATTCGCCGCACCATCGAGGAGCATTTGGACAAGGAACTGCGTTTTAAGCCGCTGGGCATCAAGGTTTTGTCGCTGTTTTTCATCGACGTGGTCGAGCATTACCGCCACTACGACAGCAACGGCGTGCCCACCAAAGGCAAATACGCCGAGATGTTCGAGGCGGAATACAAGGCCGCAGCGGCGAAGCCGAAGTTCCGCAGCCTGTTCAACGCAATCGACCTGACGCACGAAGCGGCAGAAGTCCATGACGGCTATTTTTCCATCGACAAAAAAGGGAAATGGCAGGACACCAACGAAGGCAACCAGACCAGCAGGGACAACGCCGAACGCGCCTACAACCTCATCATGAAGGACAAGGAGAAGTTGCTGAGCTTCGAGACGAAGTTGAAGTTCATCTTCTCGCATTCGGCCCTGCGTGAGGGCTGGGACAATCCGAATGTGTTCCAGATTTGTGCCCTGCGGGAAATGGGCACCGAGCGGGAGCGGCGGCAGACCATCGGCCGCGGCCTGCGACTGTGCGTCAATCAGAACGGCGAGCGGCAACGCGATTTCGAGGTCAATACGCTGACCGTCATTGCGACCGAAAGCTATGAGGATTTTGCCTTCAATCTGCAAAACGAAATTGAGGCCGACACGGGCATTCGCTTCGGCATTGTCGAAAAGCACCAGTTCGCGGCGATTGCCGTGGCCGACGAGCACGGCGAGGCGAAGCCGCTGGGCGTGGAGAAGTCCGAGGCCATTTGGGCCTATCTAAAAGAGGCGGGAATGCTGGATGCCAAGGGCAAGGTGCAGGATGCCCTTCGCACGGCACTGAAGGACAAGACTTTCACGCTGCCCGAGGCGTTTGACTCGCAAAAAGCCGAAATCAGCGCGTTGCTGAAAAAGCTGGCGGGCAGCCTCGTGGTCAAAAATGCCGGCGAACGCACGCCAATCAAAACCCGCCAAGCGGTGTTGCAGAGTGCCGCGTTCAAGGCACTCTGGGACAAAATCAAGCACAAGACGACCTATCGGGTGCAATTCGACAACGAGGCGTTGATTACCACCTGCATCCAAGCTATCAAGGATTTGCCCGTGGTCACAAAAACCCGCCTGCAATGGCGAAAAGCGGATTTGGCGATTGGCAAGGGCGGCATCGGCACCACCGAAACCGCATCGTCCGCCCCCATTGCCCTTGAGGAGCAGGACATCGCGCTGCCCGACATCCTGACCGAGTTGCAGGACAGAACCCAACTGACCCGTCGCAGTCTCGTCCGCATCCTGACCGACAGCGAACGGCTGGATGACTTCAAGAAAAATCCGCAGCAGTTCATCGACCTTGTCGCCGATTCGGTGAATCGGGCGAAGCGGATGACTCTCGTCGATGGCATCAAATACCAGCGTATCGGCGACGATGCCTATTACGCCCAAGAGCTTTTCGCCCAGAAAGAGCTGACGGGCTACCTGAAAAACATGCTGCCCGCGACTAAGGCTGTGTATGAATATGTGGCCTATGACTCGGGCAGCGTGGAGAAGAAGTTTGCTGAGAAATTGGAGGAGAACGAGGCGGTGAAGGTCTATGCCAAACTGCCGAGTTGGTTCCGCGTGCCGACCCCGCTTGGCACCTACAACCCCGACTGGGCGGTGCTGATGGAAGTCGATGGCATGGAAAAACTCTATTTCGTGGTCGAAACCAAAGGCAGTCTGTTTGACGAAGATTTACGCGGCAAGGAGCGTGCAAAAATCAAATGCGGGAAAGCTCACTTCGAGGCATTAGCCATTGGCGAGAATCCCGCATCCTATCTGGTCGCACAGCAAGTCAAAGACTTGATGACGAAGGTTGGTTGACCGGCAAGCCAATAGGCTCCGGTGTGTGAGCGGCTGTTGACATCCTCCCCCACCTCTCGCTAGAACTTCGTTCTTAGCTCGCCAGACAAGC
>ERZ650307.1711-NODE-1711-length-12244-cov-5.142013_pt1 | contig 12244 bp, 11 predicted proteins | sample MGYA00376243_ERZ650307 | MGnify/ENA primary metagenome ERZ650307 (study PRJEB26733, sample SAMN07839242) | wastewater metagenome | biome: urban; feature: artificial channel; material: waste water | place: USA: North Carolina | collected 2016-03-31 ... | reverse complement strand
TCACAGAAACAGTAATAGGCATGACCGCTCTGTACCAGTTCCTCGGCGTATTTCTTGTAAAGGTCCATGCGCTCGCTTTGTACATAGGGGCCGTAGCTGCCGCCAAGCGCCGGACTTTCATCCGGAATGATGTGGGCCATATCCAGGGTATGATTGATGAAATCAACCGCATCAGCAACGTAACGGGTGCGATCGGTATCCTCAATCCGCAGGATGAAGTCACCGTTCTGTGACTTGGCATAGAGATAGCCGTAGAGTGCGGTACGCAGGTTGCCGATGTGCATGTATCCCGTCGGGCTTGGCGCGAATCGGGTACGGATTTTTTTATCAGTCAATTGTTATTCCTCCTATTTATAGCAGGCAGATGCAAGGCAAACAAAAAATTTCTTCTATGTGAGTATACTACAATCTGCAGAAATAGAAAAGCCTCCCCGCAGCGGGAAGGCGATGTTTTCGTGTTTTCAGCGTTTCAGGAACTGGTAGAGAGCACGGTACATGATCATAGAGCTGACGGCTCCCGGATCTTCAATGCCGATGCTGCGCTCGCCGACCAGACTGGCGCGGCCTTTGCGGGCGGCAATGGTCTTCGTGAAATTGACGCCATCGCCAGCAGCCTTTGAGGCTTCCTGCAATACTTCAAATAACGTCTTTTCGGCGGTATTATCCGGCAGGAAACATTCATGGATCGGGATGAGTACATCCAGCATGGTTTTATCGCCCTTATCCGCACGGCCGCGCGCCTGAATTGCCTCGATGGCAATGCGCAGCAGTTTCTCCATGCTGGCGACATTCATCTTCGTGTCATCGTCACAGGCTTCGCCTGCCTTGACAAAGCCGGTGCCGTAGAGTGGCCCGGCAGCACCGCCGACATTCTGGATCAGTGCCTTGCCGATGGTCTGGAGAACCGGTCCTGGTCTGGTCGTATCCTCCATGTCTTCGACGGCTTCCTGAGCGGCGCGGAAACCGCGGGCCATATTCAGACCGTGATCGCCATCACCGGTTTTGGCATCAAGGTTTGTCAGATACTCTTTCTGAGCGATGACGGCAGCGGCAACTGCATCTAACGCATCTTTTATTCTGGTCATTGCAAAACTCCTTCGTAAAAAAATAAAACTCATTGTATTTTGCACAATGAATAATTGTCAACTATATAGACCTCCATATATTATAACACGAAGGCGATAAATCACAAGTGTGAATTAACAGAAATATAGGATAAAAATTACAACTTTACAGTAATGCTCAAAGGGGAATCGACTAAAACTATAAATTTAAGGTAAAAAACGTTGCCTATTTTGGGCAAAAAAAGTATAATAGTCGTACGACTTATATAAGACATGTAAAAAATGCTATAGAAAGAGGTAGGAAATGGAAATCAAGGATATGCGGGCCTTTTATGCCATTGTCGAGGAAGGAAACATCAGCCATGCGGCCCAGCGGCTGGACATTGCCCAGCCGGCACTTTCCCGTCAGATGAAGCGTCTGGAGACGGCGCTCGGCGTACAGCTCTTTGAGCGTGGCAGCCGCCGCATCCGTCTGACGGACGCGGGACGGGTGATGTATTCCCGGGTAGAGCACATCCTTGGCATGGTCGATGGGACCGTCCGTGAGATTACAGAGATTGGCTCCGGTGTAGCCGGCTCGATCCGGCTGGGGACCATTACGACATCGGGAGCGATGCTGCTGCCCGAACTGATCTCAGAGTTCCATTCCCGCTATCCCAATGTGACCTATCAGATCTGGGAGGCCGAAGGCGCACGCATTCTTGAACTGCTGGACAATCGCGTCATTGAGGTCGGCATTACCCGGACACAGGTGGATTCGAAAGTCTATGAGTCCATTGTGCTGCCGAATGAACCGCTGGTGCTCATCATGAACCGGGAACATGAGATTGGCACGGCTCCAGACAAGGTCCTGCTGGAAGAACTGAAGGATGTTCCGGTCATTATTCCTTTGCGCTGGCAGTCTGTGTTTGTAGCGAACTGCCGCAAGCAGGGCTTTGAACCCAATGTCGTCTGTGTCAGTGACAGCATTGTGCAGGATCTCCTATTGACGAAAATGGGGATGGGAATGTCCTTGCTGCCGGTATCCTCCAAGACACTGCTGACGGATGGCAACCTCATCTATAAGAAGCTGGTGGAACCGGAGATGAGTACGCATACCGTGATTGCCTGGTTGAAGAACCGTACGCTGTCCTCTTCAAGCGAGCATCTGATTCGTCTGTTCCGCGAGATATTCCTCAATGAAAGGAGTGCTGACTGACATGGATTTTGACAAGATAACGGTTGGCCTGAAACATATTGTATCCGAATCTGTGACGGAGGGAAATACTGCCCGGGCAATGGGCAGCGGGACGCTGCCTGTCTATGCGACGCCGGCAATGACCTGTCTGATGGAGCGCTCTGCCGCCGAATTGCTCGAACCGCTGCTGCCAGAAGGCTGGACTACTGTGGGAATATCTTTGCAGGTTCAGCATAAGGCGCCAACTCCGGTAGGGGCTGAGGTACGGGCTGAGGCCGAGGTCATGGCTGTGGACGGGAGAAAAGTCACGTTTTCTGTACGGGCTTTTGATGACCGCGAGGAAATCGGCAGCGGGCAGCATGAGCGTTTTGCCGTGCAGTCGGAAAAGTTCCTCGGTAAGGCTATGGCAAAGCGCTGAGCGGAATGTCCCAAATGATTATTTTTGAATTAGAATTAAACGGCAAGGCTTTTCATGTCTTGCCGTTTGTTATATTATAATAGTATGGTTTTGAACGTTATTGCAGCGGACGCTTGGATATAGCATTAGATGGAGGGAATTGAAATGGGGAAAACACGCATTTTTATTGTAGAAGATGAACGGCGTATTGCCCGCTTTCTGCAGATAGAGCTGGAGCATGAAGGGTATGAGACAGCTACCGAAGATAATGGCTTGCGTGCTTTTGAACGCATCGCGCAGGAGGACTACGATCTCGTTTTGCTTGACATCATGCTGCCCGAGATGGATGGCATGACCATCTGCCGCAAGGTGCGTGAAATCTCGAATATCCCGATCATCATGCTGACTGCCCGCGATGATGTCGAGGATAAGGTCAATGGTCTGGATATCGGTGCCGACGACTATATGACGAAGCCGTTTGCCATTCAGGAACTGCTGGCTCGCGTCCGCAATGTACTCCGCAAACATCGGGCCGACAATGAGGATATAGATGGCGAAAAGCTGCAGGTCAAGGACCTCATCATGTATCCGACCCGTTATGAGGTAACCGTACAGGGGGAAGAGGTCCAGCTGACAAAGAAAGAATATGCTTTACTGGAGTATCTGCTCCGCAATAAGCGGAATGTCCTGACTCGTGACCAGATCCTGCAGGAAGTGTGGGGGTATGACTATACGGGCGATACGAATGTGGTTGACGTATATATTCGTTACCTGCGTGCAAAAATCGATGATCATTTCAATGCGAAATATATCTATACGGTTCGAGGCGTAGGATATGCGGTCAAGGAGTAAGGCCTGGCTGCATCATCCGCTGATGATGCTTGAACGATTGCGCTATGCGCGGATTTCAACGAAAATAACGTGTTTCTATGCAGCCGTCCTGCTGCTGGTCCTTATCCTGACGAGTGTACTGACAGGGCTGGGCGTATACTTTTCCTTCTATCATCAGGCCGAGGTCGAACTGGAAATCAGTATGAATCATGTCCTGCAGCGGATGGATCAGGGGATGCCGATCGGTCCTGAGGTATTGGGGGATGATCCGGTGATGCCGGGGGTCGTGCTGCGGATCACCGATCTGACGGGACAGGTAGTTTATGAAAATGACTCCCATTATCCGTCAACCCAGAAGATTGAGAAAGCAACGCTGGCGAATCCACCGTTCTGGGCCAACAAGTCCATGCAGGTGGCCCAGGTCAAAAATATGACACTGTACCATGCCAAGATGGATGTAGAGTATCGTGGACAGGTCTATCAGATGCACTTTTTTAAGACCATAACCGCTGAAAAGCATTTTTTGGAAACACTGCAGAAGATCCTGTTCCTGATGACGATACTGGGATTCGTGCTGGCATTGGCTGCTGGCTATTTTGTCAGCAAACGTATTCTGCAGCCTATCCGCGATATGACAGCAACAGCCCGGAAGATTGAGATTGAGAAGATGGATCGCCGGATTGTGGTGCCGCCGGTCCGCGATGAGCTCTCCGAACTGGCGGATACATTCAATCATATGCTGGAACGTCTGGAGGCCGGATTCAGGCAGCAGCAGCGGTTTGTTTCGGATGCGTCCCATGAGCTGCGGACACCCGTCACGGTTATCCTCGGCTATTCGGACCTGCTCTCGCGCTGGGGGCGTTCCGATGAGGAGGTGCTGGATGAGGGCATCTCCTCAATCCGCTCGGAAGCGGAGGACATGCAGCAGTTGATAGAGAAGCTGCTTTTCCTGGCCCGGGCAGACCAGCAGCGTCAGGTCCTCCATAAAGAGAATATAGAATTGTCTGAATTAGTAGAAGACGTTATGCGCAAGATGAAGCTGGTGACCAGGACGCACTCGGTTGAGCTGCTCGAAAATGAGGATGGCGTTATCTTTGCCGATCAGGTGACCATGCGTCAGATGATGCGGATATTCCTGGAGAACAGTACCAAATATACACCTGCTGGCGGCCATATCACGGCTTGTTCCCGCCGGACGCCGGACGGAAAGTTCATGCAGCTGGAGCTGGCTGATGATGGTATCGGTATTGCCAGGGAAGATCAGCAGAAGGTGTTCGACCGCTTCTATCGTGTCGATTCATCAAGGACAAAAGCGCAGGGCGGGGTCAGTGGCACCGGGCTGGGGCTTTCCATTGCGAGCTGGATCGCGGAACAGCATGGCATCGAGATCTCGATGGAGAGTGAACTGGGTCAGGGCACGAAGATGATACTGCGAATCCCGCTGGTACACCAGAAGATCAGGCAGAACAACGAATAAAGCAGGGGCACAGCGCCGTATAACGGCTGCTGTGCTTTTTTGCAATAACCGGGGATTAAAACATAGCCGGCTGTGCAGGAACTTGGCAGAGGATGACGAATAAAATAGAGTGGAATGGATAACAGAAAGGATGAGCATACGAATGAAAGTTTTGGTGACTGGCGTTACAGGGCAGCTGGGATACGACTGCGTGAAGGAACTGGAACGCCGTGGAGCTGAGGTGCGTGGTGTATCCAGTAAGGTATTTTCGCTGACCGATTACGAAGCGGCACGAGACTATATTACGACATGGAGGCCGGAAGTGGTCATCCATTGCGCAGCCTATACCGCGGTGGATCAGGCGGAAGACGAAGCGGAACGCTGTGAGGCCGTAAACAGCGGGGGAACACGGAATCTGGCCGAAATCTGCCGGGATATTGATGCCAAAATGATCTATATCAGTACGGACTACGTATTTCGGGGCGAAGGCGACCAATTCTATGAACCAGCCGCTGAGAAAGATCCACATAATGTGTATGGCCGTACCAAATTACAAGGAGAGCTGGCCGTGCAGGCCCTGCTGGAAAAATATTTTATTGTCCGGATTTCCTGGGTATTCGGGGTTAACGGCAGGAATTTTATCCGGACCATGCTGAAACTCAGTGAGACACATGATGAGCTGACGGTGGTGGACGATCAGGTCGGGTCGCCGACCTATACACGTGACCTCGCGGTGTTATTGGCCGATATGGCGGCGAGCAGCCGCTATGGTGTTTATCATGCGACCAATGAAGGGGTATGTTCCTGGGCCGAGCTGGCGGCAGAGGTATTCCGTCAGGCGGGGCGGTCGACGACGGTCACACCGGTATCATCGAGTGCTTATCCAACGAAAGCGATTCGTCCGAAGAACTCCCGTCTGAGCAAAGATTGCCTGGATGAGGCCGGCTTCCAGCGTCTGCCACGCTGGCAGGATGCGGTAGGACGTTATCTGATTGAGCTTTGTGCAAACTAGCATATTTTATATACGTACAGCGCGGATATGTCTATTGACATTGTACGCGCTGTTTTGTTTTTTAGTAAAAAGTGCACGCTAAAAACACGTTTTCATTAAAGTAACTTGCAAATGTGTAATGCTTAGCGTATACTAACAAAAGTATATTATAGGAACCGGAATAATTGTTATATTTTTTAGATGACCAAGGAGGGGTTTCATGTTTAAAGCCATCGAGAGAAAATATCAGGAAACGGCACTCATAAAGCTGATTGCGGTAGGTCTGATTGTTGGTATTATTTTGGCCATAGTGCTCCCAGAGAGCGTACCGGCCGTATCAATTTTGGGAGATCTCTTTGTCCGTGCCCTCAAAGGAGTGGCGCCGATTCTGGTGTTCGTGCTGGTCATGAACGCCATGGCCCAAAAGAAAGAGGATGCCGGTGCATCCATGGAACCAATCGTAAAACTGTATCTTATTGCGACGTTCCTGGCATCAGTCATCGCTGTCGCCTGTTCGTTCGCCTTTCCAACGACACTCCAGCTGCAGCTTGCTGATGCGAAACTCGCTCCGCCGAGCGGCATCCTGGAGGTACTGCACAATCTGATTCTGAGTGTGGTCGATAATCCGCTCAACGCTCTGGTCAGTGCCAACTATATCGGCATCCTTGCCTGGAGTGTGCTCTGCGGCATCGCCCTGCGTGGCGCCTCTGCGAAGACAAAGGCAGTCATCAATGATCTGGCGGATATGGTAACGAATATTGTGCAGTGGGTCATCCGCTTTGCACCGTTCGGGATCATGGGACTTGTCGCCAATGCCATCGGCGCGAGCGGTCTCGGCGCCCTTATGGGGTATGTGCATTTGCTGGCGGTACTGCTCGGGGCCTTCTTTACGGTAGCACTTATCATGAACCCGCTGATCGTTTACTTGCAGATTCATCGAAACCCGTATCCGCTCGTCTGGGCTACCCTGTGCGAGAGCGGTCTGTATGCCTTCTTCACTCGCAGTTCGGCGGCGAATATCCCCGTGAATCTCTCGCTCTGTGAGCGTCTTGGTCTCAATGAAGACACCTATTCAATCTCAATTCCGCTTGGTGCGACCATCAACATGAGCGGTGCAGCTATCACCATCGCAGTTCTGTCGCTGGCCTGTGCCTATACGATGGGGATTGCTGTCGACCTGCCGACCGCTCTGCTGCTCTGTATCATTTCTACAGTCGGCGCCTGTGGCACATCGGGCGTTGCTGGCGGCTCGCTGCTGCTGGTTCCTGTCGCCTGTGCCTCGTTTGGCATCAGCAATGATATCGCCATGCAGGTGGTCGGTGCCGGCTTCATCATCGGCGTCCTGCAGGACGCCTGTGAAACGGCCCTCAACAGTTCCAGTGATGTTCTTTTCACTGCGACGGCCGAGTTTGCTGAGCGTGCCAAAGAAGGCCGTCTGACGGCTGTCGACCTGGTTCCTGCGACTAAGGAATAAACAATGCTGAAAAGCCCTCCTGCGTGGAGGGCTTTTGTCTTGGTCCTGCATTTGCTTCTGTAATAGTTGAAAGGAAGTTTTTTATGACAATGATTGATAAGAAACGCGTTTTGCAGGAATTCCTGGAACTGGTCCGGATTCCCTGCCCGACCCATGGGGAGCGGGAAATCGGGGATCTTTTGACACAGCGCCTGATTAGTCTTGGGGGCACTGTCCATGAGGATAAGGCTGGCGAGGCACTGGGCGGGAACTGCGGCAATCTGGTGGCAGATTTTCCGGGCACCGTGCCGGATGCGCCGGTCATCATGCTCACCGCTCATATGGATTGCGTCGAGCCCTGCACGGGCATCCAGCCAATCCTTGAGGACGGCATTATCCGTTCAGATGGCACGACCATCCTTGGTTCTGATGACAAGGCCGGCGTTGCCGCGATCCTTGAAACCCTGCGCCAGCTTCATGAACAGTCCATTCCACATGGACCGCTGCAGGTCGTATTCACGATAGCCGAGGAAAACGGTGTTCACGGCTCCCAGCACCTGGAGAGCAGCCTGCTTCATGCAGATTATGGCTATACACTCGATACGCATGGCCATCCGGGCACGATGAGCTTCAAAGCGCCGGGGAAGAACCAGATCTGCATCCGGCTGCAGGGCAAAGCTGCTCATGCCGGTGTTGAGCCGGAAAACGGCATCAATGCGATACAGGCGGCGGGGAAACTCATCGCCACCGCGCCACAGGGACGTATTGATGATGAGACCACCTGCAATATTGGGCGGATTATCGGCGGCAGCGCAACAAATATCGTCGCTGAGACCTGTGAGATATTCTATGAATCCCGCAGCCGCGACAAGGTGAAACTCGACCGGATTACCAGCCGGATCACGGAGCATTTTCAGCAGGGGGCGCGGGCGCTCGGGTGTCAGGCAGCTATACCTCTACAATGCCGCCCTCTAGACCCTGCAGATCGTGAAGGCTGCGGGTCAGCGGAAAGAATAATAAATGATGCCCTGAAAAGAGAAGGACGGACGAAGAACTTCATAGGTATGAAAAACAGGAGCTGTTGTTTAGATTACGGCAGCTCCTGTTTCTGCTGGATTTGTTTCCTTCACCCAATCAGCTGACTTGCTGCTTAGCAGGACGTATGATAGCGTCATTGAGCATGGCTAGGATAAAGCTATAGGGAAACAAGCGAGTGAAAATTTTTGATACAAAATAAGAAAAAATGCTATAATATAATAAAACAGCCAACACTATAGGAAGGAATACGATCAGGGAGGGACAACTCATGGCGATGACGATCTTGAATAACGCCGCCGCACAGTCTGTGTTGGGAGGGTTCGTTGTAAAATGAAATTGAACACCTAATAATTCAAAAATATCCATAGTGCATTGACTTATGGTAGAATAGAAGTTCACACACACACTATTCAAAGGAGTCATCACACTATGGACAACTCAAATTCTACCACAAATGAAGCTGCACGTAAATCCGGTAAACATCTCACACTCGATGAGCGTGGCATGATTCAGGCTTTGCGACGCGAAGGTAAATCACTCCGAGCTATAGCCGAAGCCATCGGATGCGTCCACACTACAGTCATGTATGAGTTGCGACGCGGTACGCCCGTCAAAACTCATGCGAAAGGCCGCGCCCCTGTCTATACCGCGAAGCGCGGTCAGAAGGCGTATGAAATGCACAGAGCCAATAGCCGCAAGCCTTGTAAAATCATGAATGGACATTGCGATTCATTCATCCGTTGGACTATCGACCAAGTCCGTAAAGAACATTGGTCGTTGGATGCCTGTGCCGGATACGCCAAGGCCAAAGAGCTCTACTCTCCCCAAGACATGGTCTGTACCAAAACGCTCTACAACATGATTCACTCTCAGCAGCTCCCTATCTCGCTCTTCGAGCTTCCTCAGGTGCTAAGCCGTAAGCAGCATAGACGTTGGAACAGGAAGAATAAACGCATGATGGGGCGCAGCATCGAGGAACGTCCGCAGGAGATTGCTGAGCGCAAGGAGATTGGCCATTGGGAAGCTGATACGGTCGTGGGCAAGCGCAACGGTAAGGAAGCTGTCGTGTTCACGCTTGTAGAGCGCGTTACACGCAACTACATTGCCATAAAGGTCTCTGGCCGTAATCGTTGCGGAGCTGCTGAAGCCATTGAACAATTACACGAGGTATATGGTGACAAGTTCAGCCAGGTTTTTAAGACCATTACAGCTGACAACGGCCCAGAATTTGAGGACCTTTCCAGCGTCGAGGAATGGGGTACCGACGTTTACTTCACTCATCCCTACAGTTCATGGGAGCGCGGTTCCAACGAACGTCACAACGGAATGCTGAGGGAGTTTATCCCTAAAGGCGCTTCTATTGAGAACTACGATGCAGGCGATATACTTCATTTTGCTGACACCATGAACCATTGCCCGAGGCGTATCCTCGGCTACCAGACATCGCAGGAACTCTTTGATGACTTCCTCGATAAAGTCTATGCTAATTGAGAATTATTATGAGTTAAAGCTTTGTTCAACTTGCACTTGCAATTTAGGGTTATTTTTCTTTCATTATACTTCAAAACAGGGCAGGCAGCTATAATATTTATCACATTAAGCCGGATTCTCCCGTACGGTTCCGCCCAACGTCATATTTCGCTGCAAAACTAAAAAGCGCCTGGATCTATGGTCATTACCACAAATCCAGACGCCTTATTTTTAAAAAATGGTCTAAAAAGGTCAACAGCATGCCGCTACCGGCTCAGGCCGTCCTCATCACTCACGCCACGCAGACGACGATTAATGGAGCTCAGTCCCCGGTAGACGGTTCCGATATCCAGATCATCCCCGCGATTTTCCATATACTTCTCGAGCTTGCGCTTTACGCGCTGCAGCGCATTGTCGATCGACTTCACATGACGATGCAAATCTCCAGCAATCTCCTGATAAGACTTGCCGTCGAGATAGCTCATGAGAACTTTCCACTCCAGATCGGAAAGGATTTCTTCCATCTTCTTTTCGATATCGATGAATTCTTCCCGGCTGATTACCAGTTCCTCCGGATCGGATACCTTGGCACCAGCCAGGACATCCAGCAGTGTACGATCCGAATCTTCGTCATATATCGGCTTATTCAGCGAAATATATGAGTTGAGCGGAATATGCTTCTGCCGCGTGGCCGTCTTGATTGCTGTGATAATCTGACGCGTCACACAGAGCTCTGCAAACGCCCGGAAAGACGACAGCTTATCATTTCGAAAGTCGCGGATCGCCTTGTAGAAACCAATCATGCCTTCCTGAATGATGTCCTCACGATCGGCACCAATCAAAAAGTATGACCGTGCCTTGGCCCGGACAAAGTTCCGATATTTATTAATCAGATAATCCAGTGCGACCTTGTCGTTTTTTTCTTTGATTGCGAGCAAAATCTCTTCATCCGTGAGATCTTCAAACTCTCCATAGAGCTGTTCTCTGAATAGCTCTTCTGCATTAGCTTCTGCTTCCATCGCACGTTCCCCTTTACTGAAAACTCCCGTTTTCATCTTTCTTGCTTCCCCGATACCGTGATTATACAACCTTTTGATTAGTAGCGTCAAGGAATCCTTTGGGACGTTTCTCCTAATGGTAACGGTTACTTCGATAAAGAATTCAATGATGCAATTTTCTTAAAGCATCCATTTTTTTTACAGTATCCGCATCCAGCCGGTCCTGAACTTCCAACCGGATGACCGGATTGGTCACAGGACCCAGGTATTCCTTCTGCAGCATTTTCCTGGTCCGCTGGACAAATTTGCGAAATTCCAGTGACGGAATCCGATAGGCCCCCGCCCCCAGAATGACACTCTGCTCAGCACCATCTGAGGTCACGACATGAACCTCACGTCCCTGCCGTACCAGCGCATAGGCGAGCCGCTCAATGCAGCTGTCCGCAGTCTCGCCGGCACCAGTATAGATGACCTGCATATGATCATTGATGGATTCATGATGTTCCTCATCTTCCGTGAACATAGCATCAAATACAACCACAATATCATATTTTTCGTAAGCTCCATACTCGGTCAGTATATGAACCAGTTCATCGCGGGCTTTTGAAAGATCGTCCTGAAGCTTTATGAGTTCCGGCCATGAATTGATGACATTGTAGCCATCGACGATATAATGCTCCCATTTCCTGGCCATATTCTGCTCCTTTCAAAAATAAGGCTGTTGCCTATGAACTACAAATCGCAACAGCCTTACTGCCTATTTCTTTTTGGCCAGCCGCTGGCGCATGGACTCATACATAAGGATAGAGCCCGCAACTGAGGCATTCAGCGAATTGATCCGTCCAACCATCGGCATCCTGACAATGAAGTCACACTGTTCCTTGGTCAGACGCCCCATACCTTTTCCCTCGCTGCCCACAACCAGCACGAGGGGACCGGTCAGATCCGCCTCATAGTAGTTCTGGCTGCCATCCATGTCGGCACCGGCTACCCAGAACCCCTTATCTTTAAGTTTCTTGATCGTCTGGGCAATATTGCCGATACGGGCCACAGGCACATACTCAATAGCACCAGCCGAAGTCTTGGCGACCGTCGCGGTCAATGGCACACTGCGGCGCTTCGGAATCAGGACCCCATGAATACCGGTCGCATCAGCCGTACGCAATAACGCACCGAGGTTATGCGGGTCCTCGAGCTCGTCGAGCAGCAGCAGGAATGGTGCCTCTCCTTTAGCCTCAGCGGCTTTGAGGATATCCTCCACTTCCACATAGGCAACCGGAGATACATAGGCCAGGACCCCCTGATGGCGAAGGCCGCCAGCAATGGCTTCAATCTTGCCGCGTTCTACCGATTGAATGATGATGCCGCG
>ERZ650307.1710-NODE-1710-length-12244-cov-5.499959_pt1 | contig 12244 bp, 5 predicted proteins | sample MGYA00376243_ERZ650307 | MGnify/ENA primary metagenome ERZ650307 (study PRJEB26733, sample SAMN07839242) | wastewater metagenome | biome: urban; feature: artificial channel; material: waste water | place: USA: North Carolina | collected 2016-03-31 ... | reverse complement strand
AATGGGGAAAACAGATTTTCTGCGGGCACAACAAGGGAACTTTCCTTATATCAGGACTGAAATCAAAGCTGGCATCTGATGTAAAAGGAGGGATGTGTATGGAAAAAATTGAATTGAAGGAACAATCTTTTTTGTTGGAGGGAGCTTATGCGCTTCTGAATTTATATACGGAGACTGCTTCGGGAGAGTATTGCTTTACTCGGTCCTTACGTGGGTTCAGTCACATGATTCGTCATATAGAAGTGGACCATCAAGGGAATATTTGGGCGAAACATTTAAGGAATGGTTTGTATCGCTTTCGGATTGATTCGGATATGAAGCAGGTAAAGGATGTGCGGAAGTATGAGAGTTTGGGAGAAGTGAAAGGTGGGAGTTTTACTTTGTTCAAAATCAATGGTCGGGTAGTTTTTTCTAATGGGGAATATTTCTATACTTACGAAGATATGACTGATTCGATTGTTCCCTATGAAACAATGAATGAACAATTGATGGAATTGAAGGGAATCAAGACTGTGAGTCATGCGAACGGAGATTACTATTGGTTTGTGGGCGACAGGACTGTGTATTTGGTGAAGTGTGCGATAAATACTTTCAATATCGAACTTCGGATTCCATATTCTTTGTTTGACGGTCTGGCTGTGGAAGAACGAGGAAGCGTGGTTTATGACAAGAGAAATAATCATTCCTATCTTTGCTTGAATAATGCTATTGCCCGTATTGAAACAGATAGTTCCTCGTTATATAAATCTCAGACTAGGCGTTCTTTATGGATTTCAGAGATGCAGGTTACTGAGGAATTCAGTGATAAACGGAAAACATTGGTCGTGCAGTCGGGAGTCAAGGTCGAACATGAGTTTAATACAGTGAGTTTTACATTGTGCTATCCGGTTTATAACGATTATACTTATAAAGTAAGATACCGGTTGGAAGGGTATTCTGATCAGTGGATACCCGATGGACGCAATTTGCAGAAAAAGTATGCCCGTCTTCCTTATGGAAGTTATGTTTTTCGGGCGGAGATATATGATACTGGTAGAGTTTTGGCATCGGTAGAGTTTCCCTTTGAGATTTTGTCTCCGTGGTATTTGTCTTATTGGGCTGTGGGAAGCTACATTCTGATAGGGTTGTGCCTGCTGGCCTTGCTGCAATATATTGTTTATCGCTTTGTGAAGAAAAAGAAGGACCGTGTGATTGAGCAGCAGCGTGTAGCCCATCAGGCAGAGCTTGAACGGCAAGAGAAGAAGATTATCGAGTTGGAAAAGGAACAGCTTGAGGCCGATTTGCGTTTTAAAAGCAAAGAATTGTCCAGCGTGGTAATGATGAATATCGCTCATCAGGAGTTTTTGAATTCATTGAAAGAGGAGATACAGAAGCAAAAGTTGTCCGGACAGCATAGTCGTAAGAATTTGGATAAGCTTCTCGCTTTGGTTAACAATAATATAGTGTCTGATGAAGAGAGCTGGATAATGTTTCAAGCTAATTTTGACCGTATACATGAAAATTTCTTCCGGAATCTGAAACTTCAATATACTGATTTGACTTCAGGAGATTTACGCTTTTGTGCATTGCTCCGCTTGAATATGCCGACAAAGGAGATAGCGAAGTTGCTCAACATTTCTACACGTGGGGTTGATGCTGCGAGATACCGGTTACGTAAGAAATTCAATTTGCTTCCGGAAGAAAGTTTGACTGATTTCCTTATAAATTTTAAATGACTGTTTTACAGTAAAATATTAATGGAGGAAGTACTAATATTGTACTTCCTCTTTTGTTTTTTAGTGATGGGTGTACTTTTGTTGTAGTGCGGGATGTGGAGGTTGTCGCATGCTTTTCTTTTATTTGCAGCAAAATAATATTTCTATAAATTAAAAGCATGAAAGACATGAAGCATTTACTTTTCAAGTTACAATCATTTTTAGTCTTGTTGGTGTTTACTGCCGCTAGTGCGTATGCGCAGAAATCTCCGGTCGATATGAATCGTTTCATCGACGATTTAATGAAGAAGATGACCCTGGAAGAGAAAATAGGTCAGTTGAATCTGCCGGTTACCGGTGAGATTACGACCGGTCAGGCTAAAAGTAGTAATGTGGCCAAACGTATTCGTGCCGGTGAAGTGGGCGGGCTTTTCAATCTGAAAGGCGTGGAACGTATCCGCGATGTACAGAAGCAGGCGGTTGAAGAAAGTCGTTTGGGTATTCCTCTCTTATTTGGTATGGATGTTATTCATGGATATGAAACGGTGTTTCCCATTCCTTTGGGATTGTCGTGTACATGGGATATGAAGGCGGTTGAAGAATCGGCACGTATTGCAGCCATTGAGTCCAGCGCCGACGGTATTTGCTGGACATTCAGTCCGATGGTGGATATTTGCCGTGATGCCCGTTGGGGGCGTGTGTCCGAGGGCAACGGTGAAGACCCGTTTCTGGGAGCAGCCATTGCGCAAGCCATGGTACGTGGTTATCAGGGAAAGGATATGAGCCGTAATGATGAGATTATGGCTTGTGTAAAGCATTTTGCCTTGTATGGTGCCGGTGAGGCAGGACGTGACTATAATACAGTAGATATGAGTCATCAGCGCATGTTCAATGAATACATGTTGCCCTATCAGGCGGCGGTTGATGCCGGTGTGGGCAGTGCGATGGCCTCTTTCAATGAGGTCGATGGCATTCCCGCTACTGGAAACAAGTGGTTGATGACGGATGTATTGCGTAAGCAGTGGGGGTTTGACGGTTTTGTAGTGACAGATTATACCGGAATTACAGAAATGACCGACCATGGCATGGGCGATACGCAGACTGTTGCCGCGTTGGCGTTGAATGCTGGTGTCGATATGGATATGGTGAGCGATGCATTTGTAGGTACGCTCAAGAAGTCATTGACAGAAGGAAAAGTGACAGAAGAAGCAATTAATGCGGCTTGTCGCCGTATTTTGGAAGCTAAGTACAAGTTGGGCTTGTTCGATAATCCTTATAAATACTGTGATGTGAAGCGTGCCAAGAAGCAAATCTTTACCAAAGAGCATCGTGCCGTTGCGCGTAAGATTGCTTCGGAGAGCTTGGTGTTGCTGAAGAACGAGGGTAATGTGCTTCCGCTGGCCAAAAAAGGCACTATTGCTGTGGTAGGTCCGTTGGCAGACAGCCGCAGTAATATGCCGGGTACTTGGAGTGTGGCTGCTGTATTGAAGAATGCAACTTCTTTGGCTGAAGGTTTGAAGGCGGTAGCAGGCGATAAAGCCGAAATATTGACTGCGAAAGGCTGTAATTTGATGAGTGATGCCGAATATGAGAAACGTGCCACTATGTTCGGACGTTCTTTACACCGTGACAATCGTTCGGACAAGGAGTTGCTGGACGAGGCTCTTGCCGTGGCTGCCAAATCGGATGTTATTGTGGCTGCGCTCGGTGAGTCTTCGGAAATGAGTGGAGAGAGCAGTTGCCGCACGAATCTTGAAATGACCGACACCCAACGCATGCTGTTACAAGAATTATTGAAAACAGGAAAACCAGTGGTACTGGTACTGTTTACCGGTCGTCCGCTGGTACTGAACTGGGAGCAGGCAAACGTGCCGGCCATTCTGAATGTATGGTTTGCGGGCAGTGAGGCAGGTTTTGCCATCGGTGATGTACTGTTTGGTGATGTGAATCCGAGTGGGAAGCTGACTACGACTTTCCCGAAGAGCGTGGGACAGATTCCTTTGTTCTACAACCACAAGAACACGGGCCGCCCTCTTGCCGACGGTGCATGGTTCCAGAAATTCCGCAGCAACTATATAGACATAGACAATGAACCGCTTTATCCCTTCGGTTTCGGCTTGAGCTATACCACATTCTCTTATAGCGACGTGGCTTTGGACAAGACTAGCATGACGGATAAGGGCGAACTGACTGCTACCGTGACTGTGACCAATACCGGCAAGAGAGACGGTGCAGAAGTGGTTCAACTTTATATTCGTGACCTTGTGGGAAGTGTAACCCGTCCGGTGAAAGAGTTGAAAGGCTTTGAAAAGATTTTCCTGAAAGCCGGCGAATCTAAAAAAGTATCTTTCAAGATTACCCCCGAATTGCTGAAGTTCTACAACTACAATCTTGATTTTGTATGCGAGCCGGGTGACTTTGAGGTGATGATTGGCAGAAGTTGCCGGGACGTAAAAAAAGCAGCGTTCAAGTTACTCTAACTGATTCTCAAGACGGCAATATGCAGCATTCGAGCCACTGCGTTGAGATGGCATTGTTGCTGCATATTGTCTACATCTTCACTGCAAACGTTTTGCAGTATTTGCTTGGTATATAATCTATCGTATAATGGCAATCGGTTATGGAAATCTTATGGTCGGCTTTGAGGCAGTGAAAGGTATGACGTTCTTGAATATGGGATAAAAAACTTCAGAATAGGATAAAAGCCCCCTTTGCTTTTCTATCTTCTTGCTCTATTATATGAATAGTACCTAAATATTTATTGTACTTTTATATTCCTTATAATCTGTCGTTTATGTTATACAGTAGTAGTAATGATGTACCCCTCCGGTGAACTGTGGTACTCTTGTGGTAGCTTGTTTTTTGACATATATCAACTTCTCCGGTATGTTTGCAAAAGAATTTTAAATCAATACAAAATGAAGAAAAATCTACTAATTACATGTGTGATGTTATTGTTTGCCATTACTTCGATGGCACAGAACAAAATTACGATTTCGGGTGTCGTTACGGACAAGACAGGCGAAACTGTTATCGGTGCTTCTGTTCGTGTAAAAGGGCAGGAGAGTAAAGGTAGTATTACTGATATAAATGGTAAATATCAGATTGTTGATGTGGCATCTAATGCTACCTTGATTTTTAGTTATATAGGTATGCGTGAGCAGGAGATTGCCGTAAATGGGCGTTCAACTATCAATGTGAAGATGGAAGAGGACAGCCAGCTCATTGATGAGGTGGTTGTAGTTGGTTATGGTAGTGCCAAGAAACGCGACTTGACCGGTTCTATCGTTACTGTGAAAGCGGACGAGATTGCCTCTAAGCCTTCTACCAATCCACTGGCATCCATACAGGGTAAGGTTGCCGGTGTACAGGTGGTGAATACGGGTCGTGCAGGACAAGACCCTGAAATCCGTGTTCGCGGTACGAACTCCATTAACGGTTTCAAACCCCTTTATGTGGTAGATGGACTGTTCACGGACAATATCAATTATCTGAACACTGCGGATATTGAATCTATGGAAATCTTGAAAGACCCTTCTTCTTTGGCTATTTTCGGTGTGCGTGGTGCCAATGGTGTAATCATCATTACTACTAAAAGGGCAAAAATAGGGAAGACGATGGTCAACATCAACTCTTCAGTGGGTTGGAAGGTTATTTATGACCGTGTAGGTGTGACGAATGCCGAAGAGTTTAAGATGCTGTACAACGAGCAGTTGATATCTCAAGGAAGCGACCCTTATGATTATACTCAATGGACTGGTAATACTGATTGGCAGAATGAGATATTCCAGACAGGTTTTCTGACCAATAACAATGTGAGCATTACGGGTGCAACGGATAAGAGTAAGTTTTATTTGGGTTTGGGTTACGTCATGGAAGAAGGTTCCATTAAAACGGAAAAGCTCAATAAGTTTACCGTAAACTTGAACAGTGAATATAGCGTAACCGATTTCCTGCGTTTTGGTTTCCAGCTTAATGGAGTTCGTGCCAAGTATCCTGATGCAAAGGGTGTGGATGGTGCTTTGAAGGCTGCTCCTATTGCTCCTACTCATGACCTTGAATCGGGACTGATACATACGCTGCCCGACTTCCAGCGTGCACAAGTGTGGAATCCTCTTATTGAAACAGAGCTGCGCGGTGCTCACAACAAGTCTGAAAACTATCGCGTGGCAGGTAATGTGTTCGGAGAGATAGATATTCTGAAGAACCTTACGTTCAAAGCAACTTTCTCTATGGACTATGCTTCCAGTCAGGGACGTTCATATTCTCCGCTGATTTATGTTTATAATCCCGATGTGGAGGGGGGGAAAGAACGGTTGACTGAAAGAGAAAGTGTGAACCAAAGCAAGTCTACCTCTCTTGCTGCACAGTCTGACTATGTGTTGACTTATCTCGGACAGTTTGGCAATCATGGATTGACATTGACTGCCGGTCTTACAACCAATTACAATGAGTCTTCCAGTTTGAGTGGTGGACGCAGCCAGCTTGCGGGCTACGGCATTTTGGTGGGCGACGACCCGGACAGATGGTGGCTCTCTACCATCGACGATGTATCTACGGCAACTAATGGCGGTTCTCAGAGTGACAGATTTACCATGTCTTATTTGTTCAGAGTATTGTATAACTACAAGAATCGTTATTTACTTAATGCTTCTTTCCGTAGGGACGGTTCATCTGTTTTCTATAAGACAGGTAATACTTGGGACAACTTTTACTCTTTCGGTGCCGGTTGGGTAATGACCGAAGAGAAGTTTATGCAGAACCAGAATGTAATTAACTTCTTGAAGTTGAAAGGCTCTTGGGGTGTGTTGGGTAGCCAGAATACTGGTTCCAGTTATCCGGCATATGCCACCATTGTTAGTTCGGGTTCAGCTGTGTTCGGTGACAATATCATTGCGGGTAAAGGCCCCAACAAACTGATTTCACCTACTTTGGGATGGGAACGTAATTATTCATGGGAAGTAGGTTTTGACATGCATATGTTCAATGATCGTTTGCAGCTTTCTCCGGTTTATTATAACAAAACAACAAAAGATATGTTGACTTCCATTCCGGGTATTGCAGGTACTGTTCCCGGATTACAGAATGTGGGTGAGATTCGCAATCGCGGTTTTGAACTTAGTGCTTCTTGGAACGACAAGATTGGGGAAGATTGGAGATATGGATTAGGTGCTAATTTGAGCACTATTGATAACAAGGTGCTTTCACTGGTAAACAAAGACTATAATATTATCAGTGGTCCCTCACGTGTTTCCGAAGGTTATCCGATTGGCTATTTCTATGGTTACAAGGTTGAGGGTGTATATCAGAACGAAGACGACATCCGTTTCTCTCCGATTAACTCGGTTGGCTCGGTAACACCGGGTGACTTGAAATTTGCTGATGTTGACGGTAATGGCAAAATTACTGATAATGACCGTACAATGATAGGTAATCCAACTCCTGATTTTACTTACGGTTTTAATGTTAATTTGGGATGGAAGAATCTGGACCTGACTGTTGACATGATGGGTGTTTATGGAAATGAAATTTACCGTAATTGGGGAAGCAGTAGCTATGCACAACTGAATTATCGCACAGAGCAATTGAATCGTTGGCATGGAGAGGGCACTTCCAATTGGGAGCCCTTGCTCGACCCTTCACACAAAATAAATCAGGAGGCTTCCACGTATTTCATCGAAGATGGCAGTTTCTTCAGAATCCGTAATATCGAATTGGGGTATAACTTTGACAAACGACTGTTGAATCGTATCAAGGTACAGTCACTGCGTCTTTATACCAATGTGCAGAATCCCAAGACCTGGAGCCGTAATGGAGGATATACTCCGGAAGTGGGCGGAAGTGCTATTTCGTTTGGTATTGATGGTGGAGGCTATCCTATGCCTACAGTTTATACGATTGGTTTTAATTTGACTTTCTAAAATTATATAGAGACAGACTATGAAGAAGATATTTTATTATATAGCATTTTTAGCAGTAAGCTTTGCACTAACTTCGTGTGAGGATATGTTTGATAGAAAACCGCTTGGACAACAGACAGAGGATGATTTGACTGGTGGTACTTATGAAACACAGGTTTTTAATATGTATGCCAAGTTGCGCGGTTTTCATTTGACAAGCGGCAATACTGCATTGGCAATCCACGGTATGCGTTCTGAGGACGCAGAGAAAGGAAGTACATTGTCCGATGGAGCTGCTACCGGCAAGATGTTCGATGACTTTGAATATTTGGCAAGTAATGGGATGATTAAGAGCTACTGGAATGAAAACTATTCATTGATACATAAGGTAAATGATTTGCTTGATGAAATGAGCCAAAACCCGTCATTGACAGAAGGTGACCTCGTCAATAAGGGGGAAGCTTTGTTTGTACGTGCTTTCTGTTATTTTAACCTTGTACGCGCTTTTGGTGAAGTGCCTTTGATTGACTTTAAAGTTTATGATGCAGCTGAGGCAAATGTTCCAAAGTCTTCTGTGGCAAAGATATATGAATTAATAGATTCTGACCTTACGGAAGCCGAAAACAGTCTGCCCAGAACGTGGGAGCAACTTTATGTAGGTCGTCTCACTTGGGGAGCTGCTCGTTCTCTTCATGCACGCACATACATGATGCGTAATGACTGGGGGAATATGAAGGCTGCCGCTGAAGAAGTGATTAACTCCGGTTTATATAATCTGAAAACACCTTATGAAGACATATTCCGAGAAAAAGGTGAAAACTGTAGTGAATCTGTTTTTGAATTGCAATGTACGGCAACAGAATCACAACCAGGTTCTAATGACATAGGAAGCCAGTTTGCTTCCGTTCAGGGTGTACGTGGCGCAGGCGAGTGGAATCTCGGTTGGGGGCAACACACCGCTACTCAAGAATTGGCAGATGCTTTTGAAGAGGGAGATCCGAGAAAAGACGAAACTTTGCTTTATTTTATACGCAACGGCAAGGACGATCCAGAGTCCATACCTGCTAACAAGCCTTATGGTGAGAAACCTATTTCGAATGCTGATGTTATAGCTAAATACTTTAACAAGAAGGCATATACGGACCCGGCGATGCGTTTGAAATTCACAAAGGGAGGATATTGGGTAAATATTCGTCTGATACGTTATGCTGATGTGGTATTAATGGCTTCCGAAGCTGCTTGTGAATTGGGTGATTTATCTTCTGCCCGTAACTATTTGGAGATGGTGCGCGCTCGTGCTCGTGGCAATAATATCGGAATTCTACCGGAAGTGACGACCAACAACCAGAATGAACTGCGTGAGGCCATTCGTCATGAAAGACGTGTTGAGTTAGGTATGGAGTTCGACCGTTTCTACGACTTGGTTCGTTGGGGTATTGCTAAAGAGGTACTTCATGCGGCAGGCAAGACCGGTTATCAAGACAGACATGCTTTGTTGCCCATTCCGCAAGACGAAATTGACAAGTCGAATGGTGTATTGGTTCAAAATCCCAATTATTAATCTATAAATGTACTAACTACTTATGAAAAAATATATAGTATCTGTGGCTTCTTGCCTGTTTGCATTGTGTATGCAGTCTTGTTTTCAGGATATGGATCATCCTGCTTTCGACTACCCTGAGAGTACAGGTGAAGTACCTACTACCCCTTTGAAGATGTATCTTCCTTTTGATGAAGAGGACATTCGGGATAAAGGTGAATGGGGATTTTTGGTAGCAGATAACGGTAATGCCAAGTTTGCGGAAGACGGAATCGCTGGCATGGCCTATCAAGGTGCTGAGAATGCTTACATTTTGGCCAAGACTCCTTCTATATTGGAAAATAACATGCCCACTATCGGTGATTTGACTGTAGCTTTCTGGATGAGAACCACTAAGAATACTTCTGCGCAAGGTTTGTTCTCTATCCCTAACTCTATTAAATTCTGGGGCAACTTCGACATCTTCTTGGAGAATAATAATAGCGAGACTCAGGCATTTTTCAAGGTTCATATCTTCAATCAGACAGCAAAAGAGAATGATGAAAGATGGGTTGAGGCAAAAATAGATGATATTTTTGGTAGCGAATGGGTGCATCTGGCTTTTGTGTATGATGGCAATACTTCTACCATTACTGTTTATCGTAATGGTGAGGGTGTCTTTACCAAAGAATTGCCAGATTGTGGGAAATTGAAGTTTAATAATGTAGGCGCTTCTTTGGCTGTTGGTGCATTTCAGTTCAGCACTACTCCGAGTCTTACTTCGGGTGCAGGAGCACAAACCTGGGCAAAGAACTTTCCCGGTCAGCTTGATCAGTTCCGCTTATATGACAAGGTGTTGACGGCAACCGAAATTCAGAGTATTTACTCTGGAAAAGAATGAAGCTACACTTTAATCTGATGATAGGATGAAAGTATTATATTTCATAGTATGTCTTTTGTTGGTTGCGTGCAGTGGTGATAATCAACCTGAAGTGAATCAGCCTTTCGAGTTGAAGAATATCATTGTGGGTGACCAACAAAACCAACAGACATTTGAGAATGTTGCTCCCAATGTAGCCATTGTTTTGGAGTTCTCGGATGCTGTAGATGAGGCTTCAGCCCGTAACAATATTGCTTTGAAACATGAGGAGCTTCCTGTAAGCTGCGATTATGAGTTCCTGCAAGAGAAAAAAGTATCGGTGACTCCTAAGGGAGGCTTTAAAGTCTTGTCATCGTATAAATTGATTGTCAATCCGGGGGTGAAATCCACTTCCGGGACACTGCTTTCCAATGGCAAGGTTTGTATGATTAAGACAGGAATGGATGATACAGACAAGTTTGAGCGTATCCCTGATGAGGACTTGTTGACATTGGTACAGAAGCAGACCTTTAAGTACTTCTGGGACTTTGGGCATGAATATTCCGGAATGGCGCGCGAACGTACTACTTCGGGCGATGTCGTTACTACCGGTGGTACCGGCTTTGGCGTGATGGCCATGCTGGTAGCTGCTGAACGGGGCTTTATTACCCGTCAGCAAGCTGTTGAACGAGTGCAGAAGATAGTTACTTTTCTTGATAAGGAATGTACGGCTTATCATGGTGCTTATGCACATTGGATAAATGGCGCAACGGGAGCAACCAAACCTTTCAGTGAGAAAGACAACGGTGCCGATTTGGTTGAGACATCCTTGTTATTTCAAGGTTTGCTTGCCGCTCGAGCCTATTTCAAGGAAAATACGGAAGTAGAAAGCAGGTTGCGTGCCGACATAACCCGTCTTTGGGAAGCTATTGACTGGACTTGGTTCCGGAAAAATGGTGAAGATGTACTATATTGGCATTGGAGTCCCGATTACGGTTTTGAGAAGAACCTGGCAATAAGAGGATGGAATGAGTGTCTGATTACTTATATACTTGCTGCTTCGTCTCCAACACATGCTATCGATAAAGTTGTATATGAAGCGGGCTGGGCTAAAAATGGAGGAATCAGGAATGGAAAATCTTATTATGGCATCACTCTTCCTTTAGGTTCGGATAAAGGGGGACCGCTGTTCTTATCTCAATATTCTTTTCTAGGCATTAACCCACAAGGACTGGAAGACCAATATGCCGATTACTGGATGCAAAATCGCAATCATACGTTGATTAATTACAATTATTGTAAGGAAAATCCTAAAGGATATACGGGTTATAGCGCTTCTTGTTGGGGGTTGACGGCAAGTGACGGCGATACGGGATATTCAGCTCATTCACCTACTAATGATAAAGGGGTCATTGCTCCAACAGCTGCTTTGTCTGCATTTCCTTATACTCCGGAGGAGTCAATGGAAGCGCTGCATTTCTTCTATTATAAGATGGGAGACAAACTTTGGAAAGATTATGGTTTTATAGATGCCTTTAATTTGACGGCAGATTGGTACGATACTCAGTACATAGCCATTGACCAAGGGCCGATAATCTGTATGATAGAGAATTATAGAACAGGTCTCCTTTGGAATTTATTTATGTCTATACCGGAAATCCAACAAGGACTGAAGAAGCTTGGCTTTCAGAGTCCGTGCTTAAACTAAAAGAATGATTATGATGAGAATATTAATATATTTGATACTTTTGCTATACCCTTTTAATTTGATTTCGGGACAGAAAAAGCAGAAGCGGCTTTCTGACGACGAACTTATGACCCTCGTTCAGAAGCAAACTTTCCGTTACTTTTGGGATTTTGCCCATCCTGAATCCGGATTGGCGCATGAACGGAGTAACGGTGGTGCCGAGACAGCTACCATTGGTGGGTCGGGATTCGGAGTGATGGCTATCATTGTCGGCATAGAACGCGGGTTTATCACCCGTGAACAAGGTGCTGAACGTATACTGAAGATTGTTCGTTTCTTGAGCGACAAGAATACCGACAGTTATCACGGCATGTGGGCACATTGGATGAACGGTAAAACCGGCAAGACCATTCCTTTCAGTCGTAAGGACGATGGAGCGGATATTGTAGAATCCGCTTTCATGTTCGAAGGCTTGTTGGCTGCCCATCAGTATTTTATAAAGGATAATCCGACGGAAAACCGTATCAGGGGAATGATTAATAATCTGTGGCGCCAAGCAGAGTGGAATTTTTTCACTCAGGGGCA
>ERZ650307.1709-NODE-1709-length-12253-cov-3.920643_pt1 | contig 12253 bp, 11 predicted proteins | sample MGYA00376243_ERZ650307 | MGnify/ENA primary metagenome ERZ650307 (study PRJEB26733, sample SAMN07839242) | wastewater metagenome | biome: urban; feature: artificial channel; material: waste water | place: USA: North Carolina | collected 2016-03-31 ... | reverse complement strand
CGTTCAACTGCTGCGATTGCTCCCTGAAGTGGATCTCCACCACCACCAGCTGGGATCAATGCATCAAGCTTAGGATCTGCTGCCATTAAAGCTTCAGCGGCTTTTGATCCACCTTCTGAAGTTGTACCAGCGTACTGTGGCTCAGAAATTTTTGCTTTGTCGTCTGGGTTTTCTTTGTTCCATTTTTCAACTCCGGCTTTGTAACCTTTCCATCTTCCGAGCCATGTAGCATCTCCCTGCTCCCAGCCGATAAGACCGATGTTACGATCGCCTTTATCAAGAAGGATCTTAACAAGTTCTGCACCGTTTGCAGGTTCATCTTCATGAACTGCTCCGATGTAGTAAGCGGAATCTTTTGCTGCTTTGTAGATATCTGCACTGTCTTCTTTGCTGATTACACGGAAGAACTGTGCAAGATATACTTTATTATCATTACATGTCTTGATTGCTGATGTCATCTCTGTATCAGATGAGTTACAGATGATGATTCCCTGGCATCCTGCTGCTGCTAACTGCTCTACAGAAGCTGTAACTTTCTCAGATACATGTCCCTGGTCAACATACTGTACTTCTACATCCAGTGCTTTTGCTGCTGCATCCAGCATCTTTTTACACTGTGATCCAAGTACATCTGTTGATGACCAGATTGAAACTCCGATTTTAATCTGATCTGATTTGGAAGCACCCTTGTCTGAGGATTCGCTGCTTCCGCATGCAGCAAGTCCGACTACCATTGTGGCTGCCATTGTGACTGCTAACGCTTTTTTGAAAACTTTTCTCATATTTTTCTCCTCCATCTAAGTTTTTCTTGATGGTTTGATTATATTCCTATACCTCCTTTTTTTTCAATAAAATACAAGAAAGTTTTCTTTTAAAGTTGTACTATTTTCCAACACTTTTACTAGTTGTATTGTTTATTTCTGTATTCTTTTATGCATTTTATCTTAATCTTCACATGTTTTTCACATTATGAACACAGTTTTTGTGCGTTATGTGTAATTTTTAGATCGGTTGATAGTACAACTTCATTTTTCTAAATACTTGTATTGTTATCTTATTAACAAACATCTGAATCTGCTTGATATTTTCTATGCTTCCTGCACAGATTTTGTTTACAAAAAGCTCAAAAAAGAGGAAGAAACTGTAGATAAGTTCTTCCTCAAAAAAACAATTTATTTTTTATCTTAATTCATCCGAAACACTGAACAATCGCTATTCTTTGCTTCTGTCTGACTAATAACAAAATCCGGATCATTTTTATCGTAACAAACCTTGTCTCCTTCATTGATATTGTTTTTATAAAGCAGGGCATCCTCTGCTTTCACCCTCAATTCTTCTCCGGATGAATCTACAAGTGTAACCACTGCCATAACCGGAGCGTCTTTGGCTCGTTCTTCGCAACCAAAATCTAAATCTTCATCGATTCTCTTTACTGTATAAATCATAATAATTTATCCTTTACTTTTCCTATTTCCACGCTTTCCAGACATCCGGCTGATAACCAAGTGTGGATTGCTTTCCATTTCTGACAACCGGAGTTTTTATTACCTGCGGATTTTCAAGCACCTTTTCAAGCTTATCTTCATCTGCAATATACTTAATGAGAGCAAGAAGATCTTTGTCTTTTCCTTCCCAGTTGATCATATTTTCTAATCCACCATTCACCTGAGCAACTGAATTGAATTCACCCTTACTCATACCTTTTTCTTTCATATCAATGAACTGAAATTTGATTCCACGTTCTTTGAAAAACCGCTCTGCTTTCTTGGTGTCATTGCATTTCTTAGTTCCAAAAATCTGTATGTTCATTTCATTTTCCTCGCATCTTTATATTGTCAATATTTGTTTATTATTACACTTCCTTATAATACAAACAAATATTCTGATATGTCCCATCTTTCATACGAAATCCATTCGGTACAGTTCCAATCTGCACAAATCCTAATCTCTCGTACAAATGACGTGCGTGAACATTATTTTCTACCACTGCATTGAACTGTAAAATCTTAAAGTCATGCAACTTTGCCTGTACAAGGCAGTCACTTACAAGTTTCTCACCGATATGCTTTCCACGGCAAGTTGAATCCACTGCATAACTTGCATTTGCAAGGTGACCACAGCGGCCAATGTTATTCGGATGCAAGATATAAAGTCCTACAATTCCCCCATCGTTATCCGCAACACCGCAATAAGTCTGTGATGCAAAGAATTCTGCCCCTGTCTTGTCATCCAAAAACTCTTCCTGTGGAAATGCCTCACCATCTTCTACTACTTCATTCCAGATGTGAACCATCTCGGAAATATCTTTTTCTGTATATTTTCTAATTATCATAATGTCATTCTCCTCTTCTAGTCTAACTTTATTGTACTGTTGAATTTTTACTTTTCCGATATTCTGTTGGAGTCATTTTATAACTCTTTTTAAATGCTCTACAAAAATAATCTACATTATGAAACCCTGTTTCGTAAGAAATCGTATTGATTTTTTTCTCTGTATTTTTAATCAACAATGCTGCCTTCTTCAGCCGGTAACCAATCAAATAATTAATCGGAGTGATATGTAAAAATCTATTAAAAAGATTCAACACCGTACTTTTACTAATATTAGCATAACAGGCAATTTCCTCCAAAGAAATATCTTCTGCATAATTCTGGTGCAAAAACTGCATCATAAGCTGCAAGCGTGCCTGAACTGAACCGGAATCGTCCACTTGCTCTTCCATACACGTTTTGTCAATATTTTCATAAATGATCAGCCATAATTTCTGCATAAGAACTGATGTAAGCAGCTCACCATCAACTTCTCTATCCTGTGCGGAAAATATTTGCTTCATAATTTCTAATGCCTCTCCTTGCCATAAATTCTCCCCGTTTAAGATCAAGTATGACAACGATGATGAAACAATCGGTTGAATATATTTTTGATAGATCAAACTATTTTCCGGCGCAAGAAAGGACGGCATACAAAGGAAATTGGGGATGACAGTTTCATCACTGGAATAAAATTTGTGCAAAATCTTTGAATTTATAAAAATACCATTCCCCTCTGATAGTGAAAACATCGATTCACCAACACATACCGTCATGTTTCCGGATTCAACATATACAAATTCCCATTCTGTATGCCAATGCCAGTCAATGCAATGAAAATCAAATTGTGATAACTTTTCAAAATAGCATTTAAACGGATAACTGTCCGTCCCATGTTTTGCTGATTCCATTAAATTCTCATCTGTTACAATTTTATTTTGTGCCATATCTTTCCTCACAACAACCTTTTTATTGGATTTACGATATAATACAATATTTATGCAATATAAGTCAATGTTTTTTCTTGTTATCTAATATATAATACGGTATAAAAAGAACAAAGGAGTTTTCTGTTATGCCAGATTATCAAAAAACAAAAGTGGCATGTTATCTGGGATTCGTCACTCAGGCGATATCCGCAAATTTCGCACCACTATTATTTTTAAAATTTCACAATGATTATGATATTTCATTGGGTAACATTGCTTTAATATCTACATTCTTTTTCTTCACACAGCTTTTAGTCGACTTATTTTGTGCGAAGTTTGTAGATCGAATCGGTTATCGTGTATGTATCGTAACTTCTGAAATATGCGCTGCTGCCGGATTAGTTGGACTTGCATTTCTTCCTGATCTGTTACCGAATCCTTTTACCGGAATTATTATAAGTGTAATTATCTATGCTGTGGGGAGTGGATTGATCGAAGTTCTCTGCAGTCCTATCATCGAAGCATGCCCGTTTAAAAATAAAGAAGCAACTATGAGCCTACTTCACTCCTTTTACTGTTGGGGTGCGGCAGCCACCATACTGATTTCGAGCTTATTTTTCTTCCTGTTCGGGATGAATAGTTGGAAATGGCTGGCAGTCATGTGGGCACTTATTCCGGCGATTAATATATATAATTTCGCAACTTGTCCGATAGAACATTTAGTAAGTGGCGGAAATGGAATGGGCGTCAGACAGTTATTCCGAACTCCTGTTGTCTGGCTGGCAATCTGCCTGATGATTTGTTCAGGAGCATCTGAATTGGCTATGGCACAATGGGCATCAGCCTATGCCGAAGCTGCACTGGGACTTTCTAAAACTTTTGGGGATTTGATTGGACCTTGCATGTTTGCAATTACAATGGGAATAAGTCGCCTGATTTTTGGAAAATATGGTGAAAAAATGGATTTGATGAAGTTTATGACAGGTTCCGGAATCCTCTGTGTGATCTGTTATCTTTTAACCACCTTATCATCGAATCCGGTAATCGGGTTAACCGGTTGTATTGTATGTGGTTTTTCGGTTGGAATCATGTGGCCTGGAACGATCAGTATTACATCTAAAAAAATGCCGGCCGGTGGAACCGCAATGTTTGCATTGCTCGCCATGGCCGGCGATTTGGGAGGCAGCATTGGACCTGGTATTGTAGGTTATGTTACCCAGAATTCTGATAATAATATCCGTGTTGGAATGGGGATAGGTCTTATCTTTCCACTTGTTCTCTTAATCATGTTATTTATTCTTTGCAAGGGGAAGAAGACGCAGGAATCGCTTCATACAGTTTAATTTCAGTTGAAGTTGAATTTCTTATCCTAACCTCAATCGATTCTTTCTCTACATAATTTATACTCTCTAGATGGAACGCATCACCTTGCACTCGTATGGTCTCAACGTTCCATCTACTTTTCCATCAGAGTAAATGGTTCCATTTGCAATAACCGGCAGTTTTTTTCTTAACTGAATCAATTTTTTATAGAAATTCAGGATAGTATCTAGCCTCTTTCTGTATTTTCTTTCACGCTTCGCGCTCTTCATCAGACTTGAAGTTATCTTACTTCGCTTTGAACTCTATCCACTCGTTATCTATAAGGACAACTACCCTGTCATCCTCAATAACTGCATAAGGTGTTCCTAAATCTCTGTTGAAATTGGCTTCGCCATCTTTTTGAGGTATGCCGTTTTCTGCATAAGAAGTAGTATATTGAATAACACTCTCGTCCACTTCAACAGGAACAGCATGATCAGTGGAATAGTAGTTAGTACCATTTACCATTATAGTTGCAGGGTAGTCACCACTATCTGATTTTCCACACCTTGCCAAAGTAAGAATACAAACTAATGTCAAAACTGATGCAATTAACTTTTTCATACAATCACCTCGCTATTCACTTTTACTATTTCCGTAATAATATTGCCAATAAAACAATTAGAACTAATATAATTATCAAAAAAATAAACCTTATTTGACCGTGAAATCCTAATCCGATCCACTGCAATACTATTATTAACGCAAAAACTAATAACGCCCAGTAATTTCTTTTCATGCAAATCCCTCCCTTAATGTCGTAACGGCTTGCCTTGGAAATCAAAAACGCATTGTTCTTGTCTAAAAATTCCAGGAACAGTGATGCGGCAATTCTTTTACAACCATCTGCATATGGATGATCTTTTATCATAAAATACAATAAATTCGCCGCTTTCTCTTCCAAGGATGGATACGCATCCTGTCCAAATACATCTGTTTCAAAAGAATCTTTCATCTGACCAACCATCTGAACACACTCTTCATAAGTAATGCGGTATACTGGAGTACTTCCCTCTGGTTTACTTAATGTCTGGTGGTCATATTGATCCAGAAGAATCAATGCATCTGTGTATTCATTCACAGCTCTGAGCACATCTTTCTCCTCTATATCAAGTGCATCTGCAAGCATCCTTGACTGAATATCAACTGTTTTCTTAAGCGCCTGAAGACGCTTTTCATTGATTGCATAGCCTTGCAAAATAAACTGTTTAAGGACATTATTTGCCCATTTTCTGAAAGCTATACCTCTTTTAGAATTAACTCGATATCCGACAGACAAAATCATATCCAAATTATAAATTTTGGGTTTTCGTCCCCCTGTACTTCTGTCGGAAAAACCGACAGAAGTCTCATCCAGTTCTCCTGAAGCAAGAATATTTGAAATATGTTCGCTTACTGTAGCGTGCTTAACATCAAACAACACTTCCATTTGTTTTTGCGTCAGCCAAACTGTCTCCTGCTCAGGATTGATTTGAACTTCTATATTAACATCACCATCTGTAAATAATACAATTTCATTCTTCATCCTTTAGTTCCCCTCCACTGCTGAAAATTGCATTACAGTATTCCGTAATCACTTCTTCTAACATCTCATGTGAAACTTCCAGTTTGCACATCCAATCATTTTCTTCATTCTATCACAGCATCTTATTATTCCGCCATCAATTTTTCAAACCAGGTACCCTTGACAATAATAAACTGGTCTGCGCCTTTCCACCCATGCTTCACCGGTAAATCTGACCTCATAGTTGCTGTGATTTTTGCTGCATACTTGCTACATATCCACCAATTTTCATCACGTTTCTGGACGTCTCACAGAATCAAAAAAGAAAAACCCCAGAACCGAAGTTCTGAGGTTTGTAATCTCTTTGAATTGTATTTCTCTTGCGAGATAATTATCTCTTTGAGAACTGTGGTGCTCTACGAGCTGCTTTGAGACCTGGTTTCTTACGCTCTTTCATACGTGGGTCACGAGTCAGGTAACCTGCTGACTTGAGAACCGGTCTGTAATCTGCGTCTGCCTCAAGGAGTGCTCTAGCGATTCCGTGACGGATAGCTCCAGCCTGTCCTGTGTATCCACCACCACATACATTAACGATTACATCGAACTTGTCAGCTGTCTCTGTAGCCACGAGCGGCTGGCGAACAACAACTTTCAGAGTTTCAAGTCCAAGATACTCGTCGATATCTCTTTTATTGATTGTGATCTTTCCTGTTCCAGGTACAAGATATACTCTTGCGATAGATTTTTTTCTTCTTCCTGTTCCGTAATATTTTGCGTTAGCCACTGTTATTTCCTCCTTCTACCTAAAATGTAAGAACTTCCGGCTTCTGAGCCTGATTTGCATGCTCTGGTCCAGCGTATACATGAAGCTTCTTGATCATGTCTCTTCCCATAGGTCCTTTCGGAAGCATTCCCTTAACAGCAAGCTCGATCACCTTCTCTGGCTTCTTAGCAAGAAGCTCAGCAAGTGTAGTCTCTCTCATTCCTCCAACATAGTCAGAGTGATTGTAGTAGATCTTCTGCTGTAATTTCTTTCCTGTTACTTTAACTTTCTCTGCGTTAACAACGATTACATAATCTCCTGTATCGATGTGCGGTGTATATTCCGGTTTGTTCTTTCCTCTGAGTACCTTTGCGATCTCAGATGCAAGACGTCCAAGTGTAGCGCCTTCAGCGTCAACCACATACCATTTTCTTTCAATCTTATCAGGGTTAGCCATATAAGTTTTCATGGGTGTTCCTCCTATAAATAATCATTATATACTATTGCTTATTTATTTGAAATCAGCATACTCCGGGGCTTTGGTGCATACTGTTTCTCCTTATGTCATACCTTGCTATTATATGTTGATTTATGTTCTGTGTCAAGTGTTTTTTGACGAAATTGCAATATTTTTTTACACAGAAATGGCTGTCCCTGATCATCCCTGGAACAGCCACCACTCACCTATTCAAAATGTACCGTTACCACCATGATCTCACTGTCCGTGCCCACACGGATATTCGGTCCATAGACACCTACTCCTGAAGTAACAATGCTGTACATATCACCTATCTTTTTAACTCCCCAGTAGTTTTTCCACGCAAATGGCTGAACAATCGTCAGTGGAAAGAATTGTCCTGCATGTGTGTGCCCTGAGAATAAGACATCTACACCTGCTTTGTCATACTCTTTCAATTCATCCGGCTCGTGATTCATTACAAACAATGGCTTTGTCTGATCTAAATCTGCTGTCAGTTCTTCGATGGACTTTCGTTTTGAAGTGCCTCGCCCATTCTTTTCTCCGTCCAACCTTCCAACAAGATAAAACTTCTGATCAATCAGTTCTGATTCATCCTCCAGCACTGTGATTCCGGCTTTTTCCATGAATTCATCCATTCTCGGATCACGGAGTGCTTTCTTAGACGCGCCGATTGAGAATCCTGCAACCAACGTCTCTTTCACATCATGATTTCCGTACACTGCATATGTCCCGTACTTGCTTTGAATCTGATGCAATGTCTCTGACAAATATTTTGGATCATCTAATGCCTCGTATTCATTATCAAAAATATCTCCCTCCAGGACAACCAGATCCGGATCCTGCTTGTTGATCCTATCAACCATTTTCTGCATGTCTTTGCTGCCGACACTATATCCTAAATGCAGATCTGCGATCAATACAACCTTCATTTCCTTCAAATCATCTACCTGCTTATTGATCGTAATATCATGAAATGATGTCTTGATTTTCTTCGCATGCACTGCTCCGTATAGTGTAAACAGGAAACTTCCTCCAAGGATAAAAACTGCCAGTAGGATCACACCTGTTTTTGTTCGGATCAATGGTTCGCCCATCCAGGACCATTTGAAAGCAAGGAGAGAACGCAATAACCAGATCAAATCACAGACCAGGATAAAGAAAATAACATAAATCAGAAATCCGATCCAATAGTTTCCAAATTGAAGAATTTTAAGCTGTATTTCACTCTGCGGAAGAAATTTCCCAAGGAATATGGAAGATGCAAGTAAAAGAAGTAAGAAGGCAATTCCTATACTTACTATTTTCCAATGCGGAATCTCCATCCACTTTCTCCAGCGAAACCATCCCGTAAAAACATAGGAACACAGTACAATATAAAATAACATAAACCATTTAAACATTCCGTTGCCTTGCGTCCTTCCGCTTATTTTCTTACTAAATCTACTTCTGCTTTCATTCATTTCTCTACAAAATGTTCTATCTCAGCACGAAATTTCTCTTTCTCCTCATCGTCACTCAGGCTTTCGATCAGTTCTGCTACAACTGCCGGGATCTCCGGTCTGAATTTCATATACCAGTCAAGCGTCTCGCGGATGTATTTCTTGCGAAACTTCTCATTTGCACAGAATGCACTCTGCAGATTATGAAGACGATCTGCCCCTTTCACTGCATATGCCATAGAATTTGTCTTAATCCCTGCAATATAGGTCTCCATACAATATTCTTTTTCCTTCGTCACCAGCTTCACTGCTTTTAAGACATCTTCTCCCCCGATTTCTACAATCTCCTGTTCTGAAGCATCTGTATCCTCTAAAAGATCATGAAATACTGCCGCAACCCGATATTCAACCTGCTTACCATCCTGTCGAAGAATCTCTGCAACTGCAATCGGATGTACAATAAAAGGAGCTCCACCTATCCGAAACTGTCCTTCATGCTTCTTCTTCGCATACTCCAGTGCTTTCTGGTATATCTCTTCTCCCATGATATCCTCCTTTGAATCTTCCATATTTCTGTATCATCCGTCCAGTATCTTCCTGTTATTTCGATAATTTTAGTATACGTTGTATTTCTCGTAAATGCAATTCTATCTCTTTAAACTTTTTCACCAAATCGCTCAACTTATGTTATAATTAGAAATAGGTTTTAAGAGATTTTTATATCTCTGACTCTTTATCGAAATCCGATAAAAATCCGAATCAAGAAAGTGGGTAACAACTATGTGGGCTTACAATGAAACTTTTTATCAAATCTACCCGATCGGATTCTGCGGTGCTCCGGTACATAATGACGGAGTAACAGAACACCGGATTCTTAAAATTGGTGAATGGGCAGAATATCTTGGTGATCTTGGAATCGGTTCAATCATCTTGAATCCGATTTTCGAATCAGACAACCATGGGTATGACACAAGAGATTTCCGCAAGATCGACTGTCGTCTTGGAACGAACGAAGACTTTAAAGAAGTCTGTGAAAAGCTGCATGATAACAATGTAAAGATCATGCTGGACGGAGTATTCAATCATGTTGGACGTGGCTTCTGGGCATTCAAGGATGTGCAGGAGAAGAAATGGGACTCTCCGTATAAAGACTGGTTCCATATCAGCTTCGACGGAAACAGTGCGTATAACGATGGTTTCTGGTATGAAGGATGGGAAGGTCATTTTGAACTTGTTAAATTAAATCTGCAGAATCCTGCAGTTGTCGACTATCTGCTTGACTGTGTCAAGATGTGGATTGAAGAGTTCGGCATAGACGGACTGCGTCTGGATGTAGCTTATTGCCTGGATCATAATTTCATGCGCCGTCTGCGCAGCTTCTGCGAGGAACTGAAACCGGGATTTGCACTGATCGGTGAGGTTCTCTTCGGCGACTACAATCTAATTGTAAACGACGAGATGCTTCACAGCTGTACAAACTATGAATGCTACAAAGGAATTTTTTCAAGCTTCAACTGCATGAACATGTTCGAGATCGCACATTCCCTGAACCGTCAGTTCGGACCGGAACAATGGTGTATTTATCGTGGAAAGCATTTGATGACATTCGTAGATAATCATGATGTCACACGTATCGCAAGTATCCTGACGAACAAGAATCATCTTCCGCTTGCTTACGGTCTTCTCTTTGGTATGCCGGGTATTCCGTGTATCTATTATGGAAGTGAATGGGGCGAGGAAGGTGTGAAAGCACCGGATAATGACTATGCACTTCGTCCATGCTTCGAAGAGCCGAAGCCGAATGAACTGACTGATTTCATCAAAGAATTGATTGAAGTTCGCAGAAACAGTGATGCTCTTTGCAATGGTTCTTACCGAAATGTTGTCATTACAAATCATCAGCTGATCTTTGAACGCCGCACTGATAATGAACGTGTTCTCGTTGCGATCAATGCCGGTGATTCAGAATTTACTGCCGGAAATGGTGAACTGCAGGGCACTTTCACAGAACTGCTTGTAAATACAGACGAAGCAGAAGCAGAAACTGTAACTTTAAACGGACAGCTGACAATGCCGGCTTACAGTGTACAGTTCCTGAAAGCTGTATAAGATTTTACTGATTAAGTCATTAGAAAAAGGATGAATGGTAATGTATCTCACATTTACCATTCATCCTTTTCTTTTTATAACTTCTTCACAAAAAGTGTACGCATCGCATTGAGTATTGCAAGTACCATAACTCCCACATCTGCAAAGATTGCGAGCCACATATTTGCAATTCCAAGTGCTCCGAGAATCAGGCACACGCCCTTTACTGCGAGAGCAAATACAATATTCTGATATACGATTCCGAGACATTTCTTAGAAATTCGGATTGCCTTAACAATCTTCAACGGATCATCATCCATCAGGACAACATCTGCTGCCTCAATTGCCGCATCGGATCCCATTGCCCCCATCGCAATACCGATATCCGCTCTTCCAAGAACCGGTGCATCGTTGATACCGTCTCCGACAAATGCCAGGTTTGCCTTCGCCGGCTTCTCAGCCAGAAGTCTTTCTACCTGCTCCACCTTATCTCCAGGAAGCAGTTCGCTGTGAACCTCATCAATACCAAGATCTGCTGCCACCTGGTCTGCCACCTGTTTCGCATCTCCCGTCAACATGATTGTCTTCTGAATTCCTGCCTGTTTCAGTTTCGCGATTGCTTCTTTAGAAGTCGGTTTCTCAACATCTGAAATCACAATGTGTCCTGCATATTCGCCATCAATTGCCATATGTATGATTGTTCCTACCTTATGGCATGTCTTATATGGAATACCAAGACGATCCATCAGCTTTGTATTTCCTGCTGCAACGCTTTTTCCATCTACCTTCGCTGTAATTCCATTTCCACTAATCTCTTCAATCTCGCTAACGCGCGAACGATCCAGTTCTTTTCCGTAAGCCCTCTGAATACTCTTGCTGATTGGATGAGATGACGCACTCTCTGCAAGTGCCGCATACTCTAAGAGCTGCTTTTCTTCCATCTGATTATGATGTACTCCGACCACTTCAAAAATTCCCTGTGTCAAAGTTCCTGTCTTATCAAAAACAACATATTTTGTCTTGGACAGTGCCTCGAGATAATTGGATCCTTTCACCAGAATTCCCTCATGGCTTGCCCCGCCGATTCCTGCGAAAAAGCTAAGTGGGATGCTGATAACCAGCGCGCACGGACAGCTGATTACAAGAAATGTCAGTGCTCTGTAGATCCAGTCATTCCACTGCGGTGCAGCTCCCATTGCAAACATTCTCACAAGTGGTGGAAGCACTGCAAGTGCAAGTGCGCCATAGCATACCGCCGGTGTATAATATTTTGCAAATTTAGAAATAAAGTTCTCTGATCTTGATTTTCTGGATGTGGATTCTTCTACCAGTTCCAGTACCTTGGATACCGTTGATTCTCCGAACTCTTTTGTTGTA
>ERZ650307.1692-NODE-1692-length-12325-cov-8.859902_pt1 | contig 12325 bp, 14 predicted proteins | sample MGYA00376243_ERZ650307 | MGnify/ENA primary metagenome ERZ650307 (study PRJEB26733, sample SAMN07839242) | wastewater metagenome | biome: urban; feature: artificial channel; material: waste water | place: USA: North Carolina | collected 2016-03-31 ... | reverse complement strand
CCACGCTTTTGCGCTCAAAATCTTACTCGCGGATGAATTGTGAACAGACCCTAGCGGCAAGGCCGTCTGAAATAAAATAACAAAGAAGCAGGCAGTATAAAAGCTTGCCCCGCCTGCTGCCAGCTTTTCGGCAAGAAAATCTGATTTGGCACAAGATGGCGCAACAAGATGCAGGCCGTTTGAACATTCAGACGGCCTTGATGCATGGAAAACCAAGCTTTCAGTTGCCATCTTGTTTTTGAACAAGCATCGGATTCAAGAGTTTGATCTGCATTTAAAGAAAGGCCGAGGCCTTTGAAAAATACCTTTTCCGTCGCTCCTGCGTAGGCAGGAGCCCGGCCTGAAGCGCAGTTTCAGTTGTCGCTCAGGTAGCCACCATCAATACGGAATAATCAAGTATTTGATTTAATATATAGTGAAATACTTAAAAAAGTGCCACAACGGATAGGTTGGGTTGCAAACCCAACAAAACCTGCAAACCATAAGAAACGTTGGGTTTGCAACCCAACCTACGCCGCTGTGACTTGCTATAGATCCAGATCCGGCAATTAAAACTTGAAGATTTTAAAAATACAACCTATTGAAAATAATAGAATTTAATAAATAAAAGTTTCAATGTTTAATTGCCGTTTCTATAGGTTGTATAAGTTTTTCATTCATTCCACTATAGAATTTATTATTTGTGAAATATGTGAGGCAAACAAAGCGCTGCTTTGCACTGCGCACCCGCCTGCGCGGGTGCGACAGATATTGGGTTTTACAAAAATTTCAGGCCGTCTGAAAACTTTTTCAGACGGCCTTTCTTGATTTAAATGATGGCAAACCCGCGCTCAAGCGCCGGCCACGGTCATTTCTTCCACCAGCACCGAGCCCACTTTGTGCGCCGAGCGTTTGAGCGCATCATCGGCCACGCCGGCGATATGGCGATACATATCCTGCAAGCGGCCGGCGATGGTGATTTCTTGCACCGGATAAGCGATCACGCCGTTTTCCACCCAAAAGCCGGCCGCGCCGCGCGAATAATCGCCGGTGAGCATGTTTACGCCTTGCCCCATCAATTCTGTAACCAAAAGGCCGCTGCCCATTTGCCGCAGCAAATCGGCCCGGGTGGCGCAGGTGTGGTTGAGGTGCAGGTTGTGGGCGCCGCCGGCGTTGGCGGTGGTGCGCATGCCGAGCTTGCGGGCGCTGTAGCTGCTGAGAAAATAGCCTTGCACGCGGCCGCCTTCAATCACAAAGCGCGGTGCGGTGGCCACGCCTTCGGCATCGAAATAAGTGCTGCCCAGCGCGCGCGCGATATGCGGCTCTTCGCGCAAATGTAGAAATTCGGGCAGAATCTGCGTGCCGAGGCTGTCGGTTAGAAAGCTGCTTTGCCGATAGAGTGCGCCGCCGGAGAGGCCGCCGACCAAATGGCCGATCAGGCCGCCGGCCACGGTGGCGTCAAACAGCACCGGATAATTGCCGGTGGGCAGGCTTCTGCCGCCCAAGCGGCGCACGGTGCGCTCGGCGGCGGTGCGGCCGATGGCTTCGGGCGTGTCTAAATCGGTGTGGCTGCGGGCAAGGTCATACCAATAATCGCGCTGCATGCCGCCATCATCTGCGGCCACCACGCTGCACGACATGCTGTGGCGCGAGCCTTGCGCGTGGTGCAAAAAGCCGTGGCTGTTGCCATACACATATTGGTAATGGCCGGCATGCACGCCGGCGCCTTCTGAATTTTCAATGCGCGCATCGGCGTCAAGCGCGGCTTGCTCGCATTGTTGCGCCAAGGCGATGGCCGCTTCGGTGGAAAGCGGCCATTCGTGATAGGTGTCCAAATCGCCGAATTCGGTGGCCATCAGCTCGGCATCGGCTAAGCCTGCGCAATCGTCGGCGGCGGTGTAGCGGGCGATATCCAGCGCGGCGCGCACGGTGTCGGCCAAGGCTTGCTGAGAAAAATCGGCGGTGCTGGCGCGGCCTTTGCGCTGCCCCACATACACGGTGATGTCGAGCGATTTGTCTTGCTGGTATTCGATTTGCTCGATTTCGCCCAGCCGCACCTGCACATCTTGCCCCACTGATTCGCTCAAATCGGCTTCGGCGGCGGTGGCGCCGCCTTGTTCGGCCAGCCGGAGCGCTTGTTTGCAAAGTGCGGCCAGCTCGTTTTTCTGATGATTAAACATGAATATTCCCAGCGTGTGATTGCGCTTATTTTAACTGCTTTCCTGCGGCGGCGGCAAAAATGTGGCTATCGGCGTTATAATCTTTGCCCAATTATTTTTTCGACGGAGCTTTGCCATGACCACCATGAAAGCCATGCTGATTGAGCGCTACGGTAAACAACAGCCCTTGCGCTTGGCCGATGTGCCCGTGCCCGCAATCGGCGAACACGAAATTTTGGCCGAAATCCACGCCGCCAGCGTGAATCCGGTGGATTTCAAAATCCGCGACGGCAAGCTCAAATTGCTGCTGCATTTCGATATGCCGCTGATTTTGGGCAACGATTTTGCCGGCGTGGTGCGCGCCGTGGGCAGCAAAGTGCAGCGCTTCAAAGTGGGCGACGCGGTTTACGGGCGGCCGCGCAAAAGCAATATCGGCACCTTTGCCCAATTTATCGCGGCGCATGAAGACGACATCGCCCCCAAGCCTGCCAACCTTTCATTTGAAGAAGCCGCATCGGTGCCGCTGGTGGGGCTCACCGCTTATCAGGCTTTGCACGATTTGATGCATTTGCAGGCGGGGCAGAAAATTCTGATTCAGGCCGGCGCCGGCGGCGTGGGCACGTTTGCCATTCAGCTGGCCAAAAGCATGGGCGCTTATGTGGCCACCACTGCCGGCGAAGCGGGTGCGCCGTTGGTGCAGTCGCTGGGTGCAGACCGCATCATCAATTACCATCTCGAAAATTTCGCCCAAGTGCTGCATGATTATGATGCCGTGCTCGACACCTTGGGCGGAGAAGCGCTGTTGCAATCTTTTCAAGTGCTGAAGCCCGGCGGCATGGTGGTGTCGGTGTCGGGCATACCCGATGGCCGTTTTGCCCGCGAAAACGGGCTGGGTATGTTCAAAACCCTGCTGCTGAGCCTGGCTTCGGCCAAAATCACCCGCCGGGCGCACCAAAGCGGGGCGGCTTACCGCTTTTTGTTTATGCACCCCAGCGGCGAGCAATTGCGCCGCATCACAACCTTGATTGAAACGGGCAAAATCGTGCCGGTTCTCGATCGCGTGTTTCCCTTTGCCCAAGCCCAACAAGCGCTCGATTATGCCCAGAGCGGGCGCGCCAAGGGCAAGATTGTGGTGAAAATCAAATAAATGCCCGCAAACAAAGCTTGAGGCCGTCTGAAAAAGCTTTCAGACGGCCTCAAAAATATCAGGCTTGCTGTGTTAAAATAAGCGCCATCACTCCAACGGAATATCAATATGAGCGAACAAAATCCGCAAGAATGGGTGAGCAAAACCCGCATGAAAAAGCAGATGAACGATTTGCAGGATTTGGGCGTGCAGCTCACCCGCCTATCGGCCGACACGCTGAAAAAAATCGGCCTGCCCGAAGATTTGCTCGAAGCGCTGCTGGCGCACAAAAAAATCACCGCCAATGGCGCGCTCAAGCGCCAAACTCAATACATCGGCCGCCTGATGCGCGACATCGACCCCGCCCCGATCGAAGCCTATCTGGCCAAGCTGCGCGGCGACAACACCGCCCACAACGCCTTGATGCAGCGCATCGAGCAGGCGCGCGAGCGCTTGATTGAGCATGATGACGCGCTCACTGCCTTTATCGCCGAATATCCGCAAGCCGACGCCGGCGCTTTGCGCACCTTAATCCGCAACACCCGCAAAGAGCGCGAGCTGGGCAAGCCGCCGAAAAATTTCCGCGCGCTGTTTCAAGCGCTGCGCGAGATTATGGACTACACCCCCAATGAGCTGCCCACGCCTTTTGTGGCCGATAATGCTTTTGACACCGATGAAGATTGATGTTTAGTTTAAAAAAAACAAGCCTTTATCATTTCATTCATCATCAAAAGGCCGTCTGAAAAAGTTTCAGACGGCCTTTTGATGATTTTCTTTATTGCGCTGATTGATCCGAGCCGGGCTTCTACCCATTCAAAAAAGTAAGCTAACAAGGCGAGACAACGAAGTTAGGTTACTTTTTTGGATTGGTATTATTCCACGCGCTCGCCGTGCACATTCAAATCAAGCCCTTCGCGTTCCACATCTTTTTCCACACGCAAGCCGCCGCAAATGGCCGACACCGCTTTCAAAATCACAAAAGTGGCCACACCGCTATACACCACGGTGGTAAGCGCATCTTTCACCTGGGTAAACAATTGCGCGCCCACGGTGGCATCGCCGCCGAAAATCTGGTTGCTGAAAAAAATGCCGGTGAGAATCGCGCCGATGAGGCCGCCGAAGCCGTGAATGCCGAACGCATCGAGCGAATCATCGTAGCCCAGTTTGCGCTTCAGAATCACCGAAGCCCAGAATGCGCCCGCAGCCGTGAGCACGCCGATGGCCAGCGCACCTTGCGGGCCCACAAAGCCGGCTGCCGGGGTGATGCCCACCAAGCCCGCCACCGCGCCTGAAGCTAAGCCCAAGGCGGAAGGGCGGTGGCCGGAAATTTTTTCGCACGCCAGCCAAGTGAGTGCGGCAGCGGCGGCAGCGATTTGAGTAACTGCCATGGCCATGCCGGCAGAAGCATCGGCCGCCACCGCAGAGCCTGCGTTAAAGCCGAACCAGCCCACCCACAGCATGGCCGCGCCCATCAAGGTGAGCGCCATATTGTGCGGCGGCATGGCTTCTTTGCCGTAGCCGATGCGTTTGCCCAGCACAATGGCCGCCACCAGCCCGGCCACACCGGCGTTGATGTGCACCACGGTGCCGCCGGCATAATCGAGCACGCCGCCTTCACCCATAAAGCCGCCGCCCCACACCCAATGCGCGGTGGGCACATACACCAACAACACCCACAAGCCCGAAAAAAGCATCATGGCCGAATATTTCATGCGCTCGGCAAAGGCGCCGGTGATGATGGCGGTGGAAATAATGGCAAATGTCATTTGGAAAAACATAAACACCGTTTCGGGAATGCTGCCCGCATTAGGCGACACCGTGCCGATTTCTTTGTGCAAATCCAGCCCCATGCCGCTTAAAAACACACGGTCGAGGCCGCCGATAAAGGCATTGCCGGGTGTGAAGGCGAGCGAATAGCCGATTGCCATCCACAACACGCTCACCAAGGCGGCGGCAGAAAAGCTGTGCATCATAGTGGAGAGCAGGTTTTTCTTGCGCACCATGCCGCCGTAAAAGAGCGCGAGGCCCGGCAGCGTCATAAACAAAACCAGCGCGGCAGAGGTCATCACCCAGGCCGTATCGCCCGAGTTGATTGCGCTCAAAGGTTTCCACCAATCATCGGTGCCGGCGGCCATAGCGGCGGCCGGCATAATCAGAAATGCGGCGCTGAACAGGCGTTGGATATTTTTCATCGCGGTTTTCCTTTTCTTGTATTTTTGAAATTAAGTTACACGGCAACATCGCCGGTTTCGCCGGTGCGGATGCGGATAACCTGGTCAACCGGACTGATGAAAATTTTACCGTCGCCCACTTTTCCGGTGCGCGCTGTTTCGATAATCACCTCAATCACGCGCTCGATCTGATCATCGGAGAGCACGATGTCAATCTGGATTTTCGGCAAAAAATCGACGGCATATTCAGCGCCACGATACACTTCGGTGTGGCCTTTTTGGCGGCCGAAGCCTTTTACCTCGGTAACGGTCATCCCTTGAATACCTATGTCGCTCAAAGCTTCGCGAACATCATCGAGCTTAAACGGCTTAATCATGGCGGTTACTTTTTTCATGATGCTTCCTTTTTGGAATGTCAACAATCGATTAAAAAATGCACAGGCTCAACCTTACTGATAAAGCCACCGGTTCGCAATAGGATTGTTGACAATTTGGTGGGGTAAAAATTAAATTAGCAGCAATCTGCGTTAAATTCCGCCGGGCTTGTCTGTAAATTTATTTCCCATACTTGATGCAAGCCAATTTATTCTTAAAAATAATAAAATGTTGATATTTTATTGAGAGAATTGGTTTTCAGACGGCCTGATTGGCGCGAAAATAGCGGCATGGCCACTTGAAAATAGCCGGCGATGAATGTGGGTAAATTTTTAAAATGAAATAAAGCAACAGCCAAAAGCCGCAGGCTGCACAATATTTTGGAGCAGGCGCGGCATCGGGTATAATTCGGCTGATTCAAGCGGCCGTTGCCTGAGAAGTGCCGGCAAAGCGCATATGGCGTGCCGCATGGCGCATGCAGTGCAGCCACAGGCGGCTCTGATGCGATTGCGCAGCCCTGTGTTTTGATATTTTTGATATGATATATAGAACTGTTTGCGCACCATCGCCCGGGCGCTCCGTCGTTCAACCTTACCTTTAGAGAAGCGCTCATGTTAGTTTGCAACCCTTATGAAATCGTGATTCACGGCACCACCAGCAAGGGCAAAACCTTCCGCCCCAGCGATTGGGCCGAGCGTTTGTGCGGCATTTTGTCTTCATTCGACAAAGGCAATCGGCTGGCCTACCACCAATGGGTGCGGCCCATGCTGGTGGATAAGGTGCGCTGTGTGGCGGTGGATAAAAAGCTCGAAGAAATCAACCCGGCCATGTTCCGCTTTTTGATGGATTTCGCTGCCGACAATGATTTGCGCGTAATGGATTGCAAAGCGCTATTGGATGAGCGCAGCGAGCAGGCTGAGGCGGCGGCCGAGTCGAAAGTGTCGCTGGCGCAGGCGATTGAAGAGAAGCAGAGCGCCGAAGAGCAGGCCGCGCGCCAAGAGGCCGGCGTGCCCGCCGGCAGCGTGCTGCGTGAGATTGAAGCCGGTGAAACGGCCGTGGCGTTTGGCGCATTGAGCGTGCTGCGCCCCATGCTCACCGATGTCAACCGCTTTGTCGAGCAAGTGAATAATCTGCAACGCAGCCAAGGCTACCGTTTGCTGGGCATTTTCGAAGAAGGCAAAACCAATGCCGTGGCTGTGTGCGGTTTCCGTGAAGAAATCAATTTGGTGAGCGGCCGCCATATCCATATCGATGATGTGGTCACCATTCCGCAAAGCCGCGGCAAAGGTTATGCCGCGCGCCTGTTGGCAGAAGTGCGCCGCATCGCCGAGGCGGCAGGCATTCAGCAGATTCACATCGATTCCAATGTGGGCAGCGATCGCACCCAGGCGCACCGGCTTTATTTTGAAAACGGCTATGAAATCAGTGCGCACCATTTTGTGCACAAGCTCGATTGATTTGAGTAATGGTTTGGAACACAGAAACAGGCCGTCTGAAAACTTTTCAGACGGCCTGTTTCAATCGGGCAGGATGATTTAATCGCGCTTGTGTTCGATATAGTCGGGCTGTTTCGGCGCCGGCTTTTCCTCCGGCTCCACCGTAAATTCGCCCTCGATAATGTCGCCCTCATCGTTGCGGCGCGGCTGGCGGAAAGTGCCTTGCGCGGTAAACGCGCCGCCGGTTTCGGCAATCGGCCGGCCTTTAATGGGCAAAAGCAGAATCAGCGCAATCAGCAGTGACACAAAGCCCGGACTCATCAGCAGCAAGGCGGCCACGGTGTAGCGTATCGGCCATAAAAGCTGATACATCGACACCTCGCCGCCGCTGCGCATGGCGGCGCCGGCGAGCAAAATGCCCGACAAGCCGGTGTTGCGCAGCATCATCACGCCGGCAATAAAGCTGACAATCATCAAAAGCAGCGTGATGCCGCCGCCCAGCCAGTCGGCCACCCACACGATAGACATGATTTCGAGAAAAATCAGCACCAAAAAGCCGATACCGAAAAAGCGCATAATGGTTAATCCTTTTATTTTTTTTGAATTTCGAGTCGTAAACATAATGCCCGCCGCGCCTGCTTTCAAGCGCGGCGGGTGTGAAAACGGGTAAATTGCCCGCGCATCGTGCGCGCGCCGCCGCGCCGGGTGTGGCGTAAAAAAAGGTAAAGCTGCTGCAATCGGCGGCGTTTGGCTGTCGGACACGGGTCAGGATTTGTTATTCTTATCTTCATGAACATGAAATATTCCGTTTTTTCTTTGAAAGCCGTTGTGCTGGCCGCCGCCGTGGGCATATTGAGCGCCTGCGCCGGCAGTGCATCCACAGGCCCCGTGCCCGAAGGCTACTACCGCGTGCAGCCGGGCGACAATCTCTACCGCATCGGCCTGCGCTTCGGCCAAAGTGTGAACACGCTGGCGCGCTGGAACAATCTGCGCGACACCTCGCAAATCGAAGTGGGACAGGTATTGCGTGTGCGCAGCGGCAGCAGTAGCAGCAGCGCCAGCCGCAGCACGAGCAGCAGCGGCAGCCGTACAGCCACCACCGTGGCGCCGGTGAATCGTTTGAATATGCAATGGCCGGTGGCAGAGGGCAGCCGCAATATTATCGCCAACTACAACGGCACCACCAATAAAGGCATCGACATCGGCGGCACGCGCGGCGAGCCGGTGAAGGCGGCGGCCGCGGGCAAAGTGCTTTATGTGGGCGAGGGCGTGCGCGGCTATGGCAAGCTGATTTTAATCAACCACAACAGCAGCACGCTCACCGCTTATGCACACAACGATGCGCTGCATGTGCAAAAAGACCAAACCGTGCGCGCCGGCCAAACCATCGCCACCATGGGCAGCAGCGACAGCGATCGCGTAAAGCTGCATTTCGAAGTGCGCATCAACGGCAAGGCGGTGAACCCGATGCCGTATCTCAACCGTTGAGTGAAGCCGATTTGCGGTGAAAATCAAAGGCCGTCTGAAACATAAATCGTTCAGACGGCCTCTTTATATGCTTGCGAATTGTGCATCAAACCACAATCGCGCCCAATGAATCTGTGGGTTTGAAAGCCGCCAAAATGCCTTCGATGATGCCGATCACGCCGGGGATAAACGTCCAGCTGAACAGAAAATAAATAATACCCATCCACACGCGGCCGGCGCAGAATTTATGCACACCAAACGAGCCGAATAAAAGCGCCATGGCCACATAAAGCGCCTTGTTGCAGGTGTGCGGATAAGAAGCGGCGTAAGAAACAACCGATTGCATGGATTTTCCTTTTGCATGGATTAAAGTAACGGCGCTTAAATGGCGCGAAATGGCGAAAATTAAAGCGAAAGCCTTGGTAAAAATAGGCAAACCGTTTCAGACGGCCTGCTTGATGTTGGGATATGGCCGTCTGAAAACGTCGGCGCCGGGGTCTATTCACCATTTATCTTGCGGCAATCCTTTGGCTCAAAAGTGCACCTGCTGCATTGAAAGTGCGTGCAAAGTGGCCGCGCTTTCCGCCTTGCAAACGCACTTTTGCGTTCAAAATCTGACGCGCAGATGAAAAGTGGGCAGATTCTAAAAGCGGCGCCAACCGTGCTCGCACACAAAGCCATCGAGCCGCATATCGTGTGCTTCGCGCGGCAGCCTGCCGTTGTGGCGCTGGCAGGCAAAACCCACGCCGATTTTGTGCGGCTGCAAGCGGTGGCGGGTGGCAGCGAGCGAGGCATCATAATAGCCGCCGCCCTGGCCGAGCCGGTAGCCTTCGCTGTCGATGCCCACTAAGGGCAGCAGCAGCGTGTTGAGGCGGTGGGCGCGGATTTTTTCACCGTGAAATTGCGGTATTTTCAGACGGCCATGCGCACGTTCGGCCTGCGCGGCATCGGCGCAGTAAGGCGTAAACCATAATCTGAGCCTGCCCGGTTCGATATAAGGCAGATAAACGCGCGCGCCGCGTTGCAAGGCCGTTTGAATAAAATCATCGAGCCGCAATTCGCTGCCGATGGACCAATACACGCCGATGCGCGCGCCGCGTTTGATGTGGCGGAACAAATGGCGCTGGATGCGGCGCGTGGCGCGTCGGCGCTCATCGCGGCCGAGCTGTTGGCGTGCGCGGCGCAAGGTGCGGCGCAGGGCGAATTTGTCGGCAGGAATATCCATAAGGCAGGAAGGCAGCAGTGGCGGCAAAGCGTTTGCCGTGTGGTGGCTCGGGCTTCAAGTTTAGCCTGCTGCTTCGGGTAAGTCTATGCCGTGTGCGCCTTGCCCGAAGGGCGGGGGCGGCGGATAATGTCGGCAGGCCGTCTGAAATCAAACCTTCATCAAAATAAGGGAAACTATGTGGCACATTATCGCCATCGGCTATTTATTCGTTACCGTGATGTTTGCCGCCGCGCAGCCCAGCGTGGCAAGGGCGCTGATTTATCTGGTGTTTTGGTCGGTGCTGCCCAGCCTGTTTGTGTTTTGGGTGGTGAAAACACGGCGGCGCAACCGGCGGCTGCGGGCGCAGGAAAAGCAAGCAAAAGATGCAGAATAAAGCTTTTCACGCGGCTGGATATCTTATATAATGCCGCAGCTTTCATTTTTTGAAAGCCTTTTTATTTATCGAAACGCTCGCACTTGGCGCCAAAGGGTGCTTATGAATCAATAAGTTCTATGCGCCTGAGTGTCTGCTTTAACCCTTTAAGGAAACAAAATGTCACAAGTTACCATGCGTCAAATGCTGGAAGCCGGCGTACACTTCGGCCACCAAACCCGCTACTGGAACCCGAAAATGGAGCAATACATTTTCGGCGCGCGCAACAAAATCCATATCGTCAACCTGGAAAAAACCTTGCCGCTGTTTCAAGAAGCGCAAGACGTGGTTCGCCGCTTGGTTGCCAATAAAGGCACCGTATTGTTTGTAGGCACCAAACGCCAAGCCCGCGAAATCATCCGCGAAGAAGCCAGCCGCGCCGGTATGCCTTTTGTTGACCACCGCTGGTTGGGCGGCATGCTCACCAACTACAAAACCGTCAAGCAATCCATCAAGCGCTTGGAAGAGAAATCTGCCATTTTGGAAAACGCTGACGAGAGCGGCTTCAACAAAAAAGAAATCCTCGACATGCAGCGCGATGTGGAAAAACTGGAGCGCTCGTTGGGCGGCATTAAAGAAATGAAAGGCCTGCCGGACGCGATTTTCGTAATCGACACCGGTTACCAAAAAGGCACTTTGGTTGAAGCCGAAAAACTGGGCATCCCCGTGATTGCCGTGGTGGATACCAACAACAGCCCCGACGGCGTGAAATACGTGATTCCGGGCAACGACGATTCAGCCAAAGCCATCCGTCTCTACTGCCGCGGCATTGCCGATGCGGTGTTGGAAGGCAAAAACCAATCGCTGCAAGAAACCGTTCAAGCCGCCCAAGCTGCTGAACAAACTGCCGAATAAGGCATTCAAGGGGCAGAAGCCCCTTTTTTCAGGCTGTGTTGAAACCCTTTTCAGACGGTCTGTTTCCCTATTTTTCATGCGGCGCACCGCCGCATGCCGACAATATCTTAGGAGTGAAAATGTCTGCAATTACCGCAAAAATGGTGGGCGACCTGCGCGCCGCCACTGGCCTGGGCATGATGGAATGCAAAAAAGCCTTGGTTGAAGCCGATGGCAACATGGAAAAAGCCGAAGAAATCCTGCGCATCAAATCCGGCGCCAAAGCCGGCAAATTGGCCGGCCGCACCGCCGCCGAAGGCGTGTTGGCTTATGCCATCGAAGGCAATGTGGGCGCATTGGTTGAAGTAAACTGCGAAACCGACTTTGTGGCCAAAGATGAAAGCTTCCTGGCTTTTGCCCAAGCCGCAGCGCAAGCCGTGGTGGCCGGCAACCCTGCCGATGTGGCCGCTTTGGGCGACGTGAAAACCGCCGATGGCCAAACCGTTGAAACCGTGCGCAAAGCCGTGATTGCCAAATTGGGCGAAAACATCAGCGTGCGCCGCTTCGAGCGCATCGAAACCGCCAACAACCTGACTGCCTACATCCACGGCGCAGCCGCCGGCGAAGGCGTGTTGGTTGAATTTAAAGGCGCGGAAGACGTGGCCCGCAAAGTGGGCATGCACATCGTGGCCGCCAAGCCGCAATGCGTGTCTGCCGACCAAGTTGACCAAGAGCTGATTGAAAAAGAACGCCACATCTACACCGAGCAAGCCAACGCTTCGGGCAAGCCTGCCGAAATCGTGGCCAAAATGGTAGACGGCCGCATCAACAAATATTTGGCCGAAATCACCCTCAACGGCCAAGCATTTGTGATGAACCCCGATCAAACCGTGGCGCAATTCCTGAAAGAGAATAATGCCGAAGTGGTGCATTTCGTGCGCTATAAAGTGGGCGACGGCATCGAAAAAGCCGTGGTGGATTATGCAGCCGAAGTGGCCGCTGCCGCCAAGGTGTAATACCCCGTGAAAAAAAGCACTCAGATTCAGTTTTGAATCGGGGTGCTTTTTTTTGAGGGCAATTATGATGTAATACCAATTCAAAAAAGTAAGCTAACAAGGCGGCGAGCCGCAGACAGTACAGA
>ERZ650307.1680-NODE-1680-length-12396-cov-9.770440_pt1 | contig 12396 bp, 11 predicted proteins | sample MGYA00376243_ERZ650307 | MGnify/ENA primary metagenome ERZ650307 (study PRJEB26733, sample SAMN07839242) | wastewater metagenome | biome: urban; feature: artificial channel; material: waste water | place: USA: North Carolina | collected 2016-03-31 ... | reverse complement strand
CAGCAAATATCTATCTGCCAGCCCGACCCACCGCATGGCGGGCGGCGCTTATGCGCTGGGGAACACCCACACGTCTTCTGCCGGCAGCGCCAGCCAGTGTTCGCCGGGGGCCAGCGCGCGTTCGCCGTAGGCGCGCAGCCGGGTGTGGCCGGGGTGGAACAGGTATTCCCAGCGGTCGCCGAGGAACATCGAGGTGACCAGCGGCAGGGCGATGTGGTTGTCGCCGGGGCCGTCGGCCACGCGCACGCGCTCCAGGCGAATCATCGCCGTGGCGGCGCGGCCGGGCTGGGCGTCGCCGCGCAGGCTGCCCCAGAACGACCAGCCCTCGCCGCTGATTTTGGCGCGGCCGTCGCGCACTTCGCTGATCTGGCCGCTCAGCCGGTTGTTATTGCCCATGAAATCCGCCACAAACAGGCTGGCCGGGTTGTCGTACATGTCTTGCGGCGAGCCTTGCTGCTCGATGCGGCCGTCTTTCAGCAGCAGGATGCGGTCGGACATGGCCATGGCTTCGGTCTGGTCGTGGGTGACGCACAGCGCCGACAGGCCCAGGGTGACAATCAGCTCGCGCAGCCACGAGCGCGCTTCTTCGCGCAGCTTGGCGTCCAGATTGGACAAGGGTTCGTCCAGCAGGATCACCGGCGGGTTGTACACCAGGGCGCGGGCAATCGCCACGCGCTGCTGCTGGCCGCCGGAGAGCTGGTGCGGAAAGCGCGCGGCCAGGTGGCCCAGGTCCAGGCTGGCCAGCGCCTGATCCACCCGCTGGCGGATGTCGGCGTCGGCCACCTTGCGCAGCTTGAGGCCGTAGGCGACGTTGTCGAACACCGTGCGGTGCGGCCACAGCGCGTAAGACTGAAACACCAGGCCCAGGCCGCGTTTTTCCACTGGCAAATCCAGCCGGGCGGCGCCGTCGAACAGCACGCTGTCGCCAATCACAATCCGACCGCTGGACGGGTGTTCCAGGCCGGCCACCGCGCGCAGCAGGGTGGTTTTGCCGCTGCCGGAGGCGCCCAGCAGCGACACCACTTCGCCGGGTTTGAGTTCAAACGACACGCCCTTGAGGATGGCGTTGTCACCGTATTGCAGGCAGAGCGAATCCACCTTCAGGGTATTGTTTTGCTTAGTCATGGAGTTTCACCCCAAAGCGCAGGGCAATCGCCAGACCGGCGGCCACCAGCGAGATATTGATCACGGACAGCGCGGCGACCAGATCGATCGAGCCGGCGGCCCACAGCGACACCAGCAAGGCGCCAATCACTTCGGTGCCCGGGGTCAGCAGGTACACCCCGGTGGAGTATTCCCGCTCGAAAATCATGAAAATCAGCACCCAGCTGGCCAGCATGCCAAAGCGCACCAGCGGCAGGGTGACGTCACGACGGGTGCGGCTTTCGTCGGCGCCGGTGACGCGGGCGGCTTCTTCCAGCTCGGGGCCTACTTGCAGCAGCGCCGACGAGATCAAACGCATGCCATACGCCAGCCACACCACGGTGTAGGCCAGCCAGATGCTGAACATGCTCTCGCGCAGCCAGCCCAGGCCCGGCACAAACAGAAACACCCACAAGAACGCCAGGCCAGCCAACAGCCCCGGCACCGCGCGCGGCACCAGCACCGAGTAGTCAATCACCTTGCTCAGCCAATCCTGACGGCGGTGGCCGGCCAGACCGATGGCGGTATAGGCCAGCACGGCCAGCGCGCCGCCAATCACGCCGATGGCCACGCTATTGATCAGCGCGCGCACCAGGCCAGGTTGCTCGAACACCTCGGCAAAATGGGCCACGGTCAGCACATCGCTCAGCGTGACGCCCTCGCCCCAGTAGCTGACAAAGGCGCGCAGGATGATGCCAGACAGCGGAATCAGCACCGTCAGCGCCAGCCAGGCCAGCACAATGGCCAGCGCCAGCCACTTCCACACCCCCAGCGGCAACAGCTTTTGCCGGTTGGCCTTGCCCTTGACGGTGACAAAGCGCGAGGCGGCCTTGAGCAGATAGCGTTGCAGCAGCACCAGCGGAAACGTCACCGCGATAATGCACACCGCCACCGCCGCCATCAGGTGATACGAGGGCGTGCCCAGCTTGTTGGTCAGCTTGTAAAGATACGTCGCCAGCACCAGATGGCCTTCCGGGTCGCCCAGCACCAGCGGCAAGCCGAAAATCTCAAAGCCCAGGAAGAACACCAGCACGCCGCTGTACAGCAGCGCCGGCGACACCATGGGCAGGCTGACGTTCAGCGCCACGCGCAAGGGGCTGGCGCCGCTGATGCGCGCGGCTTCTTCCACGTCCGAGCCCAGATTGCGCAGGGCCGAGGACGAATACAAAAACACATGCGGCACATGGGTCAGCCCGGCAATCAGCGCAATGCTGGTCATCGAATAGACATTCCACGGCGCTTCACCCAGCAGCGGGCGCAGCCAGACGGTGAAAAACCCCACCGGCCCCACCGACACCACATAGCCAAAGGCCAGCACCATCGGCGAGATAAACACCGGCACCAGCACCGCCAGCTCGATCCAGCGCTTGCCCGGCAAATCGGTGCGCGCCAGCAAGAAGGCCAGCGCGCCGCCCAGCGGCACCGAAATCACCAGCATGCCAAAGGCGATCATCACCGAGTTGCGAAACGCCTGGTAAAAGTCCGGGTCGTCAAACACAAAGCGGTAGGCGTCCAGCCCCAGCGCCGAGGCCGGCATGAAGAACGGCGCGTTCAGCAGGCTTTGGTAGACAATCAGCGCAATCGGGGTGAAAACCACCAGGGCGGTGAGCGCAATCACCGCCCCCCGAGAGAGGGCGGCCGGCCTCATTTGCGCACCGTGGCTTCACGCCATTGCTTGAGAAAGGCCAGGCGCTTGGCCTGATCCAGATAGGTCAGCAGGCCCGGGCCCACCACCACCGGCTTGATGGCGCTGCCCAGCTGGGCGCGCAGTTTTTCAGAGCTGTGCTCGCCTTCGACATCCTTGCGCACCGAAGCCAGCTCGGCTTTGTCAGCCAACAGGGTCTGGCCGCGCTTGGACAACAGATAATCCATCCACAGCTTGGCGGCGTTGGGGTGGCGGGCGGTTTTGGGGATCAGCGCCAGGCGGGAAATCACCAGGGTGTAATCCTTGGGCGTCACCACGCCGATTTGCGGGTCTTTTTGCGCGCGCGCCAGCGCATACGAGCCCAGAATGTTGTAGCCAATCAGGTTTTCGCCAGTGGAAATCCGCTCCAGCATGGTGCCGGTGCTCGATTGCAGGCGCACGCCGCGCTCGCCCAGCACCTTGGCCATGTCCCACACGCCGGGGTTTTGCTTGGCGTCCTGGCTGAGGAACAAAAACCCGGCGCCGGATTTTTCTACATCGTAGGTGGTGACCTTGCCTTGGTATTTGGCCGGGTTGGTTTTCAGCAGGTTGATGAAGTCGGCGTGGGTTTGCGGCACTTCATTGGCCGCCACCAGCCGCTTGTTGTAGACAATGGTGATCGGCTCGAAGGTGGTGCCGTACAGCTCTTTGCGCCAGCTGGCCCAGTCCGGCAGGTTTTTGACTTCTGGCGATTCGTAAGCCTGGGCGTAGCCGTCATTGGCCAGCTTCACCTGCATGTCCATCGCCGACGACCACAGCAAATCGGCCGAGCCGGCGTTGGCGGCCACTTCGCTGATAAAGCGGTTGTAGAGTTCGGTGGAGTTCACATCGTTGTATTCGATCTTCACCGCCGGGTACAGCGCCTGAAAATCATTGACCAGCGGCTGCACCAGCTTCAGGTCGGTGGTGGCGTAGATCACCAGCTTGCCTTCTTTGCCGGCGGCGTCGATGGTGGCTTGATAGCTGGCCGGATAGCCGGCCGGCACGGCGGCCAGGGTCAGGCCAGAGGCGCTCAGCCCGGCCAGCAGCCACAAAGCGGATGTGCGTTTCATCTTGTACTCCTCCCAGAGTGTGTTTTTGTCCTGACATCAAGTGATCAGGCTGTGGTGGATGGTAGTCCCGGCTGGCTTTCACCCGGCTTTCAGCGCGAGGGGCAAAACCAGGTTTTTTTGTGGCGGTGGCGTGTGTGTTCAGGCAGAAAAAAAGCGCCGGCCAGGCCGGCGCGCAAGATCCTGCTCAAACGGGCGCGCGCTGAAAGCCCCCCTCCCTGCGCGCCAGTCTGGGCAGTTCAGGTGCAGCGCGACGAGTCGCTCACAAACACCTCCTGGCGTCGTTGTGCGGCCTTGCCGTACTGCTTGCACTGTCTGCGGCCGCACGCCTGGCCAGGACCGCTTCGCTGAATTTTGTGAGCGACTCTTAAAAGCGATGCAGCATGCCCACGCCCACCGCAGTCGGGTTCGAGCCAGCGGCCACGCCGGCAATGGCGCTGCTGTCAAAATTGCGCGTGGCGGCGGCGCGGTTGTTCAGTCGGGTGTAAAAGCCATACAGCTGGGTGCGCTTGGACACGTCATAACCGGCCGACAGCGCCCATTGGTCGGCCTGGTAGTCCGCCGCTTTCAGCGTGGCGGTGTCGGCGCCCTGGCGGCTGCCCAGGCGCACATAGGCCAGGCCCAGCGTCCAGGCGCCCAGGCGCTGGGTGGCGGCGGCCATCCAGGCGGTTTGCCGCTGGTCGCGGCCGCGCGCCATGTCCATGCGCTCGTGCTCGACGCCCACGCCCAGCTCGGTGCTGCCCAGGGTGTAGCGCAGCGAGGCTTTCCAGAAGTCCTGATGGTTGGCCAGCAGGCTATTGCCGCTGAGCTGCTCGCCATTGCGCTGGAAGGCCACGCCGGCTTGCAGCGCATCCTGCCGGTAGCGCGCCGCCAGCGCCCACACCTGGCCATTGCTGCGCTGGCCGTTGCTGGTTTGCGTGCGCGCCTCATCCGCCGCATACGAAGCGCCCAGCAGCCAGCCGGCCAGCTCCGGGCTGCGGTATTGCACGCTGTTTTTCAGCCGCGACACGCGGTTGATCAGGCCGTCCTTGCCGGTGAAATCCGCCGAGCCGTCTTCCAGCGGCACCAAATAGCCAAACATCTTGTAGGCGCTGTCGTGGTTGCCCAGCAGCACCTTGCCAAAACCGCCTTCCAGGCCGACAAAGCTGTTGCGTCCGGCCCATGCGCCTTTGCGCGCGCCGCCGTCGTCGATCGAGACTTCCTGCTCGACTTGCCACAGCGCCTTGACGCCGTTGCCCAGGTCTTCCTGGCCCTTGAAGCCGATCTTGCTGGTGTTGCTGGTGACGCGCTGGGTCTGGCGCACATCGCTGGCCGAGCCGGCCGTGGCGCCGGTGGCGCTGACGCTTTCCAGCGCGGCGTTGAATGTGCCGTAAATGGTGGCGTCGGCCAGGGCGCCGGCGCTGGCGCCGGCCAGGCACAGCGCCAGGCAAATGGGGTTGCGCATGGTGAAATCTCCTCGTGGTGTTGTCAGGGTTGCCGGCAAGGGCAACGCCGCGCATGGTAGGGCGCGGCGGCTTTCAGGCCGCTTTCAGCCATGTGGCGCGCGCGCCACGCCGTGCGGGCCGGCGCGCGGCAGAAAACCGGCGCGGCCGGCCCGGCGGCGCAGCAAAATATCGGCTGCTTATTAAATTAAACGGTTGTTTATAAATCATTCCCGGCTGCATTCAGCCCGCTTGTCGGCCAGGGGGATTTCTGCGTAGGATGAAAAAAGCGCGGCGCACAAGACCGCGAAACACAAAACAACAACGAGGAGACCCAACATGCGCGTGCTGTTGGTGGAGGACAATCGGCCGCTGGCCGACTGGTTGGCCAAGGCCTTGCGCCAAAGCCGCTTTGTGGTGGATTGCATGCACGACGGCGCCGACGCCGACCATGTGCTGCGCACCCAGGATTACGCCGTGGTGCTGCTGGATGTGTCGCTGCCGCGCATGGACGGCTGGGAGGTGTTGCGCCGGCTGCGCGCGCGCGGCAACCACGCGCCAGTGCTGCTGCTCACCGCCCACGGCGGCGTGGAAGACCGCGTGCGCGGGCTGGATCTGGGCGCGGATGACTACCTGCCCAAACCCTTCGAGCTGGCCGAGCTGGAGGCGCGCATGCGCGCGCTGATCCGCCGCGCCGCCGGCCACGACAAACCGGCGCTCACCTGCGGCTCGCTGTGCTACGACAGCACCGGGCGCACCTTTGCGCTGGGCAGCCAGCCGCTGTCGCTGACCCCGCGCGAGCATGCCGTGCTGGAACACCTGATGCTGCGCAGCGGCAAGCCGGCCAGCAAGGAAGCCCTCTCAGAAAAAATCTTCGGCATTGACCAAACCGCCAGCGCCGACGCCATCGAAATCTATATCCACCGCCTGCGCAAAAAACTGGACGGCGCCGACGTGGCGATTGTCACCCTGCGTGGCTTGGGCTATCTGCTGGAAGCCCGCCAAGCGCACGCCAAGGTGGCATGAAGCGCCGCCCGGCCAGCCTGCGCGGGCGCATTCTGCTGTGGCTATTGGCCCCGCTGGGCGCCATGACCCTGGTCAGCGCCTGGCTCACCTACCACAACGCCCACACCCTGGCCAATCAGGCCTACGACCGCACCTTGCAAGCCTCGGTGCGCGCCATTGCCGAGCGCGTGCGCGTCAGCGATGGCCAGGTGCTGGTGGATATTCCGCTGGCGGCGCTGGAAATGTTCGAGCCGCAGTTTCAGGACCGGGTGTTTTATCGGGTGAGCCTGCCGCGCGGGCGCGTGCTCACCGGCTACGCCGACCTGCCGGCGCCACCGCCCAGCCCGCGCGGCGAGATTTTTTATTTTGACGGCGTCTACCACGGCGAGGCGGTGCGCTTTGCCGCGTTTTATCAACCGCTCTACGACCCGGTGGCTAAAGGCCCGGTGCTGGTGCAGGTGGGCGAAACGTTAAACTCGCGCCAACAGCTGACCCGCGGCATTGTCTGGGACGCGCTGGGCTGGCGCTTGCTGCTGGCCTTGCTGGCCTGCCTGGCGGCGCTGGCCGCCTTGCAGCGCGGCATGCGCCCGGTGTTGCGCCTGCGCGACGCCATTTTGCAGCGCGACGGCGCCTCACTGGAGCCCCTGCCAGTCGACGACGCCCCCAGCGAACTGGCCCCGCTGGTGGCGGCGCTGAATCAGTATATTCAGCGCTTATCGGCGCAAATCGGCCTGCAACAGCGCTTTATCGCCGATGCTTCTCACCAGCTGCGCACGCCGCTGACCCTGCTCAACACCCAGGCCGAATACGCCTTGCGCCAGCGCGACCCCGCCGCCCAGCGCGAAGCCCTGCAAGCGCTGCACGACCACACCGGCCAGACCGTGCGCCTGGCCAATCAGTTATTGTCCTTGTCGCGGCTGGAGCCTGGCCAGGCGCATGGCCTCAGCGAAAAGCTGGATTTGGTGGCAGAGGCGCGCGAGCTGGCGCTGGACATGGCGCCGCTGGCGCGCGCCAAGCAGCAGGATTTGGGGCTGGAGCACGACGCCCCGCACGCCTGGGTGCGTGGCTCGGCGCTGTGCCTGCACGAAATGCTGGTGAATCTGACCGACAACGCCATCCGCTACACCCCGGCCGGCGGCAGCGTCACCCTGGGCGTGCGCGCCGACGGCGGGCACTGGCTGCTGTGGGTGGAAGACAGCGGGCCGGGCATTCCCGTCAGCGAGCGCGAGCGGGTGTTCGAGCGGTTTTACCGGATTCTCGGCCACAACGAACCCGGCTGCGGGCTGGGGCTGGCGATTGTGGCCGAGTGCGCGCGCGGGCTGGACGCCAGCTTGCGGCTGAGCGAAGGCGCGCATGGCCGTGGGCTAAGGGTGGAGGTGCGGCTGAAGGCGTGTTAAGAGCCGCTAACAAAACCCCCTGACGTTGTTGTGTGACCTTGCCGTACTTGTTGTACTGTCTGCGGTCACACGCCTAGTCAGGACCGCTGCGCTGGGTTTTGTGAGCGACTCTAAGCGGAGCAAGCGACGGCAGATTTTGCGTCTGACAGAAAACAGGGCCAACGCTGCCAAGGCGCCGGCTCTGTTTTTTTAGCGCTGCTCACAAAATTCAGCGAAACGTTCCTGAAAGGCAGGCCCCGTGCCTGCCCTTGTTGCGTCTGGCGCGGGCTAGCAGATGCCCAGGGCCACCCCGGCCGCCAGGCCGCCGCCCAGTTCGGCGGCGTCGGCCAGCGCTTGCGCATCGGGCTCGCCCAGCACACGCAAGGGCGGTGCCACGGCGCGCCAGCCGTAGCCAATGGCAATGCGCTCAATAGCGGCAATCGCGCCACGGCCGTCATTGCCGGCGCACACCATCACTGCATAGGGCAGGCCCTGGCAGCGGCCTTGCGCCGGGTAATAGGTGCGGTCAAAAAAATCTTTCAGCGCGCCGGCCATATAGCCAAAGTTCTCTGGCGTGGCCAGCAGCAGCGCATCAGCGGCCAGCAAATCCTCCACGCGGGCTTCCAGCGCCGGGCGCAGCCACACCCGCGCACCGGGCTCGGCCTGGCGCGCGCCATCGGCGGCGGCCTGGGCCAGGCGGGCGGTGCGGCCGCTCTGGCTGGCGTACACCACCAGCACGGTCGGGAAATTCTTATCCGCGCTCAAGGCGGCCAAAGGCTCGGTCATGGCACAGTGCCCCCTGTGTTTACCGGAGAATCCCGCATGCAAACCTCGCAAATTCATCTGTTCGACGCGCGTGGCATCGCCAAGCGCTTTCGCCACGCAGCCATTTTTGGCGCGCTGGAATCGCTCAGCCATGGTGAAACCATGCGCTTTGTGAATGATCATGATCCGCTGCCGCTACTGGGGCAAATCCAGCAGCGCTACGGCGAGCAAATCCGCCTGGCCTATCAGCAGCGCGATGGCGAACACGTGGTGATTGATTTCACCGTGGACTTGCCCGGCGCAGAAGGCTCGGGCGGCGGTTGTGGTGGGGGTGGCGGCGGTTGCGGCTGCGCCGGCCACTGAGCGGCGGCGTTTTGGCGCCACGCCTTGCTTTAGCGTAGCGCCTGTACGCCAGATCACGGTGTGTGTTTCAGGCCCCAAATGGGGTCTGAATCATTTGCGCGCGACTGAGCACTGTTCAACCCAAACCCAGCACAGCGCGCCTGGCGAAGCGCGCGGCCGCAGACAGTACAAGTCGTACGGCTAAGGTCATGCAACAACGCCAGGAGGGTTTTGTTAACCACTCTTAACCCCCCCATGGCGCTACGCCATCAGCCACACATGCCACACCGTGCGTGCGGCAATGCCCACCAGCGCACCCAGCACCGCCGGCCGCCACACGGCGGCCACCCGTTTACCGGCCGACAACAGCACCGCCAGGCCGGGCAAATCCAGCGGGTGAATCAGCCAGCCGGCGCTGGCATTCAGCAAACCGGCGCTGACCACGCCCTGACCACGCAGCGCATCCATCACCCCAAACATGGCATTACCGCCCGCCAGGTATTTGGTCAGGCTGGGCAAAATCAGCACTGGCGGAATACCCAGCGCACTCAGGCCGGGGCCGATCAGCCGGGTGAGCGCCTCAACCGCGCCCAAGCGAGTGAGCGCCGTTACCGCCACCAGCGACAGCACCAGCATCGGCAAAGCGCCCAAGGCGATCTTGAACGCCTCGGCGCCAGCGCGATTGATCACATTCAACACCCCTTTGGCGCTGTCTGCCTCGCCATGCGGCGGCGGTGTCTGGGCTGCGGCTGGTGCATCCAGGCTCAAGTGGCGGGCAAAGCCATGGTAGGTGATGGCTGCGGCCAGCAAGCCGCCCAGCAGCGAGCCCAGCAAGGTGGGCCCCAGCTGCAAGCCACGCGCCGCCAACGGAAACGCCGCATTGGCCTGCGCCATGGCCATCACCATCGCCAGCGTGGCGGCCAGATGACGGGCGCTGGCCCCGCGCTGCTCCATCAAGCTCAGCGTGGCCACTGGCGCGGCAAAGCTCACCAGATTGATCTGCAAAGCGGCAAACACCCCCAGCCCCGGCAAGCCAAACGGGCGCAACAGCGGGCTGAGCCGCTGCACCAGCCAATCCAGCACACCGTAAGCCTCCAGCAGCCGCATCACCGCCAGCATGACAATCATCACGGGCAGCAACACAAACAAAGACAGCTCCACCGCCGCGCGGCCAGCCTGCAAAATAATGTCGATGACGGATCCCATGGCGGCGATTATGACATTGTTTAGCCCTGGCGTTGGCGCTTGACACCCACGCCATCCCGCCGGAATACTGCGCCAATGACCTATATCCGATTTGCCCACGCCCCCATTGCCGCCCGCCTGATTTGCTGGTGGCGCGCCGCCGTGCGTCCGTGGCCTGCTTGAGGTATTGCTGAGTTTTTCGTCAACAGGCCACGCTGAGCGCGTGGCCTGTTTTTTTAGCGCCGCCCATACAGAAAGAACCCAGATGACAGTCCAAACACCACCGATTACCCCCTGCGCCTCATTGGACGAAGTGCGCCACCACATCGATCGCATCGACCGCCAACTGGTGGCGCTGATTGCCGAGCGCGGCGGCTATGTTGCCCAGGCGGCAGGCTTCAAGCGCAGCGCCGACGACGTGGCCGCCCCACAACGGGTGGCGCAGGTGCTGGACAAAGTGCGCGCTCTGGCACAACAACAAGGCGCCTCGCCCGAGGTGGTGACCGCAGTATGGCAGGCGATGATTGAAGCGTTTATCCGCGAGGAACACGCGCAGTGGCAGGCGCAGGCAAAATAACCGCCGCTCACAAAACCCCTGGCGTTGTGGTGTGACCTTGCCGTACTCTGCGAGTACTGTCTTGCGGCCGCACATTTGGCCAGGATCGCTGCGCTGGGTGTAGTCGGCCGTTCTTAAACAAGGATTTTCATCATGAACATGAAAATGCACCAACCCCGTCAATCGGCGGTACAGCAAGCGTCGCCACGCGCCCACCTCAGCAAGGCCGCGCTGGCCGGCCCCCATCACGCCCAGCTGCAAAAACTGGATACCCTGGCCGGGCAATCCGCCCAGTTGGCCCAATTGCACGCAGTGCAAAAGCTGGCGGACCAGCGCGTGCGCAATCAAACCGGCTTGCCGAATCAACTCAAGGCAGGGGTAGAAGCCTTGTCTGGCATATCGCTGGACAAAGTGCGCGTGCATTACCATTCCAGCAAACCCGCGCAACTCAACGCCAAGGCCTATGCCCAGGGCACGGACATTCACCTGGGCCCCGGCCAGGAAAAGCACCTGCCGCATGAAGCCTGGCATGTGGTGCAACAGGCGCAAGGCCGGGTGAAGGCCACGGCGCAAATGAAGGGCGGCGTGCCAATCAACGACGACCCGGCGCTTGAACACGAAGCCGATGTGATGGGGCAAAAAGCCCTTCAGGCAGCAGGGATGGCGCGCGCACCTGCGCTGCGGGCATTAGCCGGCAGCAGCGTGCAGTGCGTTGCCCAGCAAACGCGAGACAATTTTTCCGCCAGGCAGCGCGCCAAAGTACTGGCAAAAAACCGGGCTAAAAACAATGGTTTTTATACCTGCGAACACTGCGGGTTTCAGCACAAACTGCTGAATTACGCTACCTACCAAGGGCGGCGCATGGGCGACGGCGGTTTTCAGGTAGACCACATCCTGCATGCCTCACGCGGCGGCCGCGCGCTGATTGGCAACGCCCGCGTACTGTGCGGCACCTGCAACACCTCGCGCGGCAACCGCGCCATGCCCAGCCGGTTTGGCATCGATAAATACCGCGCCCTGCATAAAAAATCGTTTAAAAAAGACTATCGCAGGAAACCCAGTAAAAACCGATAGGTGTGGATGTTTTGAGCAGAATGCATGCCTCTTGGCGCCGCGCTGAAGCGTGCTTTACATCCCGCATGTCGTCAGCGCGGTGGAATAGAATGGGGGGGCAGCAGCTTGTTCGGCAGTTCACTCGTGCTGTACGCCGGCGCAGGAACCGATATCTTTCTTAGCTGCCTATTCGGCAGTTCACGCCGGCGCGCCGGCTGGCGGTGGCGGTGATCTTTTCTCAGCTGCCTATTCGGCAGTTCACGGCCAGTGATATTGCCGCATGGCTCGCAGAATTTTCTCAGCTGCCTATTCGGCAGTTCACACCAAAGAAGCGCTGGCGCGGAAAAAAGCCGATTTCTCAGCTGCCTATTCGGCAGTTCACGGCGCTGGCAGCTGGGCCGCCCGGCGCGAGTGTTTCTCAGCTGCCTATTCGGCAGTTCACACGGTGATCGCCTCAAGGCAGCCATGCGCTTGTTTTCTCAGCTGCCTATTCGGCAGTTCACGTTGACCCAGCCCCGGCGCAGCCCGTCGATCATTTCTCAGCTGCCTATTCGGCAGTTCACATCAAAAACCCGGTGATGATCGACCGGGCCAATTTCTCAGCTGCCTATTCGGCAGTTCACATGTCCGGTCGGCGCTCGATGTCGCGGCTGTATTTCTCAGCTGCCTATTCGGCAGTTCACGTTTTCTCATCGCCGGGTGCGCAGAACGCAGCTTTTCTCAGCTGCCTATTCGGCAGTTCACCCCTGCGGGTGGGGGGGATGGCCGCCTGATAATTTCTCAGCTGCCTATAGATCGGAAGAGCACACGTCTGAAC